>Ga0307513_10004383_pt1 | contig 18841 bp, 29 predicted proteins | sample 15_EM_MG_FD_202174 | JGI IMG/M metagenome (GOLD analysis project Ga0307513, IMG submission 202174) | Populus trichocarpa ectomycorrhiza microbial communities from riparian zone in the Pacific Northwest, United States - 15_EM | ecosystem: Host-associated > Plants > Roots > Unclassified | place...
TGCCTTGCTGCTGCCTAGATTGTTTTATCACCAGTTAGTTCTAAGACTCTTCCCGTAACGTAAACAAATATTTATAGAAATCTACAAACCAGACAGATCCGACAGCCTAACCGATGACCCCCTCTTCCATCTGAATCAAACTCATCCAGATCCTTCTCCTGATGGCACTGCCGACATCGTCTCCTTCCGTCCCTGTTCGCTATAGATTATTAGCATATATTTCTTCGGTGTTGCCACAATTTTCATACCTTCAGCCAGGGCATTGAGCACCACCCCTTGTCCTTCCACTGCCCCTTCCCTAGCCAAGCGTAAAGCCACCAATCCTTCCACAATGTTAGCTATTATCTCTGTGTCTATGTTATATTAGTCAAACCTTCATCATCTTGCCTCTCAGGTTCCACTCTATTGACTCGTTCAGGTTGACCTCGCGTCCTTTGGTTTCGCCTTCGTTGGGTTTGTTTCCCCTAGAATAAATATGATTACAATTATGTCTGAGCAAATGGAGAACAGGTTAGGAGGGGTTGGGATAGTTAACCAAGCATGAACCACAGGTCCGGCGTAAAGCACCTTGAGGGCCACTATCAAAGAAGGCGTCCTCCAAATTCCGGTGACAGCATCCACACCGGGGCATCAGAGGCGAAATCCAATATGACTATTATCTGTGATCGTTGGTAACTGGAGAGTGGCTGTAGTGCTGAAGGGAACAATTATTTCGAAATTAAGGAAATAAAATTGAAGAACGCGTGAGAGAATGAATATTAAAGAGCCGCAAGTTGAATTTCAGGTCTGATATCTTGGCATTATTAAGCACACATGCTCCAAAATACTCCCTGCTTCGTAGAAACTCACACTATCATCCTCTGTGATCAGAGATACCGTGTCTGCACTCACCATCACACTTGTGCCAAAATTTGGACATGTGACCTGCATATTTTTTGATGACCTTTTGCGTGCTATCTTTTTGATGACAAATCTGGTTATTTTTTGAAGGAACTGTGTAGTACATAATAGATTCCGCCTCTGAGCAATCATGGTATATATGCTGACTCTCTACTACCTAAGTATCTTGCGCACAATTCTCGGAACTTCACCTGAGTGCGAAAAACTCGTAGACACCGAAAACTCTCCCCTACACCTTTTTGCTCCCATGGCCAACTTATTGGTCTGCCCTTCTTTTATTCATGATGGGGTGGAGACCACGTCAGATGTCAGCTCATCCGTTTATCCATTGACAACGATGGTTACGAATTATCTTGCACCAGTGCTCACCGAGGGTAGTCTAACTCGCTGGGCAGAAGATGGCCGGTCTTGTTTGGTTGGCTGCGTTGCGAATTCGACATGCAACTGCATATCGTTTCTGGTCCTCCGGTATTGTATGACTTGTCCACGAGATCGTACCAATAGGTTTTCTCTCTTGGACTTCATCCTTTACCAACCTGTCGTCTGTGGATGCACCCGATCCACTTACTGGGAATAGTTACCTTCTTCATACTCTGCACGTCCTTGTAGGTATGAGCGGACTAACTTTCATGCACCATGTTCGTTACCTTCGACTCACTCTTCCAACTGTTGGTCTATGAGCTTCTGTAACTGTATGCGCCCTCGTCCGATTCACCTGGTTCCACTTGCATAAGGTGCCTGATGGTCCCCTCCCAGATATTCTGCGAACAGGATCCGGTCGAAGGGTAGGCCACGACGTATATGGTGTTATAAGATGGGGTCTACTAATAGTGGTCTTTGGTGTTGGGACGCAACTCCCCAGGCGACCAGTGATGAGGCGCCATCCCAACGCCGGGGCTGGCGGGGCGTGTTATGTTTTTCCTTCGAAGTTGGTGCGTGTCAAGGTAGGGTAACTTTGCCCTGTAACGTTTTACGGGGAGTCCGTGCGCCTAATACATGACTTGTCCTCGGGATCGTACCTATAGCTGTTTTCCCTCTGACTCCATCTTTTACCAACCTATCCTTTGTGGATGCACCTGATCCACTTACTGGGCATAGTTACCTCCTTCATACTCTACATGTCTTTGCAGGCACGAGGGGACTAACTTTCGTGCAAAGCCTCCCGTTGCCTCCGCCCCCCTCATCTGACTGTCTGTCTTCATGTGTCTGTATCCTAATGCGCTGTCGCCTGATTCACCTGCTTCCACTTGCACAAGGTGCCCAAATGTCGCCCCTCATATACGCTGTGAACGGGATCAGGTCGGATGGACGGCCGCGCCATATACGGTGTTATAAGATGTGTTCCACGGAAGGCGGTCTTTGGTGTTTGGACGCAACCACCCTGGTGGCCAGTGATAACGCTCCGTCCTAACACCGGGGGAGGAGGGAGGTCTGATCTCTTTCCTGCGAAGTTGGTGCTTGTCACGGTAGGGTAACTTTGCCCTGTAAATCCTTACGGGGAGTCCGTGCGCCTAACAACAGGCCAGTTGGACGCAGCGACTTGGGCCGCGGTAGCGACACTTTTACCCCTGGATGTCTTCTTGGCTTTGCCAGGAGTTGGTGCAGCAGCATTGGCCTAGGTTGGTCTGGATGAGGGTCCTGGTTGTGCAGGGAGCCATGGTTCGGGGTGGGGTGTGAAATTCCCTTGTGGCAGGTTACTTGCCATCTCTCCATTGCGGGGCTTCATATGAACAGGGATGTTTGGTCGTGAAGACGACGCGGGGGTTTGCCATACCACCAGCGTGTCACTGGGTCGTAGGATGGACAATGGCTATTGAAATAAGTCGGGGCGAGAGTGACTGCCTTATCCGGGACAAGCTGGTTCTGGGCGGGTTGTTTGGTCAATCTGGGTGCATTCTCCTAAGGGGCAGGTACTGGCGGGGCACAAGCCGGAGTGCCGCGAACTCTGGCGCCGGCTGTTCCACTCCCGGATAGGTCCTGCACAGATGCCTGAAAGGCTGTGATTGCAGAAAAGTCTGCGAGAGGGGAAGTTTGTAGAGTCTCAATGGCCAGTGCCATATTGTCAATTTTCGCATTGGTTTCGCCTATAGCAGCCATCGTTGCGCAGACGAGCAGGATCAGCACAGCAGACCGGGTAGACAGCTCAAGGAGTCCGTTGTGCATTTATTGAAACCAATGGACGAAAACACGCGATAAATGTCCTTCTAGATTCTGGTCTAAACATTGTTCTCATGAACCCGGACACCGCGCGATGGCCAGAAATCCCGACTGAGGCAAGGAACCGACCGGTAAAAATCTCCACCTTCGATGGCGAAACCGTGCTTACTGGAAGACCCTTCTACACACAAACCATTCTGCTAGTCATTGGTACCAACAGTCAGCAAAGCATGATATCCTGCGAAATTGCGAACGCAGGAAAATATGATTTAATCATTATGTCCGGGTGGTGGCAGAATGAAGACCCTCTTAGAAATCTCACAGAACAAAGAAAATACGTCTTTGAGGAAGCAAAGTGAGATGCCCATGTTAGGCGCACGGACTCCCCGTAAGTATTTACAGGGCAAAGTTACCCTACATTGATGCCAACGAACTAGTGCAGTCGGAATAACGCGTGACTTCTGTCAGAAGGTCACGTGTTCGACTCACACCCCCGTAATAGTTATTACAACTACACAACGGATCATTATCAGTCTCTACGCAAGCGCATGAGCAATGCGACCGAGGGCCTTCCGCAGCTTACTATAGAAACAACATTTCTCTATCAGGTCAGGGCGAAGTTGATCGGTGAGGTGCGAAAGGGCGGATAAGAAGTTATGGCACATCAAAGTTAAGCCAACGGACATATGTAGTCTGATATGTAAGACGTAAGCATATGATTACCCGGTATGAGAAATGTTGATTACAACATGACCTGAAGGAACGCCTGGTATGATAGCGAGCCAGGCTGCATATACAGACCAAGTTCATATGTCATAAGAATCGAGAACCAGTAATTGGACGCAATTACTTGGGCAATGATTAAAGCCGAAGTGCAGTGCGGGAACTCAGGGTCCAATGGTGTTCGCACATTCACAGAAACTAGGACAAGTAAGAAAAAGTACTTCACTCATATGATAGTTAGAAGTACCCGGGGAAAGGGTATAAGCGGCAGGCACGAGCCCGGAGTAGATAGAGATCAACAAGCACGGAGAAGAGATCTTATCAATATAATAAGTTATCTACACTTTTATATTGTTACCAATACTTCGACCGTCTATACCGAAGTGAATATTATATCTAGCCTAAATTACTTGTATCTTCTTAACCAGTTCTCCGATATAATTACGATTAAGGTCCTAGCTGTCAGAATACCTCACGCCGAAGCTACTACTCAACAGCTCATATAGAAGATAAAGCTGTGGCAGATTTATTCGAGTGTGATGAAACGGTGGCTTACGATCAAGAAGCACAGTATGTGGGATGAATAGGATAGGAAGATGAAGAGGGAGTACAGTTGAGGACCCTGCCCAAACCACACTGGCAGAATAAGAAGCTTTTTGAAGAGAAAAAAGGGGAAAAGTTGGCACCTCGAAGGACGATTGATCACACCATCAATCTTAAAGAAGTGCCCAATTGATCCGATACCGGCATACCAGCTAAACTAGCTGGACAAATAGATTAGGAAAATGCTGGCACAGAGCAAAATAGTGGATAGCGAATGGCCATATGGGGCTCGAATCCTTGTTGTCCCAAAACCCAATGGAAGTCTACAGCTATGCGTGGACTGCAAGAATCTCAAGAAGCGGACAATTCTGAATAAGTACCCTCTACTGCTCATGGAGAAACTCTGAGACGGTGTTGCTGCAGCTCATGTGTTTACGAAACTTGACCTGAAAGATGGTTCTCAACTTATTCGAATGAGAAAATGTGATCAATAAGAGAGCCTTCCGTACAAGATACGCACATTACACACAAAATGTTTTGTCTTGCAGGCACGGTAAGGCTCCTGCAACCTTTCAGACCATGATGAACAAAATCCTGAGGGAATTCTTGGACCACCAAGTAGTTGTCTATCCAGATAATGTCCTTATATACTCTGAAAATATGGAAGACCATGTCACACTGGTTCAACAGGTCCTTGAACGACTCGAGGAACAGGGCCTAGCAGTCATGTTTAAATGGTCGGTGTTCCACCAGGCAGAAGTTGAATCCCTGGGATACATTGTCCAGACAAGCGGAGTGACCATGACTGACAGATAAGTGAAAAGCGTTCAAAATTGGTCCCACCGGAGATGTGTTAAGGGAGTCCAAATCTTCATTGGATTCACAACTTCTATCCACGATTTTTCAAAGATTTCTAGAAAGTTTGTAAGACAATTACAGAGACACTAAAGGGGGACACAAAAAGGTTTCACTGGGGAAGAGAGCAGGAGGAGGCGTTTGCAGAGTTGAAGAGATGGTTTACAAGGGCACCAATATTATCCCATTTTTCCCCAGGAAGGCAGGCAGTGGTGGAGACAGACACAGGCGATGTTCCGCTAGGATGCGTATTGTCCTCATACCAGGGAAGGCGACTTCACCCAGTGGAATTTCATTCTCGGAAATTGAATAGCTAAGAAAGTAATTACGTGATACACCATAAAGAGTTACTCGTATTGATGAGAGCGTTCCAGGAATGGCAGCCATACCTTACGGGTGTTAGGTGGTAGCTTCAGCAGGAGGTATTCCGATAGCTAAGACCTGAATCTTAATTATATCAGAGAATTCGTTAACAATACATGAGTAATGTAGGCTAGATATAATGGTTGTAGTTTAATGTAGATGGTTGAAGTATTGGTAACGATAAAAGTAGAAACTTATTATATTGATAAGATCTCTTCTCCGTGCTTGTTGTCTTTAATAGCAACGAAGATGCTTCAATAGTTAAATTCCGCATCTGAACAATCACGGTATACTAGCTAATTTCAAAAGTATCCGGACACATTGGGGCCAAGACACATCCAAATCCGTGCCAAGGCGTCCGAATATTAAACAAATTTTCTAGTACATGCTAACTCTATACTAACTAAGTACCTTGCTCACAATTCTGCGAACTTCACCTGAGTGCGAACACTCGTAGACCCTGAAAACTCTCTACCAGAACTTTTGCTCCCAAGGCCAACTTATCGGTCTGCGCTGCTGTTATGCCTGATGGTGTGGAGACCACGTCAGGTGTCAGCTCATCCGTTTATCTGTTGAGAACAATGGTTACGAATTATCTTGCCCCGGGGCTCACCGAGGGTAGTCTAACTCGCTGGACAGAAGATTGCGAGTCTTGTTTAGTTAGTTCCGTTGAGAATTCGACATACAACCGTATGTCGTTTCTGGTCTTTCGGCATTACATGACTTGTTCTCGGGATCATACTAATAGGTTTTCTCTCTCAGACTCTATCCTTTACCAACCTGTCCTCTGTGGATGCACCCGATCCACTTACTGGGCATAGGGACCTCCTTCATGCTCTACACGTTTTTGTAAGTACGAGGGGACTAACCTTCGGGCAAAACGTCCCGTTACATTCGACCCACTCTTCCGACCATCTGTCTTCAAGCCTGTGTAACCTTATGCGCCATGGCCCGATTCACCTGCTTCCACTTGCATAAGGTGCCCGAGGGTTTCCCCTCATATAACCTGCGAACAGAGCCCGGTCGGATAGAGGGCCGGGACCTATACGGTGTTATAAGATGTGTTCCATGGATAGTGGTCTTTGGTGTTGGGACGCAACTAGGCAGGCTACCAGTGGTGACGGGCCATCCCAACACCAGGGGTGGAGGGGGGTGTTATCTTTTTCCTTCGATGTTCGTGCGTGTCCAGGTAGGGTAACTCCGTCCTGTAAATCCTTACGGGGAGTCCGTGCGCCTAACACGAGCTGCCCTCTTTGAAGTGTTCGTCCCGACTACTTTATGTCTATTATACAATGTACCTTCCGTTTCAAGGTCCAGATAGTAGGAGTAACAACCACCGGGTTTACTTGTCCACCCATTGAAAATCTTTGTTGTGTTACTCGACCTCTTGCGGGCGCGGCAACTCCGGGCTTTCTCTACGAAACGTTTCCACCTCTTCCTGCGCATTCTTCATACCCTCGGGTGGCTCCCAAGTATTTTCATCCTCCCCGCATTCTCTCCATTTTACACAATACAAAACCGCTTTCATCATTTTATTCCTTCCTGGAACCTTTCGCGTATATGAAATGATCTCACTCTTGACGATCCTTTCTACCTCCCCCTCTAAATCTCCCTCGATGTCTTCCGGATCTTGTGCTGCTTGTTCGCGCTTTGGTCGGTTCGAGACTCGATTGGGTTCTAACTGGGACACAGGAAATACGGGATCAATCTTCCACTGCGGCGATATTTCCAACTGGTATGCCAGACTTCCTTTCTTTTCTAAGACCTGGAATCGGGCATACAGTTTTGGACTGAGCTGCTTTGATGGTCGTTTAGTGGGTATATTCTTCGCATTCACCATTACCAAGTTGCCGACCTCGATGCTGGGTTGTTCAGTCGCTCTTCGGTTGTCATATTTCTTCATCGATTTCCCTGTATTCTCCGCGGTTTGTTTCGCCTGTCGATGTATGTCCTGCATCCAGTGAGCATACATTGTCGCCCCAGGGTTATGAGCTTCTCTTTGTTTCATCCACTCCATTTGTGGGTGAAAACCGTAGTTGGCAAAGAATGGCGTAATTTTGTGTGCGTTCTTTGCTGAGTTATTATAGGCATGTTCGGCTAGCGGCAACAGCTTGTACCAGTCGTTCTGATCGGAGTTGACAAATATTTGTAAGTAACCTTCTAGCACTTGGTTGGTTCTCTTGGCTTGTCCGTCACTCTGAGGGTGGTATGCTGTTGAAATGTGTCGGTGAAGTCCTAGCATAGTGCACAATGATTCCCAAAATTCACTGGAAAACTTCGCGTCCATGTCCACTATCATTTCGGTCGGCAATCGATGAAGTTTCCAAACTTCCTGAAGGAAGGTGTCCGCAACACCTTTTGCGGTCGCGTTTTCGCAGTGGACGATAAACTGGGCCATTTTTGTGAACCGGTCTACTATTACGATTATCTGGGTCTTTCCCAGAGATTCTGGTAACTGCATGATAAAGTCTGTCAATATGGAGATCCATGCAGCATACGTTACTTGTAAAGGTTGAAGTAATCTGTACTTAGCATGCAGCGGGGATTTACTGTGTTGACATTCATCGCAGGATCGTACATAGTCTCAGATCTAATCTGCTAGTCCTTTCCGGTAGAAATCCCTGCTACTAATGATGCATGACAGGCTTGGGCTATTTCGGTCTAAAGGGGTTCGTCTCTAGGGATGTACAATCTCTTGTTGTAGAATAGCAACCCATTCTTTTCTATCCATTCGGCCGGCGTCTTTTTCCCACTTTCTCATAACCTAACCAGTTCACGCCCTCGCTCCTACCACTTCACATCCCTTTGCCAGCCACTCTAATCTTGACTACAAATGAATCGTTCATTGTTCGCGTCAGGGCTGCATTGACGTGAGCACTTGATAACATTTCTCTTTCTCTCTTTAACCGTGGGTGATAGCCGATATCAGCGGCGCTAAAGAATCAGTTGGCGTCTATGTCTGCCTGAAGGAAACATATTCTGACTCCCACTTCCTTAGCCATGATTGATCGCTTGGGGTACAGATCAGTTGACCCGAAACACATTTTTCCTCGCTCTGTTATTCCTAGATCGTCTACTTCCACGGGGTCGGCATCGGCAATCCATTCTATTATGAGTTGCGAGATCCGGTCTCATACTTTAAACAGGCAGTCTACTTCGCCATGATTTCGAAATATGACCCTGACTTCACCCGTGTAATCCGCATCTATTACACCTCCGTCCACTGCTATCCCCATCTTGCTAGCCATACCACCTTTTCCGGCTAGCCTTCTGTAGGTTCCTCCTGGTAATCCTATCGCAATACCTGTCTCCACCATTGTCGGTCCCTTTGCTGGTACTAGTCCCTCTGTCAGGGCGTAGATGTCATAACCGGCCGCGAACCGTGATCCTTTTGTTGGGATTATAGCCTTGTCCGAAGGTTTCATTGTCCTGAGGCTTGTGGATTCGCGTTTTCCTGGGGCGAAGGCCATCTCTGCGCTGCGTTTTTGATGGATTACTGAAACTTGAAAATATTCAGATTTCAAAATTGACAGCTCACTGTGACGAGCTCCCTCCTCACGATGGTACTCCAGCCGTCTACTTAACGCCTCAGGTTTCCCGCCTCTGCTTCCTGGTCAGTAGACTATTTTGAAGTTATAGTTTGTTAACTCCTGCCCCCATCGAATTTGTCCCTGGTTTCAGATCTTTTGGTCAAAAAGTACTGTAGATTTTGGTGGTCGATGTATACCGTCATTGGTTCTTCTTCACCCCGGAGGTACCTTTTCCATTCTTTGAACTCTTCAATTATTGCGCGCAATTCCTTTTCATGTATCTTGTAATTTCTTTCCGCGCTGTTCAACTTTTGTGAATGAAAAGCTACTCGGTGGAGCCCTCTTGCTTGGTATTGGGAAAGTACACATCGGAGCGCAAAATCGCTATCGTCTGTCTCCACCACCGTTTTCCTTCCTGGATAAAAATTGGATAAGAACGGTGCCGTTCTGAACTTCCTCTTCAACTGCTCAAACGCCTTCTCCTGCTCGCTCCCGCCGTGAAAATCTTTTGAGCTTCCTTTTAATGTCTCAGTCATTCGTTTGCAAACTTTTGAGAAATCTTTGATGAATTGTCGATAAAAAGTTGCGAATTTAGTGAAGATTTGGACTGCCTTAACTGATCTTGGGTGTGCCCAATTTTGAACGCTTTTCACTTGTCTATCACTCATTGTGACTCCGCTTGTCGTGAAAATGTATCCCAGGAATTCGACTTCCTCCTGATAGAACAGGCCCTTCTGCTACAAGACTGCCAAGTTGTGTTGTTCGAGCCGGTCCACCACTTTTTGGACTAGTTTGATATGGGTATCCATATTTTCGGAGTATATCAGGATATCATCTAGGTAGACGACGACTCCGTGGTCCAAGAATGCCCTTAGGATTTTGTTCATCATTGTCTGAAGCGTTGCGGGAGCGTTAACGAGGCCCAAAGGCATGACTTTATATTCGTACTGTCCGTATCTGGTACGAAAAGCTGTCTTATGTTCATCGCCTTTTCTCATTCGAATAAGATGATATCCATCTTTTAGGTCCAGCTTCGTAAAGAGTTTTGTCCCTGCAACGCGGTCTCGGACTTCATCCATGAGTGGTAGGGGCTATTTATTCAGGATGGTCAGTTTATTGAGGTTTCTGTAGTCTAGACACAACCGTAGACTTCCATCTGGTTTTGGAACGAAGAGGATTGGAGCACTATAAGGGGATTCGCTGTCCGCGATTTTTCCCTCTGCGAGCATTATCTTAAGGTATTTGTCCAGTTCATTCAACTGGTAGGCCGACATTGGATAAAAGGGGCCCCAAGGGGGTTCGGCCACTTCCTTAAGGTTGATGACATGGTCGAAGGTTCTTCGAGGTGCCAACATTTTAGCTTTATTCCCTTCAAAAAGCTTCTTATACTGCTAATAAGCTTTTGGCAGCGCCTCAAACTGTATTCCGCCCTCTTCCTCTCGTTCGATCTGTCCCATATACTGTGCTTCTTCGTCGTAAGCCACTGTTTCATCCCACTCAAACAAATCCGCCACTGCCTCATCATCTATATGATCGTGGCATGTTGCTTGTTCAAAGACCTATTTGCCTGGGTCCACTATATTTTTGAGGGGGTGTTCATCGTGCCACCACCCAAAGGGTATTATTAAATCATATTTTCCTGCGTTTGCTATTTCGCAGGATATCATGCTTCAGTGACCGTTGGCACCAATTTCCAATAGGATAGGATGGGTATAGAATATTCCTCCGGTTGGCGCGGTTTGGCCATCGAAAGAAGTGATTTGTAACGGTGAGTCCCTAGCTTCAGTCAGGATCTCAAGCCGTCGGGCTGTATCCTGGTTCAGGAGAAAGATGTTTGAACCGGAATCTAGGAGAACATTTATCGCGTGTTTTGGTCCTCTTATCTCGATAAATGCCTTCCCTTCAGGGCAGCCGTAATGCTTTGGTTTTTTAATGGGTGTTGAGCTTTCGCTTGGGTTTTGACGAAGTCTTGTCATCATGGCGGTTTCATGTAACGTGGGGTTTGTTACCGCGCCAGCGCAGTTTCAGCTCCGAAAGCCTCCTCAGACAAACCTTTACAATAAGTGTCTATTTTTTGAATATCGGCAAGCCCACTACTAGCGGTCTTTACCTCCTGCCGAGGAGTTCCCATATTACAGGGGTGGTGGTTCCCTAGAGTACCCCACGAGTTCGCGACTAGGGTGCGCCGCTCTTTGTTGTCGACTTATTCCTCATGTGAGGCTGTGCCCTGCGACGTGTCTACCGTACCTTCTCCTTTGGCGTTGGTCTCACTCCCGAGACCCCCTCCGACACCATTCTTCGGGCTCGAACCTTGTGCAGCACAGAGGCACCCTTGGCTTCTATTTGCCTGGCTGTTGTACCTGGAGAGAAAGTCAGGTTGCCCTGGATTTCGACCCTCCTTCGTGTGTCCTGCAACTCAAGCCCTGTTCCGACCAATGGTAATCTTCTCTTTCCCTTTAGTCTCGTCGACCGCCTTCTTCACTCGTGACTTTGTTTTGACTCCAGTGGGGAGCACGGACTACTCATTTTTGGACGTAAAATGGCAACCGTTATCCTTTGGTCTTTTAGCTTTCCGGTGGGATGGCAACTCTGGCTACGCCCCAGGTCTTTCGATTCGAGGCGGCAACCTCACTACCCGATCACCGTTGTTGTCAGTACCAGGATGACGTTTTTACGAAATTGCGTCGCCCTCACAAGCCCATGCTGGGGGCCTTTGTGCCGCTTGTCGTAATCTTTCTCCCTGGCCATCAACGGCCAGTGTGGCTACCTGGGGGCGTCGCTTTGGCGCGAATTTGGACTGTGGTTTGGGCTTCGCTTGCCCTCGATATACAGCCAATACTTGTACCAGCTTCCGACAGTATTTCCAAGCGTCGTTTTTCATTCCGCATCGCGTACATTCCTTGTCTGCTTTTCATCGGTGGACAACTTTCTGATCGACGCCCTGGTGGGCTTCCGCTCACAGCTTGTATCTAACCTCCCCGGCTGGTGCCACCGCCCCTTCTGTCTTCACCTTTCTTTCCCCAGCGTTCTTCTTCTGATAGTCTGCCTTTTCCTTAGCCCGGTACTGCTTTTTTACACGCCTTGCGCTGACCATTGGCTTCAAATCCTCGAATTCTCCTTTTTTCCGCCCTTGTCATGCCGGAGGGTCCACCTCCTCGAAGACTTTTCCGTTCTCTAAAGTCTTCTTCTGCTCTGGTGACGGTCCTGACTGCTTCCAACCATTCCCAATCGTCCCCATACTCTTGTAATGAGAGTCGTCCTAATGCATCTTGGGGGATTGGGTCTTCAATCATTTTTCTTCAGGGTATCCCGGTTACCCTTGCTTGCATGTTGAGATTTTCCATATCCGGCAAGAATTTTGCAATATCCCCGTCATATTTGACAAAGCTCATTTGGGTAAGGGATTTTTCGGCCTCGTTGGTATGGCCGAATCGTCGTACTGGTTGTTCTGCAAACACATGCCAGAACTCATACCCCGCTTTTCTTGTGAAACCTAATTCTCCGGTCATTTGCTGGTGGTAGGTTAACGCAAACGGTGCAACTTGTTTCCCTTCCATTCGACTTATGGCGTATCGGATTCGTAGTGCCTCATCTTGCCATTCCCAACTGTTTAGGCTAAAATAATCCCTGAATGTTAATAGCCACATGCGTATATCTTGGTGTTTCTCATTTCTGAACAGGGCCGGGGGTTCCGCGGGGACTCTCGTACGTTGTCCCAAGGGGTTGGCCATCACTCGCGAGAACAGGTTAAAGTGTTCATTGTCCTCGGCGTCATTTTCGTTTTCTGGCTGGGGCGCCTCTCGCTTGCCACATCTTCCTTTCCTGCTCTCAGCTAGTCAGCTACCAGATCCTTCTCCTTCATTATCGGGATCTCCTCCTCCTCCTCCGCCTGTGGCCCCTGCTCCCCTTCCTCGTGGTGGTGGTGGTGGTGGGTTTCCGCCACCTGCTCCTGAGGCTTCGGCTGTTGGATCTGACACCTTGCCTTTTCCCTTCACCTGCTGCATTAACTGCTCCACCAGAGCCTTAAGCACCAAGATCTCACCATCCTGGGTTTCTCAAGACTCCTGGTGGCGTCGCAGCTCATGCCTCACAAGATTAATTCTTATCTCATGATTTTCCAGTTCGCGTTTGTGTTGCTCGTTTATCCGAACTATCTCCTGGTCCAGGAGCAGGTCCCGATGCATGGACTGTTCGCCGGTTCCTTGCACGGCTTGGTGGAGAAGGGAGGTGACAGGCTGGTGTCTGGCCTGTCTCTCATCTATCTCCTCCAGTCGTTCCGCGACCTGGGTAGCTAAGCTTCCTTGGACCTTCTGAGACTCCAAGTCAAATAGTTGTACTTGTTCGTCTATTCGGGCGAGCTCTCTACCACCTAATTGGACCCTGGATTGTAACTGAATTTTTACGTTCAACAGTTCTTGGGCCATTAACAATATATCTGTTGGTAGAGAGCTGAATGCAAGATGTTGGCTATCTTGACTTGTGGTGAGCTTTGGCTCGAATTGGGCAAGGATTTGTTCTAGTTTCTGAATTCGGGCGGCCATGAGGCACTCGCTGGTGGGTTCAGGCGTTCGGCGACCGTCTCCCCGTCTTGACTTCCCTATGTGGCTAGAAAGCCTAGTCCTGTAGGGGATCGAGGTATTCGGTGTGCTGAATATGCCCTGGCCAGGTGGGTGGCGGTTATTTCCACAGAGGGTGCTCCCGTTTGGGACAGTTAGTCTCCTCCCTCATTGCCTTCCTCTCCTTCTGGCTGTTACCATTCCATGACTTCAGGTACTTTGGGGGTAGAAGCGATTTTTATGGTTTCTTTAGCGGGAAATTTATCTTTTGTTTCCTCCCCACACTCCTGGTATCTCAAAGTCTGGGCTTGGTCGTCTTCCGTTGCTATAGTACCCGACGTACGAAACCTGACCGATTTCCTCCTCGAGTTTGTTCTAACGGAAATCTTCGCCTTCCCACTGCTGGTATAAGGGTTCTAGGTCTTTGGTAGTAATAAGGTTCTCTGGATTTGTCCTGAAAGCGTAGGTTTCGTGGTATCGTTTTTGTTGTCCTAGTTCTCTTGTAAACGTTGGGAGGTAAATTTGTGCTATTGATGTCGTCCATAAGGGTCTTGGTTCTAAAATGTGCTCGTGTTTTAGACTATCAGTGTGTCTGCCAAACATTCGTCTCGGTGACGATGAGAAATATGAATATACTGTGAGGTGATAGCTTCGGCGTGAGGTATTGCGATGGCTAAGACCTGAATCGTGATTATATCGGAGAACTCGTTAAGAAGACACGAGTAATGCAGGCTAGATATAATGGTTGTACTTAAATGTAGATTGTCGAAGTATTGGTAACGATCAATGTAGAAACTTATTATATTGATAAAATCTCTTCTTCGTGCTTTGTCTTTAATAGCAGTGAAGATGCTTTGATATTTATATTCCGGATCTGAGCTATCGCGGTATACAGGCTAACTCTATAGTAACCAAGTACCTTGCTCACAATTCTGCGAACTTCACGTGAGTGCGAACACTCGTAGACCCAGAAAACTCTCTACCACACCTTTTGCTCCCATGGCTGACTTATCAGTCTGCACTTCAGTTAATCCTGATGGTGTGGAGACCACGTCAGGTGTCAGCTCATCCGTTTATCCGTTGACAACAATGGTTAGGAATTATGTTCCCCCCTTGCTCACTGAGGGTAGTCTAACTCGCTGGACAGAAGATAGCGAGTCTGCTTTGGTTGGTTCCATTGAGAATTCGACATACAACCGTATGTTGTATTCTGATCTTTCGGCATTACATGACTTGTCCTCGGGATCGTAGTAATAGGTTTTCTCTCTCAGACTCTATCATTTACCAACGTGTCCTCTCTGGATGCACCCGATCCACTTACTGGGCGTAGTTACCGCCTTCATACTCTACACGTGTGTGTAGGTACGAGGGGACTAACCTTCGTGCAAAACGTCCCGTTACCTGCGACCTGCTCTTCCGACAGTCTGTCTCCAAGCGTTTGTAACCTTGTGCGCCATCCTCTGATTCACCTGCTCCCACTTGCATAAGGTGCCCGCAGGTCTCCCCTCATATATCCTGCAAACAGAACCCGGTCGGATTGACGGCCGCGATCTATACGGTGTTATAAGAAGTGTTCCCTGGATAGTGGTCTTTGGTGTTGGGACGCAACAACGCAGGCGACCACTGGTGACGCGCCGTCCCATCGCCTGGGCTGCAGGGGGGTGTTATCTTTTTCCTTCGAAGTTCGTGCGTGTCAAGGTAGGCTAACTCAGCCCTGTAAATCCTTACGGGAGTCCATGCGCCTAACAACAAGCGCAGAAGAGCTGGTGCGGGTATACACCGACCACCAAAACCTGCAGTTGTTTTTGACCAAAAGGATCTGCCACCAGGGGCAAATTCGATGGGCAGAAGAGTTAACAGACTATAACTTCAGGATAGTCTATTGACCCGGAAGGAGAGGCTAGAAGCCTGAGGCATTAAGCATATCTCTGGAGTCCCATTCTGAGCAGTGAGCTCCTCACAGTGAACAGTCAATTTTGAAATCTCAACATTTCCAAATTTTGGTGGTTTATCAAAAACAAAGTGGACAGACACCTTTGTCCCCACAAAAACGCTAATCCAGAAACCTGAGCATAATGAAACTTGCAGGCAAGGGAATATTTCCATGAACGTGAGCACGATTCGTGGCTGGAGAGGATATCTACGCCCTGACAGGCCAACTGATACCTCCAAAGAAACACGTAATGGTTGAACCAGGTATTGCCATAGGGCGGCTGGAAGAAACCTATGGCAGGTTAGTAGCAAGAAGACGGATGGCTAGCAAGATGGGAATAGCAGTGGGCGGTGGTGTAATAGATGCAGATTAAGCTGGAGAAGTGAAGGTCAAATGTCGAGTTCATGGTCAGAGCGTCTGCTTCTATAAAGCAGGAGATCGGATAGCGCAACTTATAGTACAAAGAGTTGCCAATGCCGATGCCATGGAAGTACATGACCTAAGAACAAATGAGCAGGTAAAAGGGCTTTCGGTCTAGAGCTCTGCATGCCAAACCATCCATCACCGCTAAAGAAGAAGGAATCAATATATGTTTCCTTGACGCAGAAAAATGGGACAATGAATTCTTTAGCGCGACTGATATCGGCTATCACCCTTGGTTAAACAGACAGAGAATTATGTTCTCAAGTGCACATGTCAACGCAGCCCTGACCTGAACCATGAAGGATCAATTTCTAAACAAGATTCAACTGGGAGGGAAGGAGGATGAATAGTGGCAGGAACGAAGTCGTGAACTGGTCAGGATGTGAGAAAGCGGAAGGAAGATGCCAGACGAATAGAGAGACCAACAAGCGTTACAAGATTACAAAAATTGATTGTATATCCCCGAAAATGAATCCCTACAGCTGGAGGTGGCCCAAGGCTGTCACAACTCCTTAGTAGCCGGACACTTCGGACAAGAAAAGCCAATCGAAATAGTAACCAGGGACTTTTGGTGGACAGGACTGGCAGACCGCATGAGAGACTACGTACGATCCTGCCACGAATGTCAACACAGTATATCCCCACGGCATGTAAAACATTGACAGCTTCAACCTTTGGAAGAACCCCTTGCTGCCTGGACCTCCATTTTGATGGACTTCATTACGCAACTATCAGAATCTGACGGTTTGACCCAGATAATAGTAGTGGTACACCACTTCACCTAGAGGGCCCATATTATGGGCCTCCAGGAAAACATGACTGCAAGAGATGTTGCGGAGAGCGTGCTTAAGCTAGTTTGGAAACATGACGGATTGCCGACCGAAATCATCTGGGACATGGACGCGAAGCTTTCAGGCCAATGTTGGTAATCATTGTGCAAGATGCTAGGTGTCAAATTACACATGTCCACAGCGTACCACCCTCAAACTGACGGACAAACCGAAAGAACCAACCAAGCCCAGGAAGGTTAATTACTAACATTTGTCAACTGCAAGCAGAATGACTGGTACCAACTATTGCCGTTAGCCAAACATGCATACAATAACTCAGCAACAAACGCGCATAAAATGACCTCATTCTTTGCCAACCACTGTTTTCACCAATAGACAGAGTGGATGAAAGAGAGAGAAGCTCATAACCCCGGGGCGACAATGGGTGCTCACTGGACGCAGGACATACATCGACAAGCGAAACAAACCCTAGAAAATACATGAGAATCGATGAAGAAATATTACAACCGGAAGGCAACGGAGCAACCAAGGATTGAGGTCGGCGACTGGGTAATGTTGAATGCCGGAAACATCCGCACCAAGCTACCATTGAAAGAGTTCAGTCCAATACAGTATGCCTCTTTGCAAGTCTTAGAAAAGAAAGGAAGCGGGGCCTAGAAGCGAGCAATATCGCCACGGTGGAAAATTCATCCTGTATTTGATGGTTCCTTACAGGAGCCCTATCGATCATCATAGGGCCCAAATAGCGAACCACTACCAAGAGATCCTGAAGACATCAAAGGAGACTTGGCGTTGGAGGTAGAAAGCATTGTCAAGAGTGTATTCATCTCCTATACTCGAAAGGTCGGAGGAAGAAATAAACGGATGAAAGAGTTTTGGTACTTTGCAAAATGGAAGGGGTGCTCAGAGGATGACAATACTTCGGAATCCCCTGAAAGGGATGAAGAATACGCAGGAAGAGGTTGAAAGGTTTCATAGAGAAAACCCGGAGATGCGGGGGCCGGGAGAGGTCGACTGACATAGAAAGGGTTTCCATCGGTCCACATGTAAACGCTGGTGCTTTTTACCCCTACTAGGTAGCGCTTGAAATGGAAGACAGGTTGTATAATAGAGATAGAGTATTCGGGAGGAAGAGTTTGATGAGGGGAGCTCGTGTTTGGTGCAGGGAATCACCGCAACAATATACGAGGCAGAGTTACTCTTTCTTGACGCCCGCGAACTTGGAAGCATGAGGATAAGACGGCCCTCGGGCCCTGGCGTTGGAATGGCAAGTCGTTACCGGCCCCCTCACTAGTTGTGTCCCAACACCAAAAACCACCATGTTTGGCACAAATCATATAACACCATATACGTCGTGGCTGTTCATCCAACGTGATCCTGACAGCAGGATATATGTGGGGAGACCTCTGGGCACTGTATGCCCATGGAGGCAGGTGAATCGGGCAATGGCGCATAAAGGTACAAACCCTTGAAGCCAGATAGTCGGAAGAGAGGGAGTCGAATGCAACGGGACGTTTGGCAACCAAGTTAGGCCCGCGTTACCTACAAAGACAGGTGGGGTATGAAGGAGGTCACTATGATGAGTAAGTGGATCAGGTGAATCCACAAAGGATGCGACCGGATTTTGAACAGAGCTATGAGCCTTGCCGGGAGACGACCCCAGAGCGCACCATACATATTCTCCCCACCAGCTGGTATCCAAACGCAATCGTTCCGACTGGTCTGATTACGGAAGAGTCGAGCACCCGTGCATCGGGCCCTGTGTATGTCGTACACACCTGACTCCTGGAACGCAAGAACCGGGATCTCCAGTTGCGTCAGTAGTTCCACCGGGAAAGCGCCAAGTATCGCCGGATTTTCCGGCAGTCGGCGCTCGGGAGGCAGGCTCAGTCGGCTATATCGTATCAATTCCCGACAAATCGTCTCCGGGGATATATCAGATGCTCTGCCAAAATCAATGACGTCGTGGATATTATCACGACGTCCCTTCAGAATCCTCCGATGGGCTGGTGGGGTTGGCGCGGGCCTGGTCTTCTCTAAATGTTCTACTACCTCAGTTGGTAAATC
>Ga0307513_10004384_pt1 | contig 18840 bp, 20 predicted proteins | sample 15_EM_MG_FD_202174 | JGI IMG/M metagenome (GOLD analysis project Ga0307513, IMG submission 202174) | Populus trichocarpa ectomycorrhiza microbial communities from riparian zone in the Pacific Northwest, United States - 15_EM | ecosystem: Host-associated > Plants > Roots > Unclassified | place...
AACCAGACTCACCTGCTTCCTCTTCCTTCCTGGGCTCCATTTTCACTAGATTCTCCTCATCTATTGGCTGGTCTACTGAATCCTCTTCCAGTCAGCGCTCCGTCGCTTGCACCAAACGAAGCCCCTTGTCCCCATCCCCAGCGCTCCCTGGCGCCTTTCCTGCCTCTCCCACTCCACTGATACAGCAACCGCCTGAACTCGAGACTCAGGGCGTAGAGGATGAACCATCAAATATGTATCCAGATTTTCCTTCAATTAGTTCGTTTTACCCTAGCCAATTGTGAACCGCACTGACTGCCAACCTAGATGCCATGCTATTGTCCCCAATGGAAAATCTCTCCATTCTTGCCTCTCCGGCTGTCGTTCGCAGAAACACGACTGACATCTCTCCTGAGTTGTCCGGGGACGACTCCGAAACTTCATATGTTAAAGTACCAGGGGCGTCCTCTTTTCAATCACCGGGCCACCGGTTTCCACCTCAAGCTTTCCGCACGGTCGAGCGTTCGCCCTCAATGTGGGATGAAATGCACGCCACTCTGCCAGCAGTTGCAAAGCGTGCTGAACGTGCATCTGCACTGAATGCGCACTCTAACCCTTCACGTGCATCTCCCCAAGAACGTCAAGCTGCCACTTCTGTCGCCGCTGTCTCAAATCTGCCAACTACCGGCCGACAAACTCAGCCTACGTCACCGACCCACGCAAACGTACAGACACACCTGGCGCCTCCAACTACTGTGATAAGCTTGGCGGATGCGATTCCGTCGAACCGTCGCGAGGATTCAGAGAGCCCCCGCAAGGCAGAATCACCCGCTTCTCACAGTTCGGGGGGCTCTACAGTTGTCCCTGCTCACAAGATGAAGCTCTCACCACATTCGACTGTTCGTACGATACAACTCCCGGACCCGGCTTCACCTCTACCAACGCCACCGCTGGCCATGACACGAGGATCATCCTCCAGCACACAACCTGCGTCGTCTAAGCGCCCTCCCGATGTCCCAAATACCCTATCTATCGTTCTTAGCCCTATACGGTCTCCACCTCGCCAACTGCGCAGCCCACGAGCTGAGGCCATATATGCTGCGATTGTCGACACACCACCCGAACAACCCACTCCCGCGCGCGCGCCTATAGCCGCACCCGCTCCAACTCCGACTCCCGCTCTGCCACCCCAAGACCCTATCTACCTCCTCCGTCCCCAGGGCATGGCTCGCATCTGGAACGAACTCCCGACCGGTACCTTCTGGGAGTTTGCGCGATATGCGCTCCGCGAGAGACTCGACTTTACACGTCTCACAGGCGAGATGCTCATTCCCTCCTTTATCGGGCGGCCCAGCGAACCCAAGAAATCGAATGTGCAAGGGATAGAGGAGATCCGTGCATGGGAGGAGGGCAACTCCGATGCCAAGCTAAGCCCTGAAGATTTAAAATGGGCACAGGAGCTTGATTGGGAGGCTGAAGCGATGGTCGAGGGGAAAGGCCGCATGCTTGGCATTGGCGTCGATGGCGATGTCGGAGACAAGTATGGCACTCGGTATGGCGGACGCGTCGGGTTTTGCGCTCTGTTCAAGTGCGAGGGGAATGATGGCCCTCTCAACCTCGATGTCAACGCCCGGATCACACTCGAAAAGCCTATGACGCGCGGATCGTGCCTGTTTACGCGTGTCTGGGGCTCACACCGGTTCTTACGGCTCAAACTCTCCAAGCCGCTCCTCAATCGTGTCAGCAGGGACCAATCCGGCCGTCTGCTCAAGGAACTGAAGGAGTTTTGTGCACGTCCGATTCATATCCTTGGACGGGAGTATCACCCTCTTGTGGAGAAAGAAAATACAGTCTATTACTTCCTACATGGCCGCGATCGTTTCGGACTGAAGGCCATCGAGGATGCTGGTGGAGATCGAAAGAAGTCGTATGGAATGGGCAGGCACATTGGCACCATCGAGGGTCTCGTCCAGTGGTGGCTCGCTCCAGAGCATAACCGAAACCAGATGATGTCCAAGTTGACCACTCGACTTCACCTCGGTCTATCCGACACCCTACCTGGCGTGTTCATCAAACCCGAGAACGTCAAGACTATTCCTGATATCGGTATGTTCCACTATCATTGTCTACTCAGGGTCTGGTCCCATTAATCATCACTTTGCAGAGCGGAATGGCCTCACTTTCACCGACGGAGCAGGGCTGCAATCGGGTTCTGTTGCAAGAGCATGTCGTAGGAAATATCATCCAAATGACTATTCAACACCAACCGCTACCCAGATTCGTATCGGCAGCGCTAAAGGAGTCGTCCAAATCGACCCGTACGATGTCGAAACGACGAATTTCCAAGGACAATACGCGGTCACTCTTACCGAGTCTATGGCCAAAGTCAGGTATGGCCCTCCCGAGTTTACCAGGGGCCCGGTCCACGGTATGACGATCTACGACGCTGCGCACTACATCGTCTGCATCGTCAAGCCTGCCCCGACGACGTACCCTGCTCGGCTCTCAGGTCAGTATATGACCATTCTTTCTTCAAGGGGTGTACCCGACGACGTCTTCGTGGAGCTCCAGCAGGAGGCGGTGAGGGAGGAACTGAAAGTCATCGGCGATGTCGACGGATGGTGGGATAATGGATCGTTCTCCCGCGCCGGAGTCAATGGACGTATGCGGCTCGCAGGTGCATTGGAGACGTATGGTGGTTTGGCGATGGCGGTCAAGAAGCGCGATGCGGCCGGTGCGGCTCGTGGACTTGGTGTTTGGAAGGGGTGGGGAGATGATCGGGAGGACGAAGATGATAGTTTACACCCCCAGAGTAATCAGGGTAGCCAACGTTGGGGGATGTCGAGACAGTCATCCCAGGATTCGACTCAGTCCTCCAGTGCTGGCGCTTCTTCGGCTGCACATTCGGCGGAAGTGGACATCTGGAGAAGGGACGGAATCAGCGGTTACCCGCCGTTGAAACATGAGGCCCTTCGCCTGGCGGTTCTTCACGGGATCGATATCGCGAGGAGTAACCACTTCTCCGACCTGTGGACATACACCGTGCAGGATGTGATTCGTGGCGTCGTCCTCAACATGCACTTACCTGTCGCCCGGTCCGCAGGAGGTTTCTTGCAACCTGGTATATATGCCGCCATTGTGTTCTCTCGGTTGAGACTGACTCACTATTCCTGTCTCCAGATTGGACTGGTACTCTGCAGGAGGGGGAAATCGTGTTCATTCCCGCTCAAGAGGTTGTCGATCCCGAGACTGGACTCGTACCCACTGCAATTGTTGGTGAAGTCGTGGTATGTACTTGACATCCACACCACTCCATTCAGTACCTCATTTCGCTTAGGTTGGTCGACATCCCGCACTTCTGCCTACGGACATGCGCAAAGTAAGTTGGTCGCCGTGGTTTCTTCTTCCGTTCCTCAATCTCCGTCAGGTTCGCGCGATCGACCCACCCCAACGACTTCGTCACTGCCGGGGTCTGATCGTGTTTTCAACCAAAGGGGATCGACCTTTGGCAGATATCCTCTCCGGTGGCGGTATGTATATCACCTCATGTGGTCTGACACGCACTGACCACAATAACCAGACTATGACGGGGGTATGTGCCAATAGTCTCACTGTTATGTGATGCTCACTATGGCCCAGATACTGGTGACGTAATCTGGGAGCCTAAAATCGTCAACGCCTTTAGCAATGCCGATCTCGAGTTCTCTAAGCCAACCCCGAATTTGGATAGTTGCTTTGAAAAGGACACCATTTCAGTCGACGAATTACTAGACCTTCTGAAGGGCGTGCCTGTTGATGACCATCTTCGGCTTGTTTCTCAACACCTCCTTGCAAGCATCGGAGAGCCAGGGCTTTTCAAGTGGTGTACGTTAGTTTTATCTTCGAATTCCAAATCTAAAGAACCCGCAGATAGTGTTATGTACAACAAGGCGACAATCCACCATGGGGTTGATCATATCACCACAAGGACCTTGGCCCATAAGTAAGCACGATGACTCACCAGGTTTCGGAGGCTAATGAGCCGGGTTGATAGGTTTTGCAAACTGATGGATGCGAAAAAGAGCGGAATTCGGATCAAGCCCGCTAAGCTTCGCGAAGATCAGAAACGGTGGGACCAGGACAAAGACCCGTATTGGAAATACCAACAAGCCGTCACAAAACCGGGAAACAGCCGGGATGATGGAACGAGGTCGACAGGTCGCAGTATGGAGTGCTCGGCGTTCATTCTCGACGTTCTGGTCAACGTAGGGTCTGGATCCTTAAAGGATGAGGTGGACGATTTCAAAACCCGCTTACAAGTCTATCGTGACAGCGACTTCAACGCAGGGTCTCAAAGTCGTATACTCGACGAGGACTTGACACGACCATGGGTTGAAGCGCGCAGATGGACTCGAGGCGAGAGAGATAAGACTTACGAAATCAACCTTATCAGCGCAACCGTGCAGGAATGCCTGGAGCGCTTTATGAAGATGACAGTGGAGCACATTGAGAGCAAGCCGTCTTCGCGAAAGCAGCACCAAGACCTTGGATCGTTGGTCCGCTACTACTCGAGTACACCGGCGTTAGAAGATTTACCGCTTCTCGCGGCTGGGCCTGATGGTGGGGCGCGAGTGGCAAGGATCAAAGCGAGCTATGCATACTTCCGGGATCTGGTGCGCCACCACGAAAAGAAAAGGCAAGTGGGTGGGTCGCCAAGTGGGTTTGCATGGAAGATGGCGATGGGAGAGCTTGGGGACATCAAGGCAACGGCGGTGCAGAGCGGAAACACAGCCTGTGTACCATACAATGTGCTGGAGAGGATGTCAGTCAACAGGCACTTTAGATAGTGTATTATCTGTTTCCATTTGTAACCATTTGCTCGTGTATTTACAGCAACTGTATAGTAGACTTTTGACTCGATGCTAGAGAGGGATGTGACTTGTAACAGGCCAGGCGTATTGTGGGAAGGATCCGTTGACTATTCACCTGAGTGACCTGCTGTGTGAAGCTAAACCTCCGTTGCCACGTCGGACGGTCTGGACGGTCGGACGGTCGGAGCACGGAGCCCGGAGAACAGAGCCCGGAGCCGCGGTGTCGGAGCGGATGTCCAGGAGCGAGGAGCGAGCGGGGAGCGGGGAGCCGGGTTTGGCAAGGGGGTTTCGTCAGGTGTCAGGTGCTTTATTTCGGAGATAAGGTGATTCAGATGACGTAATACGGGGTTAGCGTTGATATGGAAGTACAGATCGGGCGCCGTGCGAACATAGCCACCAAAATGACCACCGCCACAACCCAGGACGAGTTTGAAACCTAAACGTTTCGCGCTTAGAATCGGTTAAAAACACAGAGGTCAGACGGTCCACCAGGTGCGCAGGCTCTTTCGACGACGACGACGAGTACGACGACGACGGCGACGACGACGACGATTGCCTGACTATGCTCTCTCTCTCCGCAGCCAACACTCCAACGACTTCCCAGCCAGCGTTTATAGCGGAAACACGGTCTGCAAGCGGACCAAGCAACCCTTTTGCATTTTGCCTACCGATCCTTGATCTGAATCTTGATCTGAATTTCATGGAACCCATTCCCAGCGAGCTAGGTTTGAATCCGAGACGGCGGAAACGAACGAGCCCTACAACTCCCAACATCAGCCACATCAACCACCCTTTTTATCCAACGCTATTCGACCCGTTTGTCGATGTCGGTATAACCCACCCACCACCACCAAATGCTTCCCGGAATCCCTCCCCCCGCCCCTCCACCTCGTCCGCTCCAGTCAGTGCCAGTGATCCTCCTCCGAAAAAGAAACGGCGTCGTCAAGCGTTGAGTTGTACCGAGTGCAAGCGCCGCAAGATCAGATGTGACCGCGTTCAGCCTTGCGCTCCCTGCAACAAACGTGGCGAAGGGGACAAATGTCGCTGGCACATTCTTGACCCTGTGTGCGTTGGTTTGTTGCGTGTTCTCCGTCCACGACACCTCCACGCTCATTCTGACGAGTAATATATATATAGAGACAAGTTCGTGACCCGAAAAGAGTACGACGAAATCAAGGACTCTTTGACACGCCTCCAGTCTCTTCTGCCGACCCCCTCGCCGAATTCTCTTATCTCTGACGCTGCTTTTGGCTCTCAAGGTGCCAATTATCGGTCACTATCTCTACCGACATGTCCTACTGCCATCGGTCAGCATACTAATCTCACCGGCACACGGAGTTTAGCGGACATTGGCACAGGTGTCCGGTCTAGAGACATCGACTATCCACCACTATCGCGTGGATCAGGCACTCAGCACCAGCCCTCCCTTTCAAATCATGCCAACGCGCCCCCTCACGCTCATCCACATCAGCCGTCCCCGTCTTCACCTTATAACCCGATGCCAATCGCACCCCCCACTCCGTTCACCTTACCCAGTCTCTTGCAAACCAGCTCGTCTACCTCTCTACCTCTCTTACTTCCCCCCTTTGCTTCCCATTCTACATTGCAGTGCTCTGCTCCAAGGCAACCACCCCATTTTCAATCAGACTCCGATCAGCCTCCACTGCCCTCTTTGGCGCAGCGCACACCCTCACACTTCATACAATCTTCTCTGTCCAATTCGCACTCCTCTGCCGGTTCGTTCACGTCACCCCCGTTTGCACCACAGGCCGCCCAGGATACCGCTCAGGTGTACGAGCACCAGCCCGACGCCTGGAACCAGGCAACGTCCTCTGTTCGCTTGAACGCTAGCTTCCCAGGCGACGAGTGCCATCGTGACGTAGCGATCGAAATCGACGTCGACGTCGACATGAACATGGATGGCAGCCATAGCAGTGGCCGAGGTTGGAATGCAGACGGGCCAACTCGACCGTTAAGCCCGAGGAATGACGTGAGACAAGGTGGCGATACAAGCTACGAACCACCTGCACCCGCACCCGCACCACCCGCACCACCCGGGGCATTTGATAATTATAGACCACTTGGTCAGCACGAACACCAGCTTTGTGGTCCCCCACCGCTCGATGCTACCGAGGCAATTGCAAAGGCCATGGCTGCCCAACGGGGAGACTTTGTTGGCGGGTATAAAATCGGACCGCCTTTACCCACCTTTACCCTCTCCAACCTTCACCTCCAATCGCGACAGGGGCAGAGTGACATGACGGCTGGCAGTCGGGACAACCTTCCTGCCCCTCTCAGTTGCGCTGCCCCACCTGTACACCCTACTACCGCTAGAGCCCACCCACAGCTCTCCCTTCGATCGCCACACTCTTCCGAGGCTGACTCTCCCGTTCATTCACTCGTCCCACCCCGTTTACCTCTCGAAGGTCGCGCGGCTAAGGAAGCTGAGATGAAGCGCACTATGAGGATTTGTCTGCCACGTAAGGAAGTATGCGATCACCTGGTCGAGCACTATGTGAGTCTTGTCTTCTGCAGTCCCTCCAGCAGATATACTAAATGATTTGCAGTTCGAGTATGTCGAGTGGAGTATCAACCTGCTCCATAGACCAACATTCGAAAGAGCCTACGAATCGTTCTGGTTCCTTGATGAAGATGTGCGGGCAAAAATCACCTCACCCCTCACTCCGCCGGAGAGTGCTTTGAGCTATGGCGCAGGATACGGGGCTGCCTTTCTTGCTGCTTCCGCCGGTCTTCCTTTCCAATCCAACTCCTATACACGACGTACCAACGCCCCGGGCAGCGCCTCCCGGAGCACCGAGGAGGCCGAAAATGAGGTCAACCCTCCTTGGATCGCTCTACTTTTCGCAGTCCTCTGCGTCGCTCTGGAACGAATGGGGTCGTATCACGCCCATAAAATCGGAATTGTAAAGGACATTGACGAGTTCAAGACCCGTGCCCGGTTGCTCTTAGACGGTAGTCAAGCAGTCCTCGCACTCGCAGATTTAGGAAAGACCAGAGCGATCGAAGTCATACAAACTTTAGTCCTCCATCTTCACTGCCAGCAGACTATCTCTGTCGGTGGCTGGGACGTCCAGACTGCCCTCTACTTGGCAGTTGCCGCGAGGGTTGGCACCATGACGGGCTTGAGCAAGCTTACTGCGGAGAAGCTAGGTGTAACACCCAAGCCAGGACTCCTGAAGCGGGAGGCGAGTAAGACAGTGATCAAGACGTTTGAAACCGATTACTGACTGCCTCCCATTTTAGTTGGGGCGTCGGGCATGGTGGAACCTCATCGAGCGCGACTGGACACTTTCGCTGCACATGGGCAACACTTACGTAGTCAACCCGCATCAGAACTTCTCGGAGCTTCCTGCTAATCTCGAATGGGAGGATCTAGAGAACGGAGGGCGGGACTTTCTTCCGCGAGGTTGGGAGACCTGGACGGTAAGATAACTCACTACGGCTGTGGTAACATTGGTCCTCTGACACTGGTATAGAGTACCTCCGCCCTGCTCGCAAGAGTGGAGATTGCCAAAATGAATCGCGAATTGGTACGTCCCGTCGTCTCCTGGGATGCTAGAGACTGGTGCTCAGTGGGGTCTAAGACGGATCAATATAACGGTCTTCAAGGTGTGACGTACCAGCATATCCTCAAGCATGGCGAGGACCTTAACTGTCTTGTTTCTGCTCTACCTGAAGTATTGCTCACACGGAATGACGAGTTGGAGAAGACCAACCGCAAAATTACGGTATGTGCTTCTGTTTTTTCACAACCAACACCCCATGTTGAACTTGTTTGAAGTGGGACCGTTTCCAATTTACATTCCACCTGAATGCTCAAACTATATCCGTACATCGGCCATTCATCATCTCTGCTTTCCTTGAGATCCGAGAACGCTCTCAATCGTCCCATGAAGCTTCAGAGGGCACGTCGGCATATGGTAGGACTGCAGAACTCTGTGTGGTCGCTGCAGACTCGATCTTGGATGCCCTTGAAGAAGCGAGAGCGTGCGAATTCCCCGCCTGCCATGTAAGTGCTGTTGTTATATACTGGCTCCAGCGCCTCAACGGCTAATTAAATTTCATAGTGGTGGCAAACCGTTATGCATTGTTACACCGCCGCTGTCGTGCTATTGATTGACCGCTGGTATGTCGGAACTGGCAAGCCGGGATCAACCCAGGCAGACGATTCCCAAGAGCGGAAACGAAAGATTGCAACGGCTGCGGATCTCCTCAGGTTGGCTCGTGTCCCAACTCTCAATCCGTTATTTTCTCATTAATCCTTTCTCTAGGAGGCTCGGAGAAACGGTGGATATCTTCACACAAGCTGCCCAAGTTCTCGAGGCCTTGCTCGACCGGACCGATAATAGGCGTCAACGGTTAAGGCGTAACCTTCGAAGAGGACTTGATTTGGACGACGTAGTTCACGCTTCTAATACAATTCCTGGTCAACCTGCGCCAAATCTCCCGGGATTCGTCAAAGATTGGATCGAGAAACGATCTCACTCGGATGAGGTACCTTCTCCGCCACCATTTACTTGGTCCTCGCGTTCGATCAATACCCCAAGCGTATTTAGTGGTTATCCCGTCAATCCTATGCTCATGGACACCACACCCGACTCCCTCTTCTGGGCGAGGATATTCGACATGGATTTTGTCGAGTTGGAGGATCCATTTGCCATTTGGTTTTCATCCACTGGCGTGGAAGGGGCTGGCGACAGCGATGGTGGATTCGGTGATACTGGAATGGGGGGCAGTGATGCAGTGCTGGGCGGTACTTGGGGTTCGAATGCGGAATGCGGTGGGGCGGGTGCTGAAACAGGAGGACGAACTGTGCTCCCAGGCAGTTCCATCTGGGAGAGTATTTCTGGCCCTATTGGGAGCTTTGAGGGTGGCAGTGAGTGGGCTCGCAGTAGTGCTCTCGCGTGTTTGGGGTCTTCGGCCGCGGAACGAACCAGAGAGCGTATGGATGAATCATGAATTTTTTTGTAAAGTTATGTCGACATGTTGTAACTTATTCTCTATTAGCATTTTGATCTAGTGTGCGACTCTAGCCGTGCCGGGTCAAATACATACTGGGAGAGCATATCCGTATAGATATCAGGTTTCCTCATCAAGTGGTGAACGGTTTCTTATACGGAAATGGAAACAGAGTCTCGTAGAACGGGATAGCGAAAGCAGAGATATTCTATCCTATCACGATTGGTTCTCTGGCATATGGGACCAAGGTGATGATTTCAGCAACCCAATTACAATAAGTGCGTTATGTACTAGTGTATCAGTGCTGGTGATCGCTTCGTTCCATTTGGTTAGAGAAAATCCCGAACATAGTGGGTTGGAAAATTAAAAGCGCACTAAACGCGATTTAAAATGGTCCGATAATATATCCGTATCGGATCTGATAGGTTAGCGGCTATAATGCGTATTCCCCCTTAGTACCAGCCAGACGAGCGGTATCACTAGCACAACTGCCGGGTCTTACGCACTCAAGCGTCTACAACGCCTGCCTGTCTCAAATGTGCTTCATTATTCCAGGGCCGGAAGGCGTTTAATGCTCAGCAGCGAGCCTCAACAGCCACACTCCTTGTGTGATGGCACCAAGACCAATGATGGCCCATAACAGCCTCCGCTCTTTGCTCACCGTGTACTCTCTATCTGAACCATACTTGTGTGGCTCTGGGTTCCACCCGGTCCGGAACGTCCGCATTTCCTCTGGCTTGACCTTGGTAGTACCCGCTGGTGACGAAGACGCCTCGGCCATCGGGGAAGACCCGAATGCAGACGAGGAGGCAGCAGAAGGATGCGAATGTGAAGGGTTGGCATTGCGATGGGGCGGGCGATGTCCACGCAACGGTCCATGTCCGTGGCCATATGACGCTGAAGTACGACCGGGCCAGTACGCGGAAGGTCCGCTAGGGTGCTCTTTGTCTTTCCTTAAACGATCATATTCAGCCGGTCGAGCACGAACTGCGTCCGCTGTATTTTCTGCTGCCTTTGCGCGCAGGTGGGTTGATGTGTGACGCCTAAAACCAGCGGGTGTAGTAGAACTTGAGGACGGAGGGTTGGTACGGCGGTCATAGTCTCGTCTATTGGAATTGGGTCAGTATGCCGAATAGGATGGGTGGGAAGTGGGTAGCACGGGTTGAATGTATCTGGTACTTGGTAGGCTGCATAGGTCACGAGAAGAACCTTGACGTAATGTTCGCGATGACAGAACTGTTGATTGGAGAACAGAGCAGCAAAGTTCTCCTATAACTCACTATAACGAAGCCTCTTGTCTGTATCATAGTATGTGCCACGATGGCACCGAGAAACAAAGGCGCGAACAAAACTCGAATGCATGCTTGAAGCGGTGTAGAAATGGTCAAGAAATGTGGAACCGCACCTCGTAAAGTCGTTACCCAGTATGCTATAAGCCTCACTTATTTCCAGGAACTTCTGCGCCGCCACGCCGTCATTTGGATTGACATCGGGATGGTGGAGTTTGGACAACTGAAAAAGGCGTTTGTGCAACAGTTGTGACCATGAAGGCAATTATCAAGATGAGTATAATCGAGGAACGTATGAATGAGCGCCTTCGTACAGTTGGTAAAAGCAGATGATGCAAACCTCGTAAAACCGTCGTTTTACCTGGCCTTTGGTCGCATTTCTGGGCAGACTAAGAGTCGAATAATGGTCCTTTTCTTGATTACGGGACGGTGTCACGCTGAAGGACCGTCTCGATATCGCGGCGAATTTCGTGGAGACTCTCATCATCGGCCTGATCGCATGAGACGGCCATAGAAAGTGGAGATACATCAGTCTGAGGGCCGGAGTTGCGGGTGAATTTTTTGCAAGGCCGACAGGGTCACGCGGAGCTTCTGCTGAAGAACGGGAAGCAAAGGTCGAAACAAAGCATATTCACACAAACCGAAGAATATTATACGGTTGTGAGGAAGCTATGGCCACTGTAGATAAGATCCTATTATTCACCAACTTGCCATAATATCTTGAAATTCTGCGAGGCGTGCCCACTTGATCTTCTGGATCCCAGAATTCTCTTGAAAACTGGAAGCGGGGTGCTTTTGTTCTTCTCATAGCTCAAGTTCTCTAGCTCCAACTATTGACTCCGGAGCTGTGGACACTAGGGCAAGGCTTCCTCTGCCATACCAACTGCACCCCTGTGACTGCCTTCCTCCATACCACCCTTGGGATCGCCTAGTATACTGCAATCAAGGATCAATGTGCTCAGAAGCATCTCCAAGCCGTTGTATCCTCAAATTCTGAGGGCCAGTTCCTCTAATCTTGGTTAAACTCTTAGCACAAAAAGAAGAAAAGGACCACAAACACCTGCCTCTAGCTGGCGTAGTGTGATTCTGATTGTCTCGGAGGTGGCTACCATGCCTTTGATCCATTGACTGGCAAAAGTTGGGAGATCAGGAACCAAGAGCAAGTGTCGGAATATGGTGTTCTCGTCGTTACATATGGATATCCCTGAGCTATATTATTGGAAATGGGCGCTGACTACTGAGCACCAGTCAGATGCAGGTTTGCAAACCAAGGCCCTGTGTCAGCATTGGTTTCCATCCGTATTTCACATAGATTTGATACGCTGTTTAGTACTTAACTAGTGTCCTTGTAGATGATCATAGCCAAAAAAAGGAGTTCTCATCCATTCGTACTTAGAGCGCATTTTCCGTCAGCAAGTTTGATAGGACTAGGGAAATAGCCCCAGGTGCTTGAGAGTTCGATTACCAAAGACCAGACTGCAGAATGGGCATCTTAATCACACATGCATCTGTGAAACCCTCTAGGATCGGATTCCAAATATTGCATTCCTCCCACTTTTTGAACCGCCGTGCTACCATCCACTCAATTGAACTATGCCTTAGTGAGAGCCACTGTAGTGTCGACATCAAGGGGGTCAATTGGAAGATGAGCGCCATGCGCTTTGAGGCCCTCTAAACTCTCTCATTGCGGAAGGACATCAATCAGATAGTGCGAGGGTAACGCTTGAGTGATCGCAGCTTGTGTAGTACAGAGTGGCAAGGCTGCTGCCACGGATTGGATTTCGATAATCCCGAACATGATGAATGTTGCAACTACATCAAGTAGCTCCGTATTATTGTAGTAATAGCACCTCCCACTAGCCGGGGCTCAACTCTGATACAGGTGTAAAGCGAAGAGAATCGTCATGACTGCGCGCGCGCCTCTCAGGGTACGTGTGGCTCCTTTCCTCTCGTGGACGCGTAGGTGGGTTTCAGAGGGGTCCAGGTTCAAGATACGACCTCACAGTTCTTAGCCAATGACAGCGACGCCTCTTGTGTTTGTTAGCAGGCCCCAACAAACACGATTGTTTTCGACCGAGTAAACGACCTAGTGGAAACCCTACAACCAACGAAAATTCTAACACAGGTCTATCTTCTCTCAGAGCTCGGAGAACGCTCGCCTCGTGCTCGGCGGGGTAGGCTGATTTAATTGCTTCCTCGCTGATCGAGCGGTCAAGGTCGGCAATAAATCCAGCACGGTTCGAAGGGTCTGTCCCAAGAAGGACGTTGCCAATGCTGACATCCTTGTGATCAACACCACGCTCATGCAGGGCCATGAGCCCTTGAAAAGAGTTGGATCGCATGTGTTAGGAGCAAAGGTGTAAACACGGCCCTTCTGCGGCACATCCCCCGGCCCCCAATAGCTCCGCAAGTGATGTATACGATACCATACTCTGACCACAAGTCGCCAGGACAACTCGGTGGAGAACTGGGTCATGCGGATTCGGCTCTGCATCAACGACAAACTTCCGATGATTAGAGACATGCATTGCAACTTTCTGCTTTCCCCCGCCTCCGGAGGATGAGGGGGGATGGATGTACTGACGCTCTTCCTCAACCATCACGTCCCCACCATCCACGAACTCTGCGACGCAGCGAAGAGTGAACTTGGTGTTGCTGGCTTGGAGCTTGTTAATGATCGCGTAGAACGTAGATTCCGCGGGCCTCCCAGAGGCCCTCCATGCGTCCTTCAGAATGAGACACTCAGCAGGCATCAGGTTCGGGTTGTCCTCCATCGTAGCTCCAAACACCCACGTCCCACGTCCCTGTAGCGTCATGGACTGCCAAATATTCATTCGCATCATCCATCGTGCTGCCTGCGACATAGATGCTTTTGGACTTGGACTCGACCTGACCATCACTCCGCGACTACCTTGGCTCTGTTGCATGTTATACTCATATCAGAGTCAGGGTTGGGGGTAACAGGTACTACACACATGGATTTCCGATTTGGCAGTCCACGATGCCACAGGGACACAGGACATGGGTGTTTGGAGCTATGATGGACGACAACCCGAACCTGATGCCTGCTGAGTGTCTCATCCTGAAGAAGGCATGGAGGGCCGCTGGGGGGCTTCTGGAATCTACACTCTACGCGATTATTAACAAGCTCCAAGTCAGCCACAACGAATTCACTCTTCGCTTCATCGCAGAGTTTGTAGATGGTGGGGATGTGATGGTTGAGGAAGAGCGTCAGAACACGAACTCCCCTTCTTCCTCAAAGGGAGGAGAAAAGCAGAAGGTTTCAATGCATGTCCCCACACTCCGGAGGTTTGTTGTTGATGCAGAGCTGAATCCCCATAACCCAGTTCTCCATCGCGTTGTTCTGGCGACTCGCAGTCGGAGCATATATGTCGCTCATTGAGTTACTGAGCGCGGGGGCATGCGCCGCAGAAGATGAGCGTTCATTCCTTTGTCTGTAAACCAAGCGAGCTGACTCTTTGAAGGGCCCATGGCCCTGCGTGATCGTGGTGTTGACCACAGGGATATCGGCATTGGCAACGTCCTTCCCGGGACAGACCCCTTCGAAGCCTGCTGGGTTTATTGCCGACCTTGACCTTTCCTCGATCGGCGAGGATGCAATTAAGGCAGCCTACCCGACCGAACACGAGGCGATCATTGGTGGACTGAAGGGTGGAGAGTGGCGCAGAGTACGCATGTTTTACAGATTGATTTCATGGTGCGCGTCCTGATAGGCGTCTACTTAGGGGACGGCTCTTTTTATGGCAGGGTATCTGCTATCTGCCCTCGAAGTCCATGGGGACGCCAAGAAGCGCGGTAGACCGAGAGACTTTACTTTTCGGCTCAAGCTTGTCGAATCACTGATCTGGGTTATCATCTACGCTATGATGATCCGGAGGAAGAACATACTGATGACCATGTTTTCAAGTGCCCATACAGATTGTAAGAAGCAGCTCGACGGCTATTGGGGAGTCCACTCATATACCAAGCTCGCGAATTGTTACGGGGCGTTGGCTATGGCTGGCGTTAATCCTGAGCGTGGCATCGTTGAGGACCTATTGTTCTCTGATCCTTTCGATGCTGAGTTCTTCCGAGCCGCTATGTGGTTTGTCCTCTTCCAAACCCTTGGGAAACAGCCGAGAACTTATGAAAGGATCCAAGGGTTATTACGAACCTATATCCAGAAGGCAAATCAGGCGACCGTTTCAACACTTGCTTCCGCTTAATTTCTCACCTCATAATCCGCCACGACGTCCAGATATCCACCTTGCAAAATGATCCCCTTCTACCTTGACGTATCTTTCCCCCAATTGTGCTCTACTTAGGGAGGTTAAGTGGTGCGGCCTCCCGCTCCGAGTGTGGCGTTGCTCCACCATGGACTAGGATTGTATTATGTCTGACAACTCGATTCCTGAAATAAATTGTCTTTTATGTATCTCGTCGCTTGCTGTGAGTTCCTGCCTCACTCCCCCACCTCGTTCATTGGTGCAGCCCAGAATGACTCCTCTCCGGGTCCCCTAACAGAAACGGCAGCGGACTGCGAAACGACTCTCTTGCATGGCTCGATATTCTCTATTTACTCGATCATCCATTGGTGAGGTAAATTCTACGCGTGATTGCGGAAGGCGAAGCTAGCACGCATACATGGGTACCTGGTCACCATCTCACCTAGGTTGTGTTGCGATATACAAGGTCTTTTGTTTCTCACACCACTTACGCGTCGCGGCTGATGATTAATCATGGGTGCGTTGAACGCATTTTTGAGAAATAGGTCGCCAAATGATTAAATGTACTGGCCGTATTCGTGGCCATGTGAACAAGGCTTTATGAAAGGGCATCAAGGTCACAAACAGGACCTGGATGGTGGTTTCCAAGAGGCGCTATGAAACGCCTGGCGTTTCCGAGGCGTCATCACTGCAGGGTCTCTATGGCGCATATGAAGGGTAACTTCCTTATTTAAACGACAAGAGGCTGTGTCCAAGGAAATTCAGGTTATTCTTTGTGCTTGGGAATATTACGGCCAATTAAACCTCCAGTCTGGACAGCTTAACACGGCGACCTCCATCGCATCAATGAACGACTCGCGGTGGGAATCTTGTGAGCAGAGTTTGGGAGTCTGATTGTTCGCAGCATGTCCTCTAATTACCACTACGAATAAGTGCCGGCATTCCTCACCTCTCCCGGTCACTCTCGCTTGTCTAGCGTAGGAAACTGTTTCTTACTTTCTTCATGCACCCTCTTATTACTATCAGCTCGATTTTTTTTGCCTCACAGCCTCGTACATGGCACACCATCCCTATCGAAAAACTAAGCATGTAGCCAATTGCCCCTCAATAATCTCCCAGTCTGGGACTAGTCCTGTACGTGCTACGCCAGGTTTCTCCATCACGTCTGAAAATGCGGTGTTAAAACTAGGTAGCCCGAGACTCAGTATGGACTAGCAGACTAAGGTTATATAGTCAAGTACCTATAGTCAAGTACCTAGGTGACGCACTAACACAAAGAATCATACATTAGAAACCCAGGTCACAAACAGCGAGCGGAGAACTTACAGACTCAGTGTAGAATAGCAACCGAGTCTGAGGCGTCCTACAATAGAGTGGTTTATGTAGTATCAGGCTGTAGGCGAACGAAAAAGGATTTATGCCTGCCCATTTTCGGAGCTCGGCTAGGCGTTACGACTTACCTTAGCTTGGCTATCATGTGCACGCAACTTCCCTGACACGCGGCGCTTCCGCTCCCTCTGTATGTCAAAATATCAAGTGTGCAAGAATATTCCAGCTTCCACATAAGCTAGGTGAGTATCACTGTCGCATCGTGGTGTCCTGAATTGTGAATTGATTATTTCTCCCAGAACTTATTAAAGTCTTAGACTGACGAGAATCGATGGCAAAGCAATTCCACCTAAGTCGGGCCCACTTTGGTATCATTAGGGTGTATTTTATGATGACTAAAATGCACCTACTTTAATCTGTGAAGTGTATCCCCACACTGTGGTCAGAAATTGAAAGTGGATAATTTCATGGCTCCAGCATGATATTACCTCCTTGGATTACAGCCTAGCGCAGCAACGGGTCAGGGGCGGGATCTCTATATAGTTGTCTACAGAGCACTCGGCCGCAATCTCCTGCGATTTCGACTCGATGCAGCTCCTCGGCCAGGACACTGGGGAGCATATATCATATTATCAACCTTCATGTACTGATATACATCAAGGGTCAATGAAGGAAGATTATGAAGAAGTGATCCTGGCCTCCATTACCCAGTCAAGGAGTCGAGGGTGGCATATATTGTCGCCAGCTCGGGTCGGACATTTGGATATGGCTCTTGGAATCGCAATCGTAGGAGTAGAGGGTACCGTCGCATCATAGGCTGGACTTCACAGGGCAAGTATTCCAATGGGTCCGTCGCACAACGCCTGAAATCAGGTTGATACAGGCCATTTGTGTCGAGTATATTGGTAACCTCTAATTACCTTTACTGTGATTCAACACTGAATGGCAGGATTAGACCAAATGAATGTCGTTAAATTGTCACAACAAGGAGTACAAACAAGGAGAGAGTGGATGATGCACAATGACACACCAAGAGGAATGAGCCTGTTGAACTCGTATACAAAATTCTCGCAACATCAGGGACCATTTATATGATGTACGTGCGCGCAAAATTGTCCCGAATGATGATACTACGCGCCAAAAAAAAGAAATTCCGTCAAACCGAGAAAGGCGTAGAAAAAGGTAAATGGCCCACTCAACAACTGCACTCATGACGACCCTCAGCATGGTCGTATCTGTTGCATTCGTGAAATGATGATAAACGCTTCTTCCGACATTTGCCCTTACGCCGTGCTCCTTCGTGACCCGCGCATCGGCGGTGGTTCGCTCTGCCCCACCGCCACCGCCACGCCGAACTCCTCGATCGCCATGCAGTGTACCAGTGAATCCAGTCTTCCCCTTTGGCGCGTTGTTCTGTGCAGTGGTAGGTCGCGCGCGCGCCCCTTTGGCTGCGAGCCGGAGGAATCGTTTGAGGAAGTACTCCTTGCCGGCGTCAACATCTCCCGGGGCTCCTTCGTAATCAGGAAATGTGTTCTTAATATGTGCCATTGGTACCCGTACACGAAACAGGTCTTCTTTGTTCAGGAAGAGTATCTGGAAAATTGAATCAGCGCAAATGGCGGTGGGGGAGGAGATGGGGAGGATAAGCAAACGCAAACGCACGATGGGGGTGTAGCGGAACCACTGGCTGCTGCAGATACCGTCCCACATCGCCATAGCATCCTGCATCTGATTCGCGTGCTCATCCTCCACCAGGCACTGAAAGCGGTCAATCAATTATCGGGATGAGATGAGCCAGGAGGGGTGGGAAGGGGGGAGACAGCCAGCATCATACCTGACAGTAGCCACTCAAGCTGACGAGGAAGAGCAAAGTAGTTACGTCCTCGAAGCAATGTATCCATTTTCTACGTTCACTCCTCTGGCCGCCGACGTCGATGACATGCAAAGTTGGTTCTCTGAAACCCATCAGGGATCTCGACTGAAAGCGGAAGCTGTTTGTCAGAAACGCCGTTTCTCGGCGGCCTGTGTGTATATAAAGGTTAGCGCACCTTTCTTTCTGCTTCTGCTGCTGACGCATGTCCCGCATGTCCCGCAGCGGACTCGGTTCTGACATGTCCAACGGTCTGGCCAAATCCAGCAGCTGCAATGGCAGAAGCAGCCCCGATAGAGTGGCGTGACTTAGCAGGC
>Ga0307513_10004385_pt1 | contig 18837 bp, 24 predicted proteins | sample 15_EM_MG_FD_202174 | JGI IMG/M metagenome (GOLD analysis project Ga0307513, IMG submission 202174) | Populus trichocarpa ectomycorrhiza microbial communities from riparian zone in the Pacific Northwest, United States - 15_EM | ecosystem: Host-associated > Plants > Roots > Unclassified | place...
AATCCGAAGTATCTCCAGAGGCCCTCGAACAGTAGGCGGGTCTTGCCTGATCCCGAGGTGTTGCATAGGAACCTAGTTGTACAGGGAGTTAGCGGGGGTGGCTCTCTTGACAAATAACTCTATGGACTAGCTCGGGAGATGGGTTCCCGAGGTTGTGCAACAATAAAGATGGGAAGTGAGGTGAACTCGGGAGCGCCGGAATCTTTAGATTACGAATATGCTCAACGACGTCAGGCGGGACGTCGGGCAGTTCCCAAAGAGGGAGTTCGGTGTTGTTCTCCAGATAAGCCTGGATGGTACGATGCGTTTATCGACAACAGCTGGCAGCAACAGTGGGGCCTTGTGTTTGGCGGCTGCGTTTAGACTTGGGCATTAACACCATCAGCGTCTCAGCAACAGCACCACATGCCCTTGAATGTATTGACTCACTAGGAGGAAGCTGAACAAGGATATGGAGAAACCCCGAAGGAAAGCCAAAGCCCTTAATCGTCGACTTGTGCCACTCTCTGAGCAGTTTGTGTTTGCTCAAATCCTGGAATACTTCGTTCGCTCGCGTGATATGCTGCTGCTTGTCGGATTCATCGAATTTGATATTGACATGATCGAGTGTGAGCTCATGTGCGGCAACATTATCTAGCTCTGGCCTCTTCTCGGCCTTGATCTTCTTCTTCAAGTTGCCCACCAACTCAGTCTCGTCGATGCTGACTGGGAAGGTAGAGTGGTTGCCGGATGTGAAGCAGAATATATTGTATGGCATTCTCGGTGGTGGATGGGTTCAAGGGCTTTACCACTTGCCACTCTTCCGAATCCTTGAGTGACTGGTCCCGTTCAAGTGCGAGGAGCTGCTCTGCTTTGATTATAATCCGCTCACGCCCGGTACGTTGCTCGATAAACATCGTTGTACGCCAAGCCAACGTGCCCCTCAACCTCAGGAACGACCGCTCCTAAAATTTGGAGTTGAAGGGGAGGCTTAGTATCGACGGATGAGAGAAGTAAAAGGTTAAAGCGTCCATATGTGCAATCTCGCTCCTCAAAAGGTCTGCTGGATATCCCAGTTTCCTACTAGCATCATGGTGCAGTATGTCGTACATGGGAGTAGCACTGTAACATGTGTGTTGATAGATAAAGGATATACTGTCAAACTTATTTTGGGGCAGCGTATGAGCCTGGGCCTCCAGTCTCCACGTTGGGACTCAGGACTCAGGACTCAGGGCTATGGGTTCCCGGACTCAGCCCACACACTCAGGGACCTCTCCGTTGTGGGTAATTTGGCGGTGGTAGACCTCTTGACGTTGGTAATATTCAATCAAAATTGTGTAGATATCATCGAATCCACAAATCGCAACTGCGCGTATAATCCGCTAATCGATACAGCGTTCCTAAATAGCGTCTTACAGCTCTTTTCGTACCCATTTCAATGAGTGACCACCCCCCCCCCCCGAGCTCAACTTCTGGACAAAAGCGTTGGTGCGTACTGCTCAACAGAAGACAGCGCGCCGAGTATGCCTTTCTTCGGCCTTGTCCCATGTGCGGCACTCGACGACCACACATTGCGCACACAAGTGACGAGAAGGGAGGACACAGTCGTGTTAAATGGAGCACGGCTTGTGCACGGTATTTACTGATGAAGCCTGGACAGGGGCTCCTTCGGAAGACCTGTGCAGCACATTGAACATGGTATTCTTGTAAGGGGAAGGGAGGCAAGAAAAAAAAAGAGGGCAAGAGGATCTGCTCACCGATATCGTTCGAAGTCCATCATACGCTCTAGCATACGGCCGCCCCTCTGTCCTCTCCCTCTCTCTTGGTGACAGCCTTCCCGAGCCGCTGTGACCGCCAGTAAGCACCAAAGAAGTAATGACATTTGTATAGGGGTCCAAGTTTGAGGCCTACCACGTGACTTGCTCCTAGAACCAGACCGGAGAACAGGGGGACTCTTCAAGAGGTCAATCTCATCGCAATCACTTCGGCTGTCCGGGGAGGTTTCGTGGTGATCCTGCGGTTGTGGTTGCGGCACGCGTGGGTAGAGCGATCTGGGATACGGATGGTGAGCTCCTCGCGCGGTGCCTCAACGTCACCAGTGTTTCCTCCATTGGACGTCGGACGAGGCTGGTATTTTCGAGGTTATTGTGTGTCCCTGTGGTCCAGCGGCATTGGAACCCACTAGAGGACTTATGATTCCTGAACACACGCAGAGCGCAGCTAGCAACAGTTTTACCTTGACCATTATTCGACGAGTCTTTGTATTCTGTAGTCTAGTATTCTCTCAGAGCATTAGTGAATTATTTATATTTCCTGTCGCAAGCTGCCAAACCGCTTGGCGATCACTCGTCACCGATCACTGCAAGGACGTGGAATTTAACATGGATTCTCATGCTTGCCTGTGATTTTGTAGTACATCCCAGCTGCGATACGCATATGGCCTCGGGTAACGATTTGGTCGAGGCAGTGGAAGGCCAACATCCGGCGTATCGAGATAACATCGAGATTAGGAGATAAATATCACTCATCCTGTGCCCAGCACTGTCCGCCATGCATGATGCGAACGCACTGCCCCCCCTCGACCTCACACGCCAGTAGGTCTCACACGTCATGGGGCATAGCCTACGTGCCTCGTTTACCAAATTTCAGACTCTACTGGAAGTTGTAAGGATCGGTGAGCTAAATAGGAGGACCATCTCGCTTGTTACCACCGAAAGGTGTAGTCTCTGAGAAGAGAGAGCACAATGATCATTATTATATTATGGATGATAGTTGCCGATGTGAGGTCAGTCAACATTTGCCGCTGTGAAACGGTGTCTGAACCATGTGGAGTGGGCACCGGCGAGCGGCGAGGTAGGCGTGATCGCCGACCGGTGTCAGGCTGACGGGGTCAGGGCTGACGGCCAGGGCTGAGAGGAATCGGTGCTGATACTCTGAGGAACGAGTGTTAGGGTCATCTCCATAGTACTTATAAGTTGTTAATATCGCTTATCCGCTCACCTGGATCTGCCGACAGGGTTCGACTCAGGGGGGAGGTGTGAGGTGTGAGGAAGTGTGTCGTCGTTGTCGTCGTTGTCGTCGTCGTCGTCGTCGTCGTCAGGATGATGGGGCAGCAGCGGACACGGCATGCGTGCGTGACCAGGGGTTTGGCTGCCTATTTTGCAAATGCAAATGTCGCCTTTGGTCGCTAGATTGCTTGGTTGGACGTCAACCATCCGACCATCTTGACCCATCTTGACCGCCGACTGGTGCCGACTGGTGTTCTCTACTTCCACTGATTCCACTGGAAATTCCACGTCCTCGACGCCGTCCTGGTGAGTGCGTGGGTGTGAGTGTGAGTGTCGGCAGCTCGAGCGAGCTCCGCAGCGTGGGGCTACACGGGCTGGAGTTAACCATATCCATTTGCATCCATTTGCATCCATTTGCTTGGGTCCACTCCACTCCAGGCTAGTCACCTCGAACGACGACGACGCGGCGACGACGCGACGCAACAGCACCACCCGTTGCGTCCTCCGCTTTCCGCTCTCGCTCTCGCTTTGCGTACGTCTCCTACACATCCAATATCCCTTGTATCGCACTCGCCTTGTCCCCCTTAGTCGTTATATCCCCCCACGCCTGACAGCTTCTTCCTTGCTTGCTGTAGGCTGTAGCGACCCTGGTCCGGAAGTTCGGCCTCTTACGCGACGACTGGGTTGACCGGCTCACTGGCCGTCTTCAGCGCCGGGCTGTGGAGCCTTATCTTCTTATCAAGAACTCAAGAACTCCCCACCACGAATCCTCACTTGACGGACCTAGTTCCTCAACGCCTAACGCCCAACGCTTCCAAGGCCCAAGGCCCGCAACCACTGACGGTGACCGACCATTGATTGACTCGATTTGTATGTTTGTTGCTATCTGTTCCTATCTGCTGATCTGATCCCGCTGCCTAGAAATATTGGATTGTAATCTGCCATCTGCCACTCGTTCACGACGACCGCGTACCCGCGTACTTTCAGAATAATACATCCAACGATGGCCTCTGCAATAATATCTGCATTTCCTCGTCCTCCCACTCACATCCCTCCCTCCTCCCCACTCGGCTTTCCCCGACAAAATCCAATCACCCCCGCCACTCCAGCGTCCTCGACAGGCACTTTCCCCCTTCACCTAACCTCAGCAGACGACCAATATTTCTCCCATCCACCCGCAACCCTCGGCAGTTACCACTCCCCAGTCTCCACCCCTCTCCCGGGCTCCTACTTCGCCTCCCCGTCCTACACACGACGCGCTTCTGGCACCTACCCACTTCCCAACATGCTCCAACATATCAGACAACCCGACTCAAAATCCCCCCCTTCAGCCTTTTCGCGCACCACATCCACCTCGCAGGCGCCCCTCTACTCGCATGATAACCGCTCCGTGGAGAGCTACCCATACCGATACAGCATTGACTCCATGTACTCCCCCAGCACAATCGAAGGCTTTGCCGAAACCGAGGAAGGCTCGTACTCCCGCTCCCAGGCGTCTTCCACCAGCCACCATCAGCGCACCAACTCGATCGCCTCCTATGGCTCAAACTTCACCGTTTCGGCCCTTGGTGGCGTCCCGCAATCCCCAACAACAGCTGGTTCAACTCCCTCGGCCAATCGACCTACTCTCATGCGTCCACGCTCTAATTCCGCCTCGTCCATACCCGTACCTCCGCCCATGGGCCCTCTCCCACCACTCCCATCTGGACCGTCCCCACTCAGTGAGCGTGAAACGCTTCTCTTCGCCAAAGTGCCCGATGCCGAGCTCACACGCCGTTCACGCGATGGCGCTTCCCTCACTGGTTCCACGTCCTCTCCCACTAAGCGAACTCGTCTCGATGGGCTCGCCTCGAATCGCCTCTCCTACATTTCAGTTTCGTCTGCCGCGTCGACATCTTCCGGTTCAAAGAAGAACAAGCGGCTGAGCAGCGCAAGCGTCCGAACGTTTTTGGGTCGCGGGGGCGTGTTGGACGTCAACGCGGAAGAGGTCCAGACGGATGATGGAGCGGAGGAAGCTGGAGAGCGGCTGTTGCGAGCCAGTCAAGGTGTCGAGTTGATCGCGGCACGGCTCTCATCCAGGGCGAGCCAGGAGTCCTTATATTCGTTGGGTCCACCTAGTGGTGAGGATGCAAGGGATCGACCAAAGTATAGGAGTGTTAGATCGAGCCTATTAAGTTTCTATGGGCATCTCGGGGAAGATGAGGACGAGGGCCCAAAGAAGACGGATGCGGGCATTTTTTCCATACCTAACCTCAAACTCTCGAAGGAAGACGCCGGACTTCACGGACCCACGTTCCCCCCACTCGCTAATTTGGCTTCCCTGCAAGGTGTCGGGCAGAATGCAATGCACCGTCCGATGAACGTGAGCGTGTGGGATACCGAATCCAACCCCTTATATCGCAAACATGTTGAGATTGGTGAAGGACGCGACCGAGGTCTGGAAGTCGAATTGACACCTCCCACAAACGGGCTCGGTGGCTTGGCGGACGGGCTAACTGTTGGGGGGTTCGACCGCCCACGACCCTCAATCGATTCTACACTCTCAGGAGCATCGAACATGACGGCGACTCCGACAAATGCTGCCGCGAAGTTTGCCCAAAACCAGCATATGGTGAATATCCCGGCCCTGAACCTCACAACTGCGAGTCCAATCGCACCCCGTCACGAAGTCGAACACTATGATGACGGGCTAGACTCACCGGTCTTGAAGAGGCCCCATTCGCGGAGTCAGGCCTCGCACCCTTCGAGCCAGAACCATCGTCCGTCAACGCCGCCCGTTCCAACTCTCTCGACTACCGCTGGCACTACGGTGGAAAGTGCTGATCGTGCATCAGTGTTGAGCGACGCGTTTATGTTTGCTCAGGAGTCATCGCTCCGCGCCGCGCGAGAAACCGTTCTGAAGTCCAAGTCTCTCACGGGATCTACGTCCATCCCGACCTCTGTCATCGATTTGCCGCCTAGACCGAATGGCGTTCCCCAACCTATGCGACGGACAGGTATGGGTCTGCGACAGGAGAAGAATCTCCCACCTGTGCCTCGCGGGGACGGTGCAAGCAGTCCGGATATTCTGGATATGATACGTCGAGGTCGGGAAAAGGCCAGGCTGATGAACCCGAATTCGAGGAGGCGGAGTACGGGTGCATGGAGATCCTCAAGGAATGGGAACCGACCACCGTTGCGAAGACAGAGGACAACAATCGGCGCAGAGTCGCGAAATAGTTGGATTGAGTACGACAAGTCGGACTTGAGCTTGTTGGACGACGCGGTCTCTTTGAGGAGTTTCAGAGCGAAGGATGGAGAAGAGAAGAGTATTGTTGGGAAAGAAGATGCGAGTGTATACACCGTTGAGGATGAACGTCAATTATTCGACTTTGTTGATGATGACGATGATGATGATGGCGGTGGTCATTCAAGTGATAGCAGTCTGGATCTGCATACGCCTTTGGTATGTCGAAATTTCCGTGCCCAATTTTGACATCGCTGAGATCGTATTATTCGCACAGCCCCACCTTATGTTACGTGCAGGTCTTCTCTCCCCCCACAGTAAGATCCTCCGACCACCATCACCCGAGTTGAAGAGGCAGGTTTCCATTGGAAGCATGTCATTCTTGACGGTCCCTCAAGATAACGAGCGACGAAAGCGGAGGCATAGGGACGGCAAGATGTTGCGAGAAGGTGTTGGATTGACGACCGGACTAGGCTGGAGTGATTCGGAAGATGAGGACGCGCCTTCGCCCCTGACTCGTCGATTGAGTACGTTGACGATGAATTTGACTCTCACTCGCAAGGTTTCGATGGCGATGTCGATTGGTAGTGCTAGCTCGTATCAGCTCGCCCGCCGTCCCAGCCTACCTTCATTTTCGCAGAGCAATCAGTCTTCCTTCAATTTCACAACTAAGAGCCGAGCCTCGAGCGATGCTCAAATGTCCTCGTCACTCGCACTGGCGCAACAGCTCACTGGCGACGTTCCATCCACTCTTCTCCCCGTAGTGAACATTCTCACGATTCAACAAACGGAAAAGGCGCACCCGGCCACGCCTCCTACCCCCATCAGCCCACCGCCCACGAGTTTCGTCCCCGTCATCCCCTCGCAACCGCCCCCGCCCACTCCAGTAGGGCTCAAACCTGTTCTTTCGAATAGCACTCTCTCGACCTCTTCGTCTGCTGCTTCTGGGCGTGCCTTCCCTATCACTCCAGTCGACTCAGTCGACGATGACCTATTGACTATCGGTGTACCGGAGGATGTGTTGGCTGCCAGTGTCACAACCCTCGCAAATGCGAATCCATCAAGAGGGAGGAGTTGGACGACTCCAGGTCAAGTTTCACCTAGCGCACCGAAGAAGTCAACTAGTGCTATCCCGGCAGCACCAAAGACCCCATCAAGATCCTCGGCGCCACTCCCGAGGAGCATAAACACAACCGCCAACTCGAGCTCGCCAACCCCTTCTGCCAGCGGAAGCGAGAGTGCTATTGTACCAACTACAACCGGAGGTAATTTCTCGCTGCCTACCAGACTCTCCTTCGGTCTTGCACTTTCCTCATCTAAGTCCACGTCGGCTGTTCTTGACGAACCGGTGCCAAGCGCGTCCTCACCAAGCACCGGCCTCCGCAGACCGGCAACTCGTGGACTCCAACCGCTCACTCTTCCTCGAGTAGTAGCCGCTGGTGGGAAGCTCAGCCCTCGAGCTGGAGTTGTGTCTTTCCCACCGAGTTCGACCTCGGCTCCGACATCTTCGACAAGGAGCGGCTTTACCAGCACGAGTAGTACTCCCAAGAAGACCAGTATTCCAACACCCGGCACAAGGAGCAGGAAGAACTCGTCTGTGGGACTCAGCGGGGCCCCACCGAGTGCATTCAGATCCCGGAGTCGAGCAGGAAGTGGAAGCAGCGACGAGTCCGCCGGTAGTGGGAGTTCGCATGGTGTAGCCACAGGTGGTTCCTTAAAACCAAAACCAGTCTCGAAGATGCCTCAGCCGAACAAGTCGAACCGTCCAAGGACATTGAGTGGCACTGCTTTAGGGAACCCTAGCCCCGGGCCCCCGCCAACGACTTCCATGCCGCTACCTCTGACATTGGGTACAGGCAAGAGTGCGTCTGGGCTACGCCGTCCGGGTGCACAACCCTGGACTGGAGACACGAAGGTTCAAAGGTCAGAGAGTGGTCCGCCAACGACTCCCTCAAGGATCGGCGTAGGGAGCGGGATGGTATACAAGAGAGAGGGGAAGACTGTAGCCGGGCCGACCTCAGGGGCTGCCATTCCCATTACCGGCTCGGCAACTCCTTCCCGCCTCCAGCCACCGTCTTCGTATAGCGCTTTGACTCGTAAAGCGAGTACAGCATCGCTGACTCCCTCATCTGTTGGTGTTGCCCTCTGAGTACGTGTTCGTCATTCTTTGTCCTGCTGGCCGCTCATTATTCTCCAGGTTTCTTATTAGCCATCATTAGTGTACCGTGTTTTTACGCCTATATCAAGTAATGAACACGAAAGTTGTCCCAGGCCACGGTTGCATTTCCGCCTACCACATTCTTTTGTCACATGAACCTTTGTTCCCCGTTCCACGTCTTGCCCTTCATGCCCGCTCCTCTTCCCGTCTCGCGGTGTTTATTTCTGGCTATTTCGTCACATGTCTTACTCCTCCGAGTCCGTCCCTCTTATTGTGTATGCGTTCGATAGTGTCGTTCTTTTTCTAGGACGGTTTTCTTTGAAGGACTCGCGGATCTACTCCTAGGGTATTTACCTCATATATCGCTTGGTTTCACTCGGTAACTAGGAATGGAATTCACTTACTCTCACTTGCTCTTGTGTCCTCTCATCAGTGAATTTGGAATATTCGATGTGCTGGAGATAGCGATGTTAACTATAAAAGACTGGTTTACAGGTAATGATCACGACTACAGCATGAGTGATGTTGCTGATGGAGGCAGGATATTCCTTACATAGGAGGCTACTTTGGACGTTTGCTTCGAAACGGAAAACGCGGCCGTTATGGCGTGCTAAAGGGCACCAGTAGCGATGCAATTAAGCATGGAACACCGACTTGACCCACCCGCTCTGCAATGCTGTGGACGCCGGACTCGTGCTCACAAACCCTACATAATACCATTTCGGTAAGACACACGACAACTAATATTTCAAATATATATGTTATTAGCCGTGGAAAGTGTGATTCTCATGTAATGGTTGAAGGCCAATACGGTCACGCACGCCTCTGGCTAGCCCGTGGATCTGCGGGGGCGCGGGGGCTTAGGGGGTCAATACAAGTAACATGAACACCAAGACCCAGTTCTGGGGAAGAGCCCCAGTCAAACGGCGCCCCTCTGCAGCCGCTTGTACCCCTTGGCGGGGCGGTGAAGAGCTAAACCGCCGCTGTGCCCGCGTTGTGCATGCAAGTCTTAGGCAAAATTTCTCCATTAGCGTTTCGTTCGCTCTCTCACAAGCTCTCCCATAAAGAGAAAGTCAACACGAGCGCCCACAGCCCATCCCAGACAAATACCTAGTCCAAGCGATAGTACGACGGCACCACCATAACCAGGCAGGTTATTCGTTATTCCAGGAAGGAGACCGAGAGACCCAAGGCAAATGTGAACCATCAACACCTAGGCTCGCCACTGCCGACTATCTACCGTTTTCGAAATGCTAAATTGTATACCACTAGCACCAGCAGCACACAATATTAATTGAATCAAGTAGGACGCAGGAATAATCATCCCCTGAGAAATCACTGTACAAGTATCCATTCCATCCAGTCGTCTATCATCTTCACCGAACCTGTCCAGTGAGATCGCGTAGTTCCATCTCATCTTCTGCCTCGTCAACGAGTGTGCTGTTCGTGGTGTATGTCGACCCTTGCCTCGGCGGCAACCGCGCCGCAATAGGCGCGGCGAGTTGTGGTTGAGAAAAGTGTTCTCGTAGTTTGGAAGTTGCCTGGTTCTGAACCTGTACCGGTATTTAGTCTCCCGTTTCAGTGATTAGCGTAGAAGGCTCGCCTCTTCAAGAACTGTCCTCCCAATGCTCATAATTGGGCCAATGAGCCCAAGCTGGAACACTACGTAAGCTCCGGTTAGGCATATGAGGAGGAACGTAAAGTAGAGCGGGTTGAATAGAATAACCATCGCTTCGTTCCACCCCAGGACGATGAGGACACCATACATCCAGATCGGGATCTGGGCCACAGAACTGACGGTGCTTCTCTTCGCCTCGACATAGTAGGCGTCTGAGTCCCGTCTGAATCGGCTCGTAATATCCAACTGCTTTGTCTCGGAAAGAAGCAGGAGCGAAGCATCGAAGTCATACTCCTCAGCTGTTGTGCTTGAGGCACCCGGCAATGGAGCCGCGTCAGCATCGGATGGGACGTTGTCTGGCAGAATTCCCTTGTCGGTAGGCGAAATCTTTGCATAGAGCGGAATAAGGTCAAGTGTGGTATCCCGCGCTTTCTTGAACACGCCGTCGATGTCGTCTTCAGGCTTCCATACACGTGGTACACCATTTGCGTCGTAGCGGAACGAGTCCTCGAACGAAGCGCGGAGTTTACCGAGGAGGGCGGCGTCGGCCGTGTGTTCCTTGACCTTGGCGATAAGCGCGAGCCATGCGCGCTTTCGGAGGGTACCAAGAGCGGCGAAGGTTTCTTCTTCAGTGCAGTTGAAGGCTAAAGGACAAGCAATCAGCCTGATTTACTACACGGTCAACCATTCCATAAGACCCACCAGCAGCTCTGGAAGTATATGTCGCCTCGGCTTTGCCGATCAAGTCGTTGAACCCAATGAGGACACGGTCCCACATATCAATCCCAGGTTTATTGAGAGCAAGGTCAACTGGCTCCGTGAGTTGCGTCTTGAACATCCTCTGTCGATTGCGTCGTTAACGTCTATCAGGGATATCAACACGCGGAACAAAAACTTCACCTCAACTCCATTAATCATCTTGGTTGTCTCGTCCTTCCTAAATACGTCCGCGACGCTCTTCATTTCAACTTCGAGTTGTGCAAGTTCTTCATCGAAGCTCCACTCCTCGGCCTCGCTTAGTAGTGCCTCCCTCGCACCTCGCTCGAAGGATTCGACACCAACTTCCCGCGCGTGGTGGACGACTTCGGTGAAGTCATAACTGTCCCAAATCCGAAGTTAACCTTAACTATATAAGGAGTGGAATATGAATGCGAGCGTACCCTTCGCCTTTCAAGCCAGCACCGAGGGCCTTCTTGAACCGAATGACGGTCAGCTTGCTTAGGTTCTTGAGCTGATTATAAAAGAGCGGGTGAAGAGTCGTATGGATAGTCTTAAGCAAGTCTGCCCGCTTGCGTTGATAGACCTGTTTGTGATACCGCGAGGCAGCATGATCAAAGTGCGCTGCAGGTCCTATCGTCAACCAATGTCTCAAAAGAGCCAGACGGAGGACCTTACTAATAGCGCCATCCCTCCATCCAGCCATGACCGCCCCCAACCCCTCAACTACATCTCCCCGCTCGACTACTTTCCTCACATCTTTGACTCCACCAGAGAGGAACTTAGACACTGCAACGGCGGCGATCTCATCGCACCGGAATTGAGCCAGGAGTTCTTGCTGGGTGGGGAGATCAAGATCTTTATTGCTTTGCACCTGGTGGATGCGGTCAGCCACAGTGTCTCGAATCGGGAAGAGGAGTTATCTCTATGATGCTGTACCTGTTCCCAAATAGCACGCATGTAATGCTCTACGCCATCTGCAGGTATCCGTTTATGGTAAACGGGCTTGAAGAGGAAGCCAGGAGTGGAGACATCAGTGAATCGGAGTCTGAGGTGACCAACGGCTTCCTCAAACTTCTCAGGCACGAGGATCTGTGCAAGATATGTCAGAACTGTGCATGTTCCCCGAAATGATTGCTGCATCAGGAAGCCGAGACAGACCTTGTGCGGTAACGCAACGAATTCCATATCAAAATACTCCTCCATTCTCGCGCCTTGAAGACCTTGAGGCTTCGTAAGGCCCTCCCAGATGCGGAGCATGTCGGCAGTGAGAGTTGCCTGGAGGTTGGCGAGAGGAGTGGCTCCAACGTAGTCACGAATAACGAATAGGAGGAGCGTGCGTTGTGTGGAGCTGAAGAGAATTGGTCAGTCCAGGCTGCCCAGGTTCTGATTGGAACGGGAAGAAACGCACGTTTCACCCTCTCGCTTTCCAAAGAGGGTGAGGTTGACTTCGAACACAGTCTTGAGGAGGGCCATGTTTGCTCCGTGGTAAAGACCGACCTATAATTAACCGGAGACTAGGTCAACAAATACAAATCCTGCAGCGAAAATCGACTCCTTGGGCCCATATCAGCAACTGACCTGATGCTCCCACATGTTGACGATGAGAATCTCCGAGCTTGCGAGGGAGAAGAGTGCACTCTTTCGCTCAAAGTCCTGGTCCTCGCCTCGCTCTCGACCGTCGGTTCCCTCTACGTCCATGACAAGAAGTGGGCTAGGAGGTGTGGACCTGCACACCCATATGCCCTTGGTGGTCTGTTGACGGCGCGTTTCGTCCATGACATCGAAGGTAGTGCCGAAGAGGCGGTTGAGAAGGGTACCTGACAGGTGTTCAGTTCGTAAAAGGATTTAAAAGGGGTATTCAGCATTGTGGTCATTTGGAAAACTGCAGCTTCCAGAGAAATAAGCATGCGGAGACGGTTGTGACCTCTCCAGTGCGCCGAAGGAGCCAATTGTGCAATCTCTGTCGGGCACAGCCACCGCGAAGTAGCTACTTGAGTGAATGGAGAAGGCGCGGGTGTACCACCTCGTGTTGTGCAAAGCAGTCACCAGCAGCATGGAGCCCGTGCCTTACTCATGAGCGGAGGGAATTACTTACTTTTTCCCGTGCTCTGACTACCAAACACAGCTACGATATTGTATGCAAATCCAACGTCGATGAGTAGCCAGTTCTCCAGCTGGCTACCGAGTCCAGTGCTGTCAGTGCTTTGTCAGCTCCATCATTTTAACCGGGATTGCTACAATTTTGTTTAAGTCGTGCAAGAGACCTACGCACGTGAACTTCTTTTCCTCGTCGACGATTTGGATGCGACCCGTCAAGTCAAGCTCGACTGTTTGGCCTGGAGCAACGCCATTCGTGCCATTTGATAGCGAACTCCTTGCCGGACCTGATGTTGGGGATAAATTGCTGATGACTTGTGCTGTGTTCGCATGAACCGGTGAAGTTGGACGCTGGGTCGTGCTCATTTCGGCACTCGTCGTCAGTGTCGGCGTTACTTGGATAATATTATAAGAGAGATAGTGTCGGTAGAATTAGTAGAAGAAGTTGAGAGCGTTGTAGTGTCAGAGTTTGAGAACTAGGGCCAGTTGACGTCCGCTCAAAGATGCCTCGTGTTTGGTTCGTTGTTGGTTCATCCTTGGTCTCCACCCAACAGCTGATTGGTATCCCCACAACGTCGTTAGAACGTGTTGGCTTCATGCACCCCTCTCCACCGCGTACTTAAGGCAGGGTCAGTACAACACTACTTGTCCGACGGTGCGATGCGGTTGAAGGCGACGGAAGGCCCGCCATACGGGAAAGAGATGTTCCAATCGTTCACCACTTGAGGGTCTTCCGCTTCAAATCCTTACATAGCCGAGTTGACGAAACTAAGGATGGCATTTTCCAACGTTGTTTGGAGCGTCAACCCTCGAGAAGGAAAATGACATTGGACCTCTGTACTAGAAGGAATCTAACAAGACCAACACCCCTTAGGGATCGACAGTGTCTCTGAGCGAAAGAGAGCCGGGACCGTGAGCTGCTAAATGTTCGAAGGGAACCACTTTTTGAAGGTCTCTACGCTCTGTCAAAAGGAGCACCTAGTCAGTGCCACGCATTAAGATGGCGGAGCTCGCTCATCCTACCCACTTGTGAGGCCATGAATAATCGGGCTTGTAGTCGCCCTTGTAGTCGTGCTCTGGCTTGTAGTCCGCCTTATATTCGTGCTCCAGCTTGTAGTCGTCCTTATACTTGTAGTCCGACTTGTAGTCGTCGCCCTTCTTGTAGTCGTAGTCCTTCTTGTGGTCGTAGTCATAGTCATGGTCCTTCTTGTGGTCGTACTCCTTGTGGTCGTACTCCTTGTAGTCAGAAGGCTTCTCCCATGGGTAGTAGCCGTCTGAAGAAATGAATGAGCAACGAAGGGCAGCATGGACATAATAGATGGGTAATACTTACGAGCCCACTTGTGGTAGTCATTGTACCAAGAAACCTCTTTGGGTGGGAGCTGGCATAGGAAGTAGTCCTGCTTGTAATCGTCGCCGTACTTGTAGCTGTCGTCGTACTTGTAGCTGTCGTCGTACTTGTAGCTGTCGCCGTACTTGTAGCTATCGTCGTACTTGTAGTTGTCGCCATACTTTGGAGTGTGTTCTGGCGTGTACTCCTCAGTGTACGTCGGGTGATACGCCTCTGTGGTGTGGTAGCCAATGACCTTGACGTCACCGCGCTTGACGGTGGGGGCGGCGGGGACGGGAGCTGAGAGAAATGAGTCCAACGGCTGGGGGAGTTGATCGACGATACTTACCAGCAAGAGCCGAGGTGGCAAGAAGAGCCGAGACGAAGATGGTGAAGATCGGCATGCTGAGATATAGAAAAGCGAGTGGCGACGCAATCTAGCGCAAGTAGGTGAAAGGATGAAAGGGTAAAAGGAACGAAGAATGTGAGAATGTGAGAATGTGAACCGAAAAGAGGAGTCGATCCTTGCAAGTTGAGGCTTGATTTGAGGACCAGGGTGAGGGCTGCCCCTAGGTTTTATAGCCAAAGTTAGTGCGCTCTCCGGAAGCCCGAGCGCCGTCCTATTCGACAGATGCATTTGACTGGGCGAGCTGTCCAATGTTGGCAGGAAAGCCAGTGGCGTGACGCAAGCGCGCGTAGCCAAAGGGATTTATTTGTCCAGCTCACAGAGACGCTCATTCAATTGTAGTGCAGCCAATTTATGTCCATATTAATTCATATCCGTTGTCTGCCCCAGACACCGAGGGGGCGAAATACCATTAAGATCATCAAGAACACATGGAATTCCATTCGACGAATCAAGTTAGTAGATATTGAACCAATGGCCGGTCTGTTCATTATGGCTTGCCCTCGACGCAAGTGCGCTGCCCGTCATTCAGTCTCCATAGAGTCAGCTCGCTGTTGAAACGCCGTCGAAACACATTTCTAATCCATTGTGGCTGGTATTGGTCCCACGCGTTCAATCTGCTTTCTATTAACCCACCGAATCGGGAGGGAACAAGGATCTTACCTGAAATCGTGTTTGCCGTGTTCTCGATAAACCCTGAATTGAAAAAATAGGTGTCAAATATTTCTATTAACTATCTGTTTTCCATTTATTTGCCTGGAAACCGAGTCTGTAACGGCCGGCTTTCAATGTCAGTGACAGGCAGAGGTACAACAAATGACCATGTCCTACCTCACAACAACTAAGTTGCTCGAGATATTTATATCTTTCAAACCGATTACTAATAGAGCCACAGCTTCGCCAACTCTTCGCTTGACTGATATGGGTTTGAGATACTTTCCTTTTGAGAACCACTTTTCAAAGGTCTATCAATAAGTATTGTAGCATAAGTCCCTTTAATCAGTCGACCTCCTTTGAATCATAGCCCTTGACATATTGTTTTTTTCCAAACCAAGTAGTGGAAACAAGCACGGGACTCAAGCTTCCGGTCCAACGTGGTACCGACTCAATGAGAAGTATATCACTTCATATTGAGCTATCAGGTAGCACTGTAAATTAAGAGTCATGCAGTGACAGTCTCGATATCTTCATGATGATGCAAATATCGGTGGCACGCGCATTTACCAGATTGTATAAGAATGATTCAGAGAGAACCCGTGTAAGTAGGATATAGAATTCCAGCTGGAAAAGGACAGATGAGGGGGTAATCGAATTGCTCTGGTCAATGGGCCATCCGATTCCGGCAATGGATGAATATGTAATATCGGTGCCGTACTCCTGCGAACCCCCAAGGTATTTTAGGTCGTGCGGCGATACTCGGGTATTTGTGCGGTGAGCAGGAAGGTCTAGCGCCGGGGCAGACAGGCGCACACCAAACACATCGCGCGGCCTCATCAGCGGGACAACGTCGCACATGTGGCTCTTGTAGACCAAATGGGAACCAGTGTGGCGCCGCTAGACCCCGAGGAGCCTGATTGAGCCTGACAAGGAAAATATAGCCTTTCTCCTAGGTTCTGCATCTCGATCCAGGCCATAGGTGAGTCAAACGATCGAGAAACATTAACAGTTTACTAGGCATAAGACTCCAAGTTACCCAAATGCGGCATAGAGAGGGACCGTTACGACACGTCGCAGGTGGTCACTCGGAAAGCGAATCTTGGAGAGCGTCATTTGGCCTCCGCCCCTCGAATTCCTCCGAAACGACATTCAGGCTCTTCTATACCATTTACAACTACTCACGTTCGTCTATCGCGAACGACTTTTTCGCCAAAGCCGTATTGATCCCGGTGGGCAGCCTCATCAACCGGACGACGACCCCATAAAACGCCAGAGACAGACCTGTTTGACGCACCTCTCGCGTAATTCCTCTTTAATACTGTCCTCTGCGTCCACTGACGGGTTTTTGGCCGCCCTTAGGGGATGGCAACGTCTATAGCCCAGAGCCGACCCCGACGGTCTTACGTCCACGCCAATAGCGCTCGCGAATCCCGCATTGCTCCCTCCAAGATATCCCACGAAAGATGCCCAACTCCAACATACGCGCCCAGCCTACTGCCGAGACGTGCGGGGTCGAATGACGTTGACACGTCCTCCGGCCTTCACCCAACTTCACTTTCCGCGGAGGAAGTCCCGATAGACGGAACAGGCGTGAAGCAAGAACCCTGTGACGATGGTATGGCACTCGACCAGCCTATCCCGTCGGCCGAGGTGCCTCCTGAGGGGCCGCAACCTCTCCACCAGCCACGTCGCACGTCGACCAGAAATGCCAACCGTCTATCTAAAATGGATGCTAAGTCTCCAATTACCACTACCTCCCACGCCTTTGACCATTCGAGTTCCACCCGGTCTGGGATTACTCGTCTGACCTTGCGGATGGGTTCTGAAACACCCCCGGACACATCAAGAAGTCCTTCACCAATAGTACAAGCAGATTATGGTACCTGGAGATGTCTTCGTCCTGCCAACTTTAGTCCTCAGCCGTCTGTCACTGAGTCTCCGCGACCGACTCCGCCACCATCCGAGCAATCTACACTCAACAGGTATTGTGAGGAGTATCAGAGCCAATCCAATGGCTCCACGCCACATCCTGTGTCTGCCTCTTTGCGCCCGGGGGGCCTAGCACCACTTCTACCCGTCCTCGTTCGCCCACCGTCCCCTTGCATAATGCCACGCTGGACAGCCGCAAATCAATCCTTCGAATCGAACACTCTACTTCATCCCTCAATCGCTTCGTCGAGATTCCACCCGCTCAATGACTCCGGCACATCCAATGCCAATAGCTCCACTTCCAACACAGAGGTCTCTTCAGTCTCTCCAGCCGAAGAGATAGATGTGCAAGCACTATTCGAAAAGACCATGTCCTTGGTACGGCTGCTTCCACCTGGTACTCGCGTCCAAAATCGTATCTGGCTGCCATTCTACAAGCGCGAGGGCGAGGTCTATATATGTCTTCTCTGCCCCCCGACGTCCCCCAAGATGCTCGCCAACCATACACAAATTATTCAACACGTCTCCGGCTTCCATGGCGAGACGCGTCCTTTTGCTTGTTCGTACTGGTGCGCCTCTGTTCTTCATATGTACTCTAGATGCCATTATCTCATGGGTCGATTTGATAGCAAGCACCGATTCGTACGAAAGGCTGACGCCATCAAGCACGAAAAGGATTCACATAGTGGGATCGTCTACAAATGCTCAAAGTGGTGAGTGTTTATCGCTTCGTTCAAAACTCAACCACTCATTAGTCCTACTGTAGTCGTAAACCCTTCACAAATAAGCGTAATACGAAGAGGCACGAACAGTCATGTCGTTCGTAGAGCTGAGTGTACTTTGTCCGTTATTGTCCTTTACGTCGGATGTGGATCTGGTGGCCTTGTTTGTTCTCGTGATTTCGCTATCACTCATTATTTGAAGACTCCTTCCTCAATACATATATCTGGACAATGTTCCCCTAGTCTCCTATTATATTTATTTCATAGTCCGCTTCCACATGAATGCATAACATCCCTTTCGGCACCTTCCCGGCTTAGCTTGATGCACCTCTGGGACTGCAGGTACGGACATTCACGAGCTGTAAATTTGGTAGCACCCCCAAGTCCACGACAAAGCATATGTTCTAGAGCTAATTGTCCTGGTTAAAGACCACAGCCTCAAACTGTGAACAAGAGGAGATATTCAAATGAGAAAATTGAAAATTAAAATTCGAGATAACGTTCGCGATAGGGGCAGCTCGAGTGGTGAATTGAACGAGAGGTGACTATACGCAAACGTAGACACAAACACCAAGTCTGAGGAGTAACGGAGAGGTGTATGGTATCGAAGCATAAAGCCGAAGCAAAATCGTCCCAAGAAATGAGGAGAAAAAACTAATTGAAATCGTGCAAGGTGATTGTCCTCGTTGCTATGCCGTGAACGTCGCAATCGACGTTCGTCTCATGGGTCACTTCCCCTGACCACTGCTGGTATTCCAACATTAATAGTCGTGCATATGGGTATCGTGTGGTTAGTTAGTCGTGTTGCTCTTCAGGGTCAGATTAACCAGTCGTCCAGGTCATACTATGCTTTCTGCTCGTCGCCGATGATCGAGCTCTCTCCCATGCCTGTCTCTCTCTCCTCATTCAAATCAGGTGTCGAAGTCGTACCAGTCATAACCTGTGTGGGTCCGTTATGACTAAGATCCTTTTAGAGTCATAGGTCGG
>Ga0307513_10004386_pt1 | contig 18836 bp, 10 predicted proteins | sample 15_EM_MG_FD_202174 | JGI IMG/M metagenome (GOLD analysis project Ga0307513, IMG submission 202174) | Populus trichocarpa ectomycorrhiza microbial communities from riparian zone in the Pacific Northwest, United States - 15_EM | ecosystem: Host-associated > Plants > Roots > Unclassified | place...
GGTTCCCCAGCCTCACATAGAACCAGATTCTCCAGCCTCACATTCATGTACATAGTTATTGGCGTTTGAGGCTCCTTATGCTCTGGCTGTGCATTGCTATGCTTTAGCTATGCAAAGCTGTATACTGCGGACTGCGGACTGTGTAAAGCTGTATACTGCAGACTGCGGACTGTGCACGGCAGTGCACCACCCCTTGCCTATATAAGGAGCCCCTCCTGAAGCTGTTTTGAACAAGCTGCTTTACATCTAACACTTGCCTCTCATACTAAGATACCTTCTTAACACGAAGCTTCTACCTTATTTAGTAGTTGATCACTCTAAGTAAAACCGAATAAATACTTTGATACAGTATATATTCACAATCGTAGTTCTACTCTTGACACAAGAAGATCTAGTTCATTCTTTACAATAATTAGCAGAGTTCTTATTCTGACATATTCTGATAAATCATCTGAAGCTCCAAGCTTAAAGAATATCCTTATAAGATCCTTCTATCGTATTACAAACTATCAGTAGCTTCTGGAAAGCTACTTAGACTGAAATAAGAGTCTATCCGATTGACTGCCCAGACCTATCTGCTCAAGTTACTAAGTAGACGTTTCTGGAAACCTCTGCACTGTAACAGAGGATGGCCGTCATTTTTGCAAAGTGATGGGTTGGTGGTGGACCCCTAAATGTCAAAGCTGACAGGCATCAGTGCTGTCCTCTTGAGGACCCACTGTCACAATGTGCCCTGGCTCACCATCCTCTTGGAGACCTGTGTAAATAGATTTATTTCGAAATTATCTGAATAAATCTGCACGCGCGGTGGCTCCAGAAGGCGAGTGTGTTCCCTGCCACATTGGCGATGGATGATGACCATGTAAACGTCAATGGTAGGGCTAGAGAAATAAATCATTTGTTCATTTGCTCTAATATGGCATGTGCGATGAAAGGTGGGTGCAGGCAGCCTTGGACACCAGACTGGCATTGGTTGCCCATCATCTGCTGCAAGGTACGCATTGACCTGCCTGGTATGCGCAATTTTTTTTCGGATTCTACACCTCACCATGAGCAACAAAACAACAAAGTTTCAGGAGAGTCATGGGTTTCTTAATTTTCGCATATGTACTCATTGTATATGTAACTAGTATGAATACAGTATATTTTATATTAACCTAGAATCACTTCCAGAGAGAGAACAAGCATGAGAACAAGCAAAATGGGGAGGGCGAATTGGCAATCGTGGGGTCGATCTCCACAGTGACACTCACCTTCAAGTCATCTATGTCAGTGTCATATGCAATTGTAGACTGTGGGGATTGACCCCACGATCGCCAATCTGCGCTTCTTGTATTGCTCAGTTTCAACACGGGGAGTGCAGATTGGTGATCGTGGGGTCAGTCCCCATAGTATATAATTGCATATTATACTCATATAGGTGACTTAGAGTTGAGAACATGCATGAAAACCAAGCAACACAGGGAGCGCAAATGGGCAATCACGGGGTCAGCCCCCACAGTCTGTAATTGCACATGACACTCACATAGGTGACGTAGAGCCCAGATATGACCGTAATATGCAATTATAGATAGTGGGGCTGACCCTGTGATCACCCATTTGTGCCCCCCGTTTTGCTTGTTTTTACGCTTGTTCTCACTCTGGAAGTGGTTTTAGGTTGATATAAAGTATAATATATTCATACTAGTTACATATACAGTGAGTACGTATGTGGAAATTAAGAAAATTGCATCCAGGGCTGGTGTGCACATAGATATATTCAGATAAATTCGAAATAAATACATTTACCATCCTGATGGCACTTCAAGACATGTCAATATGAAGAGTCACCACATAGTCATTTCAGAGGACCACGCGCGTCAGAGTACCATACAATATGATAGGCCCTCATTTCGGCCCAAAAGATTGTGCAGATTTCTTCCTGTGCACGCTATATGCATATGACAAGGTGGGTCCTCACGTTTCAAGGTGAGCGCACTCAGGTTCAAAGCTGAAATCTCAGATTCAGGGCTGAGCCCTCAGGTCCAAATCTGAGCATGCTCAGGTTCAAATCTGAGATCTCAGATTCAGAGCTGAGCCCTCAGGTCCAGATCTGAGCGTCCTCAGGTTCAAAGCTGAGATCTCAGGTTCAGGGCTGAGCCCTCAGGTCCAGATCTGAGTGTCCTCAGGTCCAAAGCTGAGATCTCAGAGCTGAGCATCCTCAGGTTCAAAGCTGAGTCCTCAGGTCCAGACTGAGCATCCTCAGGTTGAAAGCTTAGCATCCTCAGGTTCAAATCTGAGTCCTCAGGTCCAGAGCTGAGTGTCCTCAGGTTCAAAGCTGAGCACACTCAGGCTCAGCTCCGGCTTCACTCACGTGCCAATTGGGCACAACAGGGTGCCATAAGAAAGGAGGACATGAGTATATTCATATAGTAATATCCGCACAAGTCAGAGAGTACATAGGGGAGTGGCAGCACTGCGGGGCGGGACGGACCGGCCATCCTGAGTGACAGCCGTAGGATCCTGAGGAGCGCACCATTTAAATGCAGGGACGCAACCTGAGTGGACCCCCTCTGAGGGGGGGTTTTTTACTATGCTTCGCAGGGCCTGAGAGGCCCCGGACCCGAGTGCCCGAGGTGCATCTTCAATTAGAGCGCAGCCATTTGTGGCCGTTGGCCCTCAACACTGATCGCTGTATTGAAGGACTGGGAGATTTTGACTTATACATCGAATCAAAGGTGCTTCAATTTGCAGCAGTCCCAAAAATCCCGGAAGAGCAAGCTCGCGCACCCTTGCTGCTACCTACTCGAAAGAGCGCTTGCGGAGGCAAGGCGAATGGCGTAGTCTTACCAGTAGAGGCGTGCACGGTTTGATCTCCCTGGCCAGGAGGATAGTCCTGGTATCCTCACATCCGATCGTGTCTAACTAAAAAGGTTTTCGAATTCTCAGCTCCAAAGAAATAGAATAAAGGATGAGCTACAATTTCGACCTGTCCACGCTCCCTTCGGCATGCTCTGCAATGAGACAACGCTGATAGGCGCAGTGCCAGTCGAACTGGAGGCCAAGGCTTCGACGACGCGGCGAGCCTCCTCAGCGCTATGCGGAGACGTCTTTGGAGTGCTTCGCGGGTAGCTGCATTTCGAGCCGACTATAGGTGGGTGATTCGGAACCGAGGAAAGAGAGGCGTCGACATTATTCCGGGAATTCGGACAGACGGCGGAGATGCGGCGAGCTTGGGGTGGCAAAGAGTCCGGACAGGGACAGAGGAAAGCGTAGGAGAGAGAGGGTGCACGGTCGAGCGCATGGATGACTCGGAGGACACGAGAGCTTCCGACCACTCGAGGTGATGTAGGCGTCTAGGTAGTCCTGCCAGAGAAGATTCAATGGTATGATTATATCAGCCAAATAAAAGACCCACGTACCGCACCTCTCGCCCTAATTGTATGGGAGTACTTTACACCTGTAGAGTGGCCCAAGAGGGATACGCAGCTGGTGATCATGAGACCTTGACAGATGACGGGTGCTACTAAAACAGGGCTGTATTATGCACCTTCCAGCAGAACGACGGCGGTGCATCCAAAAGCGTTGCACAAAGCACAAGCATTCGCTGTCGGCTAGCGAGGCGTCTCCGGCGAATTGTATCGATGAGCCTTCTTCGCATCGTAGGGGATTTATGCCAGGCTTGTCGAGAGTGTGAATGCGCAGACTGATGTAGGTCCACGTCTGGTCAGTGGTTGGTAGAGGCGTTGTGGAAGACGTCGTTATTGCTTAGGATGCAGTATTTGCGGCGCGATACAAACGACCAGGACCCGAGCTGGTGTGCTCGTCGGAGGGCTGTGCGGTCGCGAAGAGTAGTAGGAAGTCGGGGCGAAGGCAGACAGGCAGGACTCGCTGGCCTCCTTCATCTGTGGGATTGGATGGGCAAACGAGTTCAATACACCCAAATTGCGGTATCCGGAGTTGTGATGAGACACGGCCAGGATCGTTGCCGTGCACAGGTAGAGCAGAAAGGGCTCACTGCGCGTGCAGCGAACTGAGTGGTTCGTTGTGTTGTATGTTGCTACGGGAATTGACACATTGGGGATGACAATCGAATGTGAAGTATCCTGATGACGCGACTACGAGGCCTGTCAAGTGCGTCGTTGAATTCGTACGTGAAACGGTTTGTAATGGGTATTCTTCGAGCGTCTGATGTACGTAGAGGGAGCGGGTTGTTAGGTGAGTTGCATTCGTCGGACGGGGCAGAGGTCGAGAACGGGTCTCCGGCGATGGGACAACCATGCGGATGAGACGAAGTCCGATGTCGTCTGCCATGTCGTCATGGAGCGAGTGCGTGTGCTTCCGAGCGGTTGAGCAGGAAGGAGCCTTGCAGGGGCTTCCAGGAAGGTAGGTAGAATGCAAGGGCAGGTGCACCAGTCGACGCGAGGTTGGCGCGAACGGGCAGACAGATTGTAGGGTGGACAAGTGGTATGACGGACGAGAACTCTGGGGCTGTGGTCGGTTGGGCTGTGAAACACGTAGGTTGCTAGATGTTCATGGCATGCGGCCTCTAGGGAGATTGGGAGAAGGTAGCAGCTGTGGGTGAAGGAACGAAGAGTGAGGATGACATCCATTCCGGACAGTCAGCGGGGGCGGACCTGGGGGTCAAAAATGTGCTGACCTGAGGGGTTACTCTGTGCTGGGCGGACGAGCTTGGGTCATACCAGTACTAGCAGAGGCATTCGCTTCATCATTCAGGTTGGATGAGTGAATGATTTAAGTAAACCCAGTTTGTAGCGTCCAGTTCTCCGATGAGCCCAGGAACGAGGTGGTTCGCCGCGGCATTTGGGCACAGCAGGTCGAGCATAGTACGAGCTCATCACACGTCACATTGTGAATCGACTGGTTTTCCATCTTGTTTGGTTGGTGGTGGCGGTTCGGTCGCAGTTTGAAATGATGGGTATCAAGGCGACGCTCTGCGGGGTCGGTGAAGCGGGCGTGTTGCACTCGTACGTGAAACTGTCTTTCATAGACATTTTGCGTGTCTGATGCTCTGTTGAGGGAGCCGTTGACTGGAACGTCGGACAAGAAAGTGGTCAAGATCGGAAGTTCTGGCTAGGCTCGAGAAGCCTCAAACGCCACGCTCGTTCTTGTCATTGCTGCACTCGTCACTGCACCATCCTACATATTTGGCCACTGTTCACCTTACTCGTTCGCGCTATGTGCTCATCGCACTTTCCAAGCCCCTAAATAATGCTCCATCGATATTCGATCCACCTCCTTCTTTTGAGCGCACGCCTACTCTCTCCAAAACGCTCGCTTAACCACCCCGTTCTCCAACCATCGCAATGCAATAGCAACCCTCGCGCACCTACAGGAACACATAGTGCATTTATTGTTTTTCGATCCCGCCCCTAACGTGCGCCTTGGTCGTCGAGTGACCTTCTCTCCCGGCCCAAAAACAGTAATTCCACTGAAATTGCCGTGAACTGAGGATCGTATCGCTTAGGCCAACAGTGTCGGTCTCACTATCCTCCATCTTCTTCGTGACCGAACTGTCGAGGGTTCTTTGTTGCAACACAGGAGCTGCGCCGGACCTTGAACGGGACTGCACGGCGAACAATAAACGGCGGGGTAACACTATGGGCAGAGGGACGACGTACAAACGAGTACGGAATACCGTCCGCTCCTGAGGGCGTGCTTCGTCTGCTCCCTGACCTTGGACCACCAAGAGAGCAGACGTGCGCTAGGAATATTGAAATTGAAAAGGCAAGGATTTCGGCGACGCGGTGAGCCTCCTCGGCACTATGCGAAGCACATCTTTGGAGTTCTGCGCGGATAGCTGAGGAAAGAGAGGCGTCGACATTATTCCGGGATTCGAGAGAGGTGGGCGGAGAATCGGGATGTGAGCGGGACTGATGAAATCGAAATAGAGCCGAGAGCGTATCCTGACCTCTTTAAAGTGGTGTAGGCATTCTAGGTAAACGTCACGGAGCAGGACACATGCTGAAGGATTCTCAGACTCGGTGTAGCACTGCAAGTTGGGGTTTGGAATTCGTTTAATATGAGTTGAAGTTGAGATGCACCTTTGCAAATGCTTGCCAGTGAGGGTGGCACCGTGGCCGGCCTAGAATAGCAGGTTAACGATGGCGTCGAATGTCCCAGGCGTGCTGACCTCCTGTATAGCTGTAGACCGATGCCTAGCGGAAGAACAATGAGCAGATTGCTATTGAACACAAATTTGCGCACCGCCGTCACTCGTCTTCGCCACGTCCAAGGTACTCTTCTTTGTTTTGTGTTGTTTGTGATGAGTTCTGTAACTGGTTCCTCCGTCGTCCACTCTGTCTGTGACGCACAGAGCACTCTCCCGCTTACTTTCCCGGACGATTACCACCCCCCGCCGTCGTTGATCAATGGCGCGTCTCCCGATTTCAAATCCCACATCTCAAAATCCAGCTCGACTGCAGGCTCCGTATCCACTCTCCGTCTATTGTTGAAGGGCAAAGCACTTCAAGACAACAAACTAGTAAAGGACTACGACATTCAAGACGGCTCAACCATCACGATCATGAGCAACCCTGCTGCTCCGCCGTTGACTGCCGAGCCCACATCTGAGCTCCCAGGTCTCTCGCCCTCTCCCTCCGCCCAAGTGGATGCACCGGGGGGCTCACCGGGCACTTACCAAAGGCACCAGTGCAAACTCTCCGACATCCCTGCCGTCCTCCTCCCCCCGGCAGGATCGCCAGGCCAGACGACGCCGCTGCTCCCAGCGCAGAGCCTCCCCCTGCCCCCGAATCCGTCCTACTCGCCCACCCACACGCCGATCGCCCTCGACCTCAACGCGTTCCCCATCCCCTCCCCCAGCACACCCGAGCAGACTCGCCTCACCCGAATTCTGGGAGGGCCTCTACGCGTTCTTGCAAATCCAGTTTGGTGGGAAGATCGACGGTGCTAATGCCACTGCGCAAAATAGAAATTGAATTACATTCATATTTCTGTATCTACTCTACAAAGCATACAACGGACGGCGTCCTGTGAGCAGGCGGCCTGCATGTTTCGGAAGCCACCTGCTTGCGGAGGGGACACCGCGCTTCGCCAGTGACTGAGGTAGAGAGCCCTCGTTCTAGACAGCAGGTGGGCTTATACTATGTGTTCGCTGCTTCCTCCCCTTGGATGTGACAATGCGACCGATCTTGATAGGTGCAGTTTGTAGCGTTCGCTGTTCATCCGTGGTGGGTATGATAATCGCGGATGGACATTGCAAGTCAAGAGTGTCGAGAGCTCGTCGTGCATGCAGCGAACCAAGCTTTTCTCCCTCTTCTCCATTCTTGTTCTTTTGAATGGCTGCTGCTGGAATTGGTCAATCAACAGCGGATTCTGACGCTTTGTGGAGTCGATACACTGTAGCACGCCCGGATCGGATCGGGCGACCACACGAAGGCGGGTACATGATGTAACTCCCACTTCTACCAAGGTGTGGCAAACTTGGGCCGGCGAGGAATTGGATACGCCACGATGGCACGAACCAACTCCGTTTTCGGACTTTTTGCTTTGTTGGGCTCACTCCAGGGCTTGCTAGAATCCATGTAATCGATTTATGTGACGTGAACTAGTATTGTGGTATAACATTTCAATCCAGTTTACATGCAGTCCAAACCCTGCAGATTGAGATATAACTCGGACTTGGAATATAGAGGTCTTGGACCGAGCCCTTAAAGCATTGGACGACTAAATTTCGCCACTGACAAACTCGGGACTTTGTATTTAAGCCAGAGTTAGCGTTTTATAATTCCGTACTGAGGTTCCTGTCGATTGAAGGGCAGCCCCGACACGATTATTGGACTCCTTTTTTGGCAGGGCGGTTTGTGACAATGAATCTTCCAACCGATTTGATAATTGTCATATCGGGTAAAATGATACGAATGTCACCTTGCAAGAGCTTTATTTCATCCAAGATTTAGATTATTTCCCTCATACCCGTTTCCAGACCTCCACGATCCAGTTATCCTACTACTAAAATGTGATTCCGCGTCCGTGGGTATCTTGCTCGGAACTCATTAAGTCCAATATGCCTAAGAGAGCCTGAATTTCTCGATGTGGCGATTCATGACAGCGTCCATCTTCTCCTCACCCTCAGTGTATTCTACGAACCAGTAATTCTACACCTGTACTAGGGTATCATTGCCATTAATGGACCGAAGCGATGTACAAGGGCAGAGATTTCAGTTTTGCAAAGACTATGAGAGGATATCTTGGCTATTGAAACAACTTACACTCTCACCATGTCTTCTATTCATACCGCTCATAATAGAAGATTGCATAAGTGTGGCATAGGTATGGAGGAGTACGATCACATAACATTGTGTTCCAGCCCAACCTCATTCAAGCTAAATTTTCAATTCAAATGGCCCGACAACCTGCCGCAACCTAACCCGTTCCACCACAAAACTCCCATTGCTCCCAATGAGCTCCCACTTTCCTCGACCCTTCTGAAAGTAATACAAAGTAAACGTCTTCAAGGGGGACCCACCCACTGCACGAATAATGACAACCTCTTTGAGAACAGGTATGAGCTCTCGTCGTTTTGTGGGGTCAAGCCCCTCGATGCATAAACTCGTCAACATAGGGCAGAGGAACGCTGATGCTCGACCCACCAAACGTGACTGCACCGGTGCAAAAGTCTCATTTAGGTCCATTTGCATAAATTCCCCAAAGAAGTCTGCATCTAGAACTGGACCACTCCCAAGAATCAGGGTTTCCAGAACTGGTAAGAATCGAAGGACTTGAACCAGATCTTCCTGTTGATGCCATCCATGCACATGCAGGAGCTCCAATCCTGAGAGGTTTGAATTCACTACAATATTCTTTGCCCAAATCATATTGAATTCTGGATGACGCAATGATACACCCAGTTCACGGATCCGTGGAAGGTTGAAAGTAGCAAGCAGGGTAAGGTCATCTACATCCAACCTTGTGCAAACCGGCATTTGTGTGATCTGGCCCTGGCTCAGCTTGGGACTTTCCACCCGTAAATACACCCTGCATCCCTCGAGCTTATGGAAGGTCTGACCAGCCAAAAATGAAGGGTGAATGCTTTTGGCCTCAAGAACCCGGAGGGTGCGAAAAAGAGGCAAATTAGAAGGTGGTGCATGCGGCAGTATATCTTGCTTAATCCCAACCCTCAACTCTACAAGATAATGAAGGGATGAGAGACAGCTAATGGAAAGTGGATGACGTGCCCAAAGATATTCTGTCTCCTTAAAGGGAACCTCCATTAATGGATGTATACCCCAAAGTTCTAAGGGAATAATGCCCCATGGGCCTGGGATCCCAACTATGGATGCAAGTTTATGTGTATATCCTTCGAGGGTTTCGTCAGGCATACGAACGATCCAGGACTGGTCAGACCCATGAAACATTAAGGTGAGCTCAAAAACTCCCTCTATCTCATCTATCTCATCTATCTCTATCTCTTCCCAGTGTGACAACGCAATTTCACTAAAGACTCGGATGAGTTCCATTCTCTCAGGACCCCTCAGCTGTCTTTTATAATACAGAGTAAGGTCTTTTAATCCTGCACAGAGTTGTGCAGCCATTTCATATGGGCTCTCTTCATCAGACCGTGACGATGTCTCAGTAAATGCCCGGAAGAAGGCTTCACTCAGTGCATTGGGGCTGGCAAGTCCCAGAGTTAGCTCCTCTAAATCTGGTACAAGGCTCAACATATAGGCCAGCAGCTGCTCACTGCATTGGACATAGAGATGCAGCTTAGTCAGATTCTGTGCACTGGCCACAACAATGGGGCACATAGCAACAAGCTGATAATTCCCCCTGCTGACGTTCCACTGCCCACTTGTCACGTATAGGGCATCAAGTGGAAGGTGATGAAAATACCTAAGGGGATCAAGATCATTGGAGTTATATGCCAGAGAAGTGCAAGCAGGCATAGTGACAGGTCGGAGCCTGATAGTGCCAATATGGTGTGGGAATGTAATAGAGCATTTTAGGAGGGCAGGAAAAACCTTGCCTGCCATCCATTGGACAGAAACAGATTTTAGACGCAGGTCACGAAGCGTCTGGATAAGAGGAAGGGATGCGTCAGGTGGATAGATTGGGAGGTGGAGGTGTCGCGCTTCAAAGGTTTCCAGCCTCTGAAGAGATGGGAGAATATCTGCAGGACTCTCCATCCTTTTGTTCAGCGAGATGACAAGAGTCCTGAGGTGGCAGAAAATGCGCATGCGGGCAGGTTGCACTACATAGAGCACAGCGCTTAGGTCACAAAGGTGTAACTTCGTGAGGTGTGGAAGGGCAGTTGTTATGATTGCGGTCATGAGTGGACCGAAGAAGCTGCCAAGATCACAGCCTTGATCCAATCTGAAGGATACAAGGCGTTCCAAACGTTGCACAATCTGAAATGCCTTACATTCTCCGGGTAGTGGAAATGAATGAAGCGACAGAGAGCGCCATCTAGATGCTTCCTGGATGGCGGCCATGAAGGATGCATGAAAGGCATCAGCATTGAAATCCTGCCCATTTCTCTCGTTACCGGGATCAATGAACACGTCCAGGAGCCACCTCCTCCCTTGAATAGCAGCCTGAACCGATGCCATGCTTGTTGATTTTCGGATCCACAATTTAGACGGGATGCCCGGAGTTGAAACCGTAATAGCATACCAATGCCGGCACACAAGCATCAACCACCCACGTTCGCGAAGATCGCTATAATGCCAAGTGTACACTACGATCCGAAAAATTTCAGAGAGTATCTCTACTGGAAGCAAATGGCCCTTGTTGGGTCGCCAGCTACAACGGCGGAGCGGGTCGTCCGGAGGAATGTACATTAGAGGTTTCCGTGAGTAGACGAGGACTAGGTCGAGAACGTTGTGGAGACGGAAAGAGTCAGAGAGTGCTGAACCACGACTGGCACCCACTTGTGCAACACGGATCGATCCGGTTTATGTCCCAAACGTGGGCCGATGTCCCCATTGGTTATGGCCCGGCACTTGCGCTCAGGCACGCACAAAGAACAGCGGATCTGCTAACAAATTCGGCCACCAGAGTAAGGAAGGTTCGCGCGCACAGCCGTCGACCGTTGTCTGGCAAATGGGTCGGCGCTTCTGATCTCGGCCGTGTCTTCCGAAAGGGATTTTGGTTGAGGGCTGTGCACCAACTCGTCCCAACCTAGTGGGCAAGCCGCCGGCCACTATTTCAACGAGGAGAAGCTCACATTCAACCAATATTCCTGATGGTCGACGGCACACGATGATGACGCCACGGATCCCTTTGCACCCGCCCGATAGCACGAATCCATCTACACCCACCCGATACGAGCAGATGGACGAGCTCACAAGGCACCGCAGCGGAACGCCCCTCGTCCTTCGTCCTTCGTATTCCCCAAAGTTATCTGCACAAAGCTTCCATCGTCTTCTACAGTTTACCTGACACACCCGTGCAATTCTGTCTGTCGCAACTGTCAAGCTGCTCGAATCGTGTTAACGCCCGGGCTTGCCTTCCGCACACTCACCGCACCTATACCTCGTAACTAACACTCCATCGGTACTCACTTCACCTCCTCTCGGGCGCAGGCTTGTCCGCCTTCTCCATACATTCGCTTTCCCGCTCTTTCCATTCCCGCGGAGTCAACCGTCGCGATGGATATGCGCCACAGACTCAAAATAGCACACGGCTCACCTCACCCGTCGCTTTCATTCCAAATATGCCTCGGCCTCGTCGAGTATCCTCGACCAACCGAGTCAACCGAGCTCCGCTGGGGGTGGTTCCATTATGGCCCAGCATGAAACCCTTACAGGACAACGCGGACGCTACGAGGTTGACTTCTCCATCCGTCGCAACAAGCACAACGCGAACCAGCCAAAGTGATGTGGTTTCCACAGAGTACTTCCGCCAATCGGGGTCCTGAGCGCACGATAGATGTGTGGCGACGGCGATGTGAGGCGTAAATGGAGAAACGCGCGTGAGTGAAAGGGTCCACATAGGCGGGCGATGGGGTGACTGGGAGGATATGAGTGCTTGCGCTCTTGGCTGACCTCTCGAAGTGGTGTAGGCATATAGGTAGTCCTGACAGAGAAAATTCAATGACGTGATTATATCAGCCAAGTACCAGATGCGAGGTACCGCCAACTCGTCGCCTTGTTCTTACACCCGTCTCCTTTGCAACCCCAATACGGGGGTGGTTTACTTTCATAAAGTTTCCAGGGAAGATGTACCCAGCTGACGATGACAACAAGGGTGTTACCCGAAAGGAGGGGCGAGTCTATACCGCAATCACCATCGAACAACGATGGAGAAACTCAGTACGAAGTACAGCCGCGTTCACCACAGCTAGCCAGTCCTGTCTGGCGAACAATATCGACGAGCTTCATTCGTAGAAGAGGAGAATAATCTTCCTAGTTCCATTAGTCGCGTATTGGGCTTATGATGGCACCGACGTACCTCCGATCCGTTGTTTTGCGGCCCTTCTGTCCTCTTCGCGATTGAAAAAATCCCGGAAGAGCAAGCTCTGTGCACCCTCGCTGCTACCTAGTCTTGTGGAGGCAACGCGAATTCCGTAATCTTACCAGTAGAGGGGTACGCGGTGTGATCTCCCTGGCCGAGAGGACGGTCCTGGTATCCTCACATCCAATCGTGACTAACTAAAAAGATTTTCGAATTCTCAGCTCCATAGAATAAAGGATGAGCTACCATTTCGACTTGTCTCCGCTCCCTTCGGCATGCTTTGCAATGAGACCAACGTCGATAGACGCATTGGCAGTCGAACTAGCGGCTAAGACTTTGGCGACGCGGTGAGCCTCCTCGGCGCCATGGGAAGCACGTTTGGAGTTCTGTGCGGATAGCTGTATTTCGAGCCGACTATAGGAGGGTGATTTGGAGCCCAGGAAAGAGAGGCGTCGGCATTATTCCGGGATTTTGGGCAGAAGGCGGAGATGCGGCGAGCTTGAGGTGGAAAAGAGTGTAGACAGGGATGGAGAAAATCGTAGGAGAGAAAGGGTGCACGGCCTAGTGTATGGATGACGCGGAGGACGCGAGTGACTGGGATCTTTGCCGACCACTCGAGGTGATGTGGGCATCGAAGTAGTCCTGACAGAGAAAATTCAATGGTGTGCTTATATCAGCCAGGTAACAGTCCCACGTACCGCACCTCTCGCCTAACCTGGTTGTATTATAGGTGGAGTACGCAGCTGGTGACCATGAGACTTGACAGAGGACGGGTGTTACTAATACAGGGTGATATTATGCACCTTACAGCAGAACGACGGTGGCGCGTCCAAAAGCGTCGCACGAAGCACATGCATTCACTGTCGGCTAGCCAGTCGTCCACGGCGAATGGCATTGACGAGCTGTCTTCGCACCGTGGGGGATTTATGCAAGGCTTGTTGAGAGGATGAATGCGCAGACTGATGTAGGACCATCGCGCGAGAGGAAGTCGGTGGCTGGCGGAGACGTTGCGGAAAACGTCATTATTTCTTAGGATGCAGTGTACGCGGCGCGGTACAAACGACAAGGACCCCTAGTTGGTGTGCTCGTCGGAGGGCTGTGCAGTCTCGAAGAGTAGCAGGGAGTTGGGGCGAAGGCAGACGGGAGGGATTCGCTGGCTTCCTTCATCTGTTGGATTGGATAGGTGGACGAATTCAATACACCCAAATAGTAGTACCTGGAGTTGTGATGAGAAACGGCCAGGATCGTTGCCGTGCACAGGTAGAGCAGAAAGAGAAAGGGCTCACTGTGTGCTGTGAACCGAGTGGTTCATTGTCTTGTATGTTTCTACGGGATTTGCTATATTGGGGACGACAATCGAATGTGAAGTATCTTGACGGTGTTACTGCGGGTCGCTGACGCGCGTCGTTGAACTCGTACGTGAAACGATTTGTCGTGGGTATTCTGCGAGCGTCTGATGTACGTAGAGGGAGCGGGTCGCTAGGTGAGTTACGTTCGTCGGACAGGGCAGAGGTCGACAACGGGTCTCCGGCGATGGGACAACCAGGCGGATGAGACAAAGTCCGATGTTGTCCGCCATATCGTCATGGAGCGAGTGCGTGTGCTTCTGAGCAGTTGAACAGAGAGAGGCCTTGCAGGGCTTCGAGGAAGGTAGGGAGAATGCAAGGGCGGGTACATCAGTCGACACGAGGCCGACGCGAACGTGCAGACAGATTGCAGGGTGGACAGGTGAGTATGATGGACGAGAACTCTGGGACAGTGATCGATGGCGCTTTGTGGAACGCGTAGATCGCTAGATGTTTATGGCGTGCGGCTTCTAGGGGGACCGGCAGAAGGTAGCAGCTGTGGGTGAAGGAACGAAGAGTGAGGATGACAGCCATTCCGGATAGTCAGCGGGATGGATTTGGAACATGTGCTTACCTGAGGAGTTGCCCAGTGCTGGGCAGATGAACTTGGGTTATACGAGTATTAGTGGGAGTATCCGCTTCACCATTCAGGTTGAATGAGTGAATGATTTAGGTAAACTCAGTTTGTAGCGTCCAACCCTCCGGTGAGACCGGCTCACGGCAGTACTTGGACACAGCAGGTCGAGCATAGTACGAACTCGTTACGCGTCGCATTGTGAATCGACTGATTCTCCACCCTGTTTGGTTGGCGGTGGCTGTTCGGCCGCAGGTGGAAATGATGGATTCTAGACGCTCTGCGGGGTCGGTGAAGCGGGTGCGTTGCACTCGTACGTGAAACTATCTGTCATAGACATTTTGCGTGTCTGATGTTTTGTTGAGGAAGCCGTTGACTGGTGAGTAGTGGCGCGTTGGACAAGAAAGAGGTCAAGAACAATCCCCAATCTGACTGGCTAGGCTCGAGAAGCCTCAACGCCGCGCTCGTTCCTTTTATTGCTGCACTCGTCACTGCACCAACCTACACTTTTGGCCACTGTTCACCCTCGCTCCATCTAGTCCGGTTCGCCCACTGTGCAATCATTGCCCATCGTGCTTCGCAGCACGTCTGTGCACCTTCGTGGCTTCCATGTGCGTTCTTGGACCAGGCGGGCGTCAATTAAGGAACGATCTTAGGGTAGTTCCCAGAGAGAAAAATGTTTTGGTCTAACCTCAAACGTACTTAGGCTCGTAGGTGGACCAATTTATGAGAATCGGGATTTGAGCGGGACTGATGAAATTGAAATAGACCTGAAAGCGTGTCCTGACCGCTTTAAAGTGGTGTAGGCATTCTACGTGTGCTCCGGGACGCGGAGATTACCGACAAATGGCGGGCCACCAAGGTTGAGAACTGCTTTTATGAATCACCCGACACACTACTGGGTAGAGGCAGGGTGCCCAGCTGTGCCAGACGTGCCATATCATCGTGTGCGACGGGGGGGCCACCTCACAGGCGATGCTCGCAGCAGCCATTGTTGCCCCTATTTTTCTCCAGATGCGCTGCATGAGATGCCCAGTCTTCACATGGGCAGCGAACTGGGGGGGCTAGGCTGAGGAAGCAGTCGGAAGTGGTAGGGTCCAAGTGGACCCCTATCCTACTACTTAAATGTGGTTCCGCATCTGTAAATATCTTGCTCAGCACTCGCTAAGTCCAATATGCCTAAGAGATCCTAAATTTCTCTACCTGGCAATTCATGACAGCGTCCATCTTCTCCTCACCCTCAGTGTACTCTACGAACCAGTAATTCTACACCTGTACTAGGTATCGTTGCCATTGACCAAAGCCATGCACAAGGGCAGGGATTTCAGTGTTACAAAGACCATGAGAGGATATCTTGGCTGCTGAAACAACTTACATTCTCACCATGTATTCTATTAATACCGCTCATAATATAAAGTTGCATAAGTGTGGCATAGGTATGGAGGAGTACAACCACACAACGTTGTGTCCAAAAAAACCACCTCAGAGCGAGGCCCAGCCCCTTTCATACCGAAAATTTAATTCAAATGGCCTGCTAAACCGGGAGGGACCATCCACCACAAAACTCCCGTTTCTCCCAATCAGCTGCCAGATGCGATGACCCTCCTTAAAGGAATACAAAGCGAACTCCTTCAATGGGGACCCACCCACTGCGCGAAGAGTGACAACCTCTTCGAGAACAGGTATGATCTCAAGTCGCTCTGTGGGGTCAAGCCTTTCAACGCGTAAACTCGTCAACATAGGGCAGAGGATCGCTGATGCTCGACCCATATCACGTGACTGCACCGGTGCAGAAGTCTCATTTAGGTCCATTGGCACAAATTCCCCAAAGAAGTCTGCACTTAGAACTGGACCACTCCCAAGAATCAGGGTTTTCAGAACTGGTAAGCATCGAAAGACTTGAACCAGATCTACCTGTTGATGCCATCCACGCATATGCAGGAGCTCCAATCCTGAGAGATTTGAATTCACCACAATATGCTTTGCCCAAATCATATTGAATTCTGGATGATCCAATGATACACCCAGTTCACGGATCCGCGGAAGCTTGAAAGTAGCAAGCAGGGTAATATCACCTACATCCAACCTTGTGCAAACCGGCATTTGTGTGATCTGGCCCTGGCCCAGCTCGGGACTTTCCACCCATAAAGACACCCTGCATCTCTCGAGCTTATGGAAGGTCTGACCAGCCAAAAATGAAGGGTGAATACGTTTGGTGTCAAGAACCCTGAGGGTGCGAAAAAGAGGCAAATTAGGTGGTGGTGCACGTGGCAGTAAATCTTGCTCAATTTCAACCCTCACCTCCACAAGATGACGAAGAGATGAGAGACAGCCAATGGAAAGTTGATGACGTGCCCAAAGATATTCTGTCTCCTTGAAGGGAACCTCCATTAATGGACTATCACCCCAAAATTCTAAGGGGATAATGCCGAATGGGCCTAGAATTCCAATTATGGATTCTTCTTCACTTAGACCCTCTTCGAGGTAGTCTTCATCAGGTCGGCCAAAGTGCCAGGACTGGTCAGGAACATCAAATCGTAATTCAAGTAAAAGGGGTTCCCACAAGTGCCACTCGCGTGATATCACAATTTCACTAAAGACTTGGATGAGTTCGTCTCGCTCAGGATCACTCAGCCACCTCCTATACTGCAGAGTAAGTGCTTGTAATCCCGCACAAAATGGTGCATCCATCCATTCATGAGACTCCATAGCAACAAACGCCTGAAATAAGGCTCTACTCAGTGCATGGGGGCTGGCAAGTCCCAAAGTTAGGCCCACTAAAGCTAGTACAACGCGCAACACATAGGCCAGGAGTTGCCCACTGCACTGGACATAGAGATGCAGCTTGGTCAGGCTCTGTGCACTGGCCACAATTTTGGGGCCCATAGCAACAAGCTGACTATTTCCCCTGCTGACGTTCCACTGCCCACTTGTCATGCTTAGCTTTTCAAGTGGATGGTGATGAAAATAGATAAGGGGATCAAGATCAATGGAGTCATATTCCAGAGAAGTGCAAACAGGCATAGTAACAGGTTGGAGCATGATAGTGCCAATATGGTGCGGGAATGTAATAGAGCATGTTCGGAGAGCAGGGAAAACCTTGCCTGCCATCCATTGGACAGAAACAGATTTTAGACGCAAGTCACAAAGCGTCTGGATAAGAGGAAGGGATGCGTCAGGTGGATAAATTGGGAGGTGGAGGTGCCGCGCTTCAAAGGTTTCCAGCCTCTGAAGAGATGGGAGGATATCTACAGGACTCTCCATCCTCTTGTTCAGCGAGATGACAAGAGTCCTGAGGTGGCAAAAAAAACGTATTTGGGCAGGTTGCACTAAATAGAGCACAGCGCTTAGGTCACAAAGACGCAAGTCCGTGAGGCGTGGAAGGGCAATTGTTGTGATTGAGGTCATGAGTGGACCAAAAAAGCTGCCAAGATCACAACCTTGATCCAATCTGAAGGACGCAAGTTCCAAAGTTTGCACAATCTGAAATGGCTTACACTCTCCGGGTAGTGGAAATGAATGAAGCGACAGAGAGTGCCATCTAGATGCTGCCTGGATGGCGGCCATGAAGGATGCATGGAAGTCATCAGGATTGAAATCCTTCCCGTGTGTCTCGTCATTCACATCAACAATCACCTCCAAGCGGGACCTTCTTCCTTGTATGAATGCCTGAACAGCTTCCACCTTGGTTGACCTTCGAATATGCAGTCGGGAGGTGAAGCCCGGAATTGAAAGGATAATATCGTGCCAGCGCCAGCACACAAGCATCAAGTCCGTGTAATCCATTGCCCAATATATTTCTGTGAGCAGGAATATTTCCGTGAGTATTTCCACCGGAATGAGGTTGATTTTGCAAGGGGGTAGCCACGGGAGAATCGCAGGCAAAGAGATCAAGGGCATTAGAAGACTAGGCGAGAGAGCTCGAATGGTTTCTGCGAGTTTATGAAGCCTAGCTCGAGACCACAGGGGAGATGGGAGGAGCGAGAGAATGGCAACTGCAACTCGTACGCGTTCATATCGTGCAGATGTCGACTATTCCGCATGTGCGCAGGAACGTGCGTGGCCTGGGAAACGGGTCGGTGCTTCTGCTATCGGCCGTGTTATCCGAAAGAGGAACTTGGCGAAATATAGATTCAGTCGCCAGGTTCCTGCCAGACCGGTCATGTAATTCATTTACCCGACTCACGCGTCCCGTGTCTCGGACTAGCAGCAGCCTGCCTCAATTTCAACTGAAGGCAGCCACTTGTGAACCGACAATTATCTTTGTGTCCTCAATACTTTGCGTTGTGTATAGTGAGGGCAAAGTTATCTACATAATGCAGATCATTTGCGGTCATTTGGCTACTGAGAAGGTAAGTTGCTGAACCATGATAGACGACGGCTCGCAACTGGCGAGTCGGACAACATGGTGCAGCACTATTAGTCCGTTGAATAAACTACAGTATACCCCACGTTGTCTACCTGGCAGTCGCCTTAGTGCATGTCCCCAAACGTGTGGGGAA
>Ga0307513_10004387_pt1 | contig 18833 bp, 15 predicted proteins | sample 15_EM_MG_FD_202174 | JGI IMG/M metagenome (GOLD analysis project Ga0307513, IMG submission 202174) | Populus trichocarpa ectomycorrhiza microbial communities from riparian zone in the Pacific Northwest, United States - 15_EM | ecosystem: Host-associated > Plants > Roots > Unclassified | place...
TCCCAGCGGGGGCGGAACTTCGCGTTGAACTTGTACAGGGACTCGATCTGGAACCAGCGGGACAGGAACACCAGGAGACCGCGCCAGGCGCGCAGTACCGGGCCGGCGCCGATCTTCTCGCCGCGGGCCAGGGCCGAGCGGAACATGGCGAAGTTGAGCGAGACGCGGGCGACGCCGAGGCGGGGGGCGGCCTCCAGGGCGGCCACGATGAGCAGTTCGTTCATGCCGGGGTCGGCCGAGCGGTCGCGTCGCATCAGGTCCAGGGAGACGCCGTCGGTGCCCCAGGGCACGAAGTGCAGGATCGCCTTGAGGTCGCCGTACGGGCCGGGCTGCTCGTCCGTCTTGTGGGCGGTGGCGATCAGGCAGTCGCCGTCGCCCGGGTCGCCGATGCGGCCCAGTGCCATGGAGAAGCCGCGCTCGGTGTCGGTACCGCGCCAGTCCTCCGCGGCGAGCCTGATCCGCTCCAGCTCGTTCTCCCCGAGGTCACGGATGCGCCGTACCCGGGTTTCGTAGCCCGCGCGTTCGATGCGCTTGACCATCTGGCGCACGTTGCGCATCGCGCGCCCGGAGAGGGAGAAATCCGCGACGTCCACCACCGCCTCGTCGCCCAGTTCGAGGGCGTCGAGGCCGGTCTCGCGGGTCCAGACCTCGCCCCCGGTCTCCGAGCAGCCCATGACCGCGGGGGTCCAGGAGTGGGCCTTGGCCTCGTCCATGAAGCGCTCGATGGCGCCCGGCCAGGCCTCGACGTCGCCGATCGGGTCGCCGCTCGCCAGCATCACGCCGGAGACGACGCGGTAGGTCACCGCCGCCTTGCCGCTGGGGGAGAAGACGACTGCCTTGTCGCGGCGCAGCGCGAAGTGGCCGAGGGAGTCGCGGCGGCCGTGCTTGTCGAGGAGGACGCGCAGCCGGTCCTCGTCCTCCTGGGTGAGGTGTGCGGCCGGGTGTTCGGGCCGGAAGGCGAAGTAGATCGTCGTGATGGCGGTCAGCAGGCCCAGGGCGCCGAGCGAGTAGCCGACGGTCCAGGAGGTGGGCCCGTCGTAGTCGACGGGGCCCTCGAAGCCGAACAGGCCGTACAGGACGTGGGTGATGCGGTCGGCGAGGCTCGGGTCGCCGTACATGCGGTCGCCGTGGGCGCTCACTATGACCAGCCCGAGCGCGAGCGAACCGGCGCTCATCAGCACGAAGTTGGTGAGCGCGCGCCAGCGGCTGCGCGGGTCGGGCAGGGCCTCGAACTCGGTGCGGTGGCGCAGCAGCATCACCAGCAGGAGTACGGAGATGACCAGCCCGACGAGCGAGTGCCGGTAGGCGAACTGGGCGACGGCGCCGGCCGGCAGCAGGGCCACGGCGGCGCGCCAGGCCCGGCGCTTGCGGCGACGCAGGCCGTGCGCGAGGAGCAGCAGGAGGACGCCGGTGCTGAGCGAGAGCGCGGCGGCGAACGGGCCGAGCGCGCCGGGCAGCACCTCCACGATCGCGTGCATCCGGCTGTGCCGGAAGCGCGGGAACACCCCGGCGGCGATGTCGACCAGCCCCACGAGCGCACAGGCCCGGGCGACCCACGCGGGGACGGCCTCGGGACGCGGGCCGCGCAGTACGCGCCGTACTCGGCTTGATCGTCCCGGAACCCCGGTCGACATTTCACCATCTGTCCTGACAGACATCGCATCCCGTAGTTCTGCGAGAGACCTGGAATCCGGAGCCAATCCGGCATCCGGCGACATTGCGCCCTCTAGGACGGTGTCTCGGGGGGACAGGTTCACTCCCCCGTGGAAAGCCGTTTCAAAGGACACCCAAAGTCCGGGGCAAGCCGCTGTGAAGGAACGTGACGGCAGCGGCTGCCGCCGGCGGAGAGAGCGGGCGACAGCAGTCATGGGTCTCACGAGCAGGACAGTGCTGGCGCTGGCGATCCTGGCCGCCGCCCTGTTGTTCATCGGCACGATCGCGTTCTGGCCCCGGCTGGCGCGCCGCAACTGGCGGGCCGTCGGCGGCCGGACGGTACTGCTGCTGGCCACGCAGGTCGCGGTGTTCGCCTCGGTCGGTCTCGCCGTCAACCAGAGCTTCGGCTTCTACGCCTCCTGGGCCGACCTCCTGGGCAAGGAGACCGACCAGGGCGTGGTCGTCGACCAGAGCGGCGGGGCGCACGGCGGCTTCCAGGTGCTGTCCACCCAGTCGGTGCGCGTGCCGGGCGGTCATCTGCCCAGGGTCGGCGGCCAGATCCAGAAGATCGGCGTCGTCGGCAAGAAGACGGGCATCACCTCTCCGGCGTACGTCTATCTGCCACCGGAGTACTTCCAGCCGCAGTACGCGAAGCGCACCTTTCCGGTCGTGGTCGTGCTCACCGGCTATCCGGGGACCGCGCAGTCCCTGGTCACGAAGCTCAACTACCCGGACACGGCGCACGAGTTGGTGCGGGACGGCAGGGCGCAGCCGATGATCCTGGTGATGCTGCGGCCGACCGTGGCGCCGCCCCGGGACACCGAGTGCGTGGACGTGCCGAACGGGCCGCAGACGGAGACGTTCTTCGCCCAGGACCTGCCAATGGCCGTCGCCGGCCACTACAGGGTGGGCTCGAAGCCCGGGAGCTGGGGCATCATCGGCGACTCGACGGGCGGCTACTGCGCGCTGAAGCTCGCGATGCACCACCCGCGCGCGTACACGGCGGCGGTGGGGCTGTCGCCCTCCTACAAGGCGCCGATCGACGCCACCACGGGAGACCTCTTCCAGGGCGACAGGAAGCTGAAGCGCCACGCCGACCTGGAGTGGTACATCAGGCACATGCCGCCGCCGGACGTCTCCCTGCTGGTCACCACCAGCAGGCACGGAGAGGCCAACTACGGCCCGACGATGCGGTTCGTGGACCTCGTGAAGACGAAGGCCCCGACGCGGATCTCGACGATCGTCCTGGAGAGCGGCGGCCACAACTTCAACACCTGGCGGCGGGAGATCCCCGGCTCGCTGGAGTGGCTGAGTCAGCGGCTGACGGACCGTTGACGCCGCGGACGTGAGCGAAAGGGGCGTACAGAGGTCCGATGCCAAGGGCCGTCTGCCCTGTGAAGGGTCTGGGGCGACTGTGTTTTTACCGGGCGGGGCACCAAGATTCGCCTACGCGCGGTAAGTTTCTGGCCATGCCACGTGGACGTCACCGCCATTCACCACCTCTGCACCGGCTGCTGCCTCCAGCGGCGATCGCGGGCGTCTCGCTCGTCTGCGCCCTGGGGCCATGGGTGTTCACGGATACCGGTGTCCTCCGGGTGATCGCCGCGTTCGCCGCGGCGATCACGGTCGTGGGCGCTGCGGTCATGCGTCGCTGGGACATGGAGGCGGGCAAGCAGGTCGCCGACCTCACGCGCGCGCGGGCGAGCGACGACTGGCGGCACGAGGAGCGGGCCGCCGAGCTGGAGACCGACCTGGAGGAGTCCCGCGAGCTGCGCGTCAAGCTGGAGCAGAAGCTGCGCGCGAAGCGGGCCGAGTTGCAGGGACTGCGCAACGAGCACGCGGCGCTGCTGCGGCGGTACGCCACGGCGGAGACCGAGCGGGCCAGCGCGCTGGAGGGCCGGCGACTGCTGGAGCTTGAGGCCGCGGTACCGGCCCAGGGTTCGGACGCGGACACGGACGTCGATGTCGACGTGGACGTGGACGTGAAGGCGGCTGCGGGTACGGGTACGGCGCGGGCGCTGTCGGCCGGGTCCGGCGGTTCGACGGACGACGCCGACGAGGCTGACGAGGCCGAGGTGCTGGACTCCGACGCTGCCGCGCTGGACGCGGCGGCGGCCGGCGTCTCGGCGGCGTTGGGCGCGGTCGGCGCGCAGACCTCGGGCGACACGGCTGACGCGGCTGAAGCGGCCGACACGGACGACGAGGCCGACGAGGAGACCCCGGCGGTCTTCTCCCCGGAGGGTTCCTCGCTCTTCCTGCGGGCGCGGGCGGCGCTGGCCAGGTTCGACGGCGAGACCCGGACGAAGGCCGAACCGGCCCCCGCCGACGTGAAGACAGCGAAGACAGCGGAGATACCCGCTGACGTCGTAGTGGCGGCCTCCTCCGAGGCATCCGACGGCCCCGCCGTCGACAAGACGGAGGCCGTGCAGGAGGACGAGGCGAAGGGGAAGTCCGAGGCGGCCCGTGGGCACACGAGAGCCGCCGCAACTCCCGCCGAGGCCAAGCCCGCCAAGCCTGTGCGCGGCACCGGGCACTACACCGTGCCGACCGCGGTGGCCGTCGTACCGACGACCGCCCCCCTGCGCAGGCCCGCCGTCGAGGGCGGTTTCGACTTCTTCGGTACGCAGAAGGAGACGGCGTCGGCCTCGCTGGAGTCCGTGCAGAACGAGGACCTCGCCGACGTCGTCGGGCAGGAGGCGCTCGCGCTGCACAAGGCGGAGTCCGAGGCGCAGTTCAAGCCCGCGGACGAGGAGTCGCGCGGGGTCGGCATCAGTCAGGTGATCGACCTGACGGCGCACGACGAGACCGAGCACATCGACCTTCAGGGGCTGCGCAGCGCGGTTTCCTGACGCCCGGCTGACGCCCGGTCAGGCCGCCGCCCTCCCGCGCCACACGCGCGCGGGAGCCCCGTTACGCCATCCACCGGTCCGGGCGCGCGTCCCGCCGACCGGTCCGGGACCGCTCCGCCTGCCCCCGCAGCAGCTCCGCGGCCTCCTGGGCGTCCCGTAGACCGGCTGTGACGGTCTTGTTGGCCCCCGTGTCCACATGGACGTCCGCGAGGCCCTTGAAGCGCGCCCAGGGCCCTTGCTCCAGCCGTACGCTCTGGACCTTGGCGTGCGGGACCAGGGCCAGGCTGCGGCGCAGCAGCCCGTGCCGGGACACGAAGACGCTGTCGGTGACGGCGATGCCGTAGCCGCGCCACCAGAACGGCAGGCACCAGCCCGCCCGGCGCGGCGGACGCGACAGCGACGCGGGCACCTCCACCCCGGGCAGCACCCGGCCTATCACCGCCTCCGCGATCTCACGCGGCGCCACCGGCACCAGCACCGAGTTCGACGAGCCCGCCACGTCCAGCTCGACCCGGACCCATCCGCGCCGCCGCCACAGCAGCGGCTCCACGATCCGTACGGTCTGCACGCGCCCGGGCGGCACCGTCTCGTGCGTACGGTCGAGCAGCCCGTGGTCGATGCGCAGCCCGTCCGGGGACTCGCCGACCGTCCAGTCGTACTCGGCGACGAACCGCCCCACGCTGCTCGCGCCCGCCGCGCCGAGCAGAGGCACGCCGGTCGCGAGCACCGTCCACAGGCTGTGGGTGGCGAACCAGAGGAACGGCGGTACGACCAGTGCGGCGGCCAGCGAGCCCCAGGTCGCGCCGGTCAGCACCAGGGAGACGGCGAGCACGCGCGCGGGGATGTGCAGCAACTGCCGGGCCGGTGCCTCGCCGACCTTGTGCGCGTGCTCGGGAGCGAAACCGGCCGCGCGGGCGAGGAGTTCGGCCCGCAGGGCACGTGCGTGCCCCTCGCCCAGATAGGCCAGCTCGTCCTTCTTGTCCGTCCCTACGACGTCCAGCTTGAGCTTGGCGACGCCCGCGACCCGGGCCAGCAGCGGCTGGGTGATGTCGACGGCCTGGATGCGTTCGAGCCGGATGTGCGCGGTGCGCCGGAACAACAGGCCGGTACGGATGCGCAGTTCGGTATCCGTCACCGCGAAGTGGGTGAACCACCAGGTCAGAAAGCCGTACAGGGCGCCACCGAGCACACACACGGCGAGGCCCAGCAGCAGGGTCGTGGTCGCCAGCCGGGTCAGCTGGCGCTGCGCCTGGTCGGGGTCGTGCACCGCCCACCCGATGAGCACGGCGACCGGCGCCCACGCGCGCCGCAGCGGCGTGACGGGATGCAGCCGCTGCTCGACGACCGGCTGTTTGCCGTTCTCTATGGGTACGTCGGTGTCGGTGCCGGGGGTCGTCACAGCCCCGCCGATCGGGCCTCGCCCAGCTCGGTGAGCCGGTCCCGCAGCCGTTCCGCCTCCGCCGGTTCGAGGCCGGGGATGAGCGCGTCGGTCGCGGCGGCGGCCGTGTGCAGCTGCACGCTGGCCAGCCCGAAGTGCCGCGCGACGGGCCCCGAGGTCACCTCGACGAGCTGCATCCGCCCGTACGGCACGATCGTCTCCTCGCGCCACAGCACACCCCTGCTGATCAGCAGGTCGTCGGCGCGCTCGGCGTACCGCCAGGAGGCCCAGTTGCGGCCCAGCATCGGCCAGCCCCACAGCAGCACGCCGAGCGGCAGCAGCGCGAAGGCCGCCCAGGCGGGCCCGGCGAGCAGGCCGAGCAGCAGCCCCGTACCGAGCGTCAGCGGCACCAGCCAGACCACCAGCAGCAGCCGGCGCATCCGCAGCAGGTCCCGGGGCAGCCCGGTCCACACCGGCTCGCCGTGCCGCTCGTCCCGCGTTTCGCCCGTGCTGTCCGGGCTCCCGGTCTCCATGCCGCAAGCGTACGTACGACAGACTGTGTCCATGAGTCTCACGACGGGTCCCACGGAGACCGTGGTCGGGGTCGGCGGCGCCGCGGAGAGCACCGACATGGTGCTCAACATCGGGCCCCAGCACCCGTCCACGCACGGCGTGCTGCGGCTGCGGCTGGTGCTCGACGGTGAGCGCATCCAGCACGCGGAGCCGGTGATCGGCTACATGCACCGTGGTGCGGAGAAGCTCTTCGAGGCGCGTGACTACCGTCAGATCATCATGCTGGCCAACCGGCACGACTGGCTGTCGGCGTTCTCCAACGAGCTGGGCGTGGTCCTCGCCGTGGAGCGGATGCTCGGTATGGAGGTCCCCACGCGCGCGGTGTGGACGCGCACGCTGCTCGCGGAGCTGAACCGGGTCCTCAACCATCTGATGTTCCTGGGCTCGTACCCGCTGGAGCTGGGCGGGATCACCCCGATCTTCTACGCCTTCACCGAGCGCGAGGAACTCCAGCACGTCATGGAGGAGGTCTCCGGCGGGCGCATGCACTACATGTTCAACCGCGTGGGCGGCCTCAAGGAGGACCTCCCGGCGGGCTGGACCACCCGCGCGCGTGCCTCCGTCGCGTCCCTGCGCTCGCGTATGGACCGCTTCGACGACCTGGTCCTCGGCAACGAGATCTTCCGGGGGCGCACGCGCGGTGTGGGCGCGCTCTCGGCGGAGGCCGTGCACGCGTACGGCGTGAGCGGCCCGATCGCGCGCGCCTCGGGCGTGGACTTCGACCTGCGCCGGGACGAGCCGTATCTGGCGTACGGGGAGTTGCAGGACACCCTGAAGGTGGTCACCCGGCAGGAGGGCGACTGTCTCGCCCGCTTCGAGTGCCTCCTGGAGCAGACGCACAACGCCCTCGACCTGGCCGACGCCTGCCTCGACCACCTCGTCGAGCTGCCGCCGGGACCGATCAACCAGCGGCTGCCGAAGGTCCTCAAGGCGCCCGAGGGGCACACGTACGCGTGGACCGAGAACCCTCTCGGCATCAACGGCTACTACCTCGTCAGCAAGGGCGAGAAGACCCCGTACCGGCTGAAGCTGCGCTCGGCCTCCTTCAACAACATCCAGGCGCTCACGGAACTGCTGCCCGGGACGCTGGTCGCGGACCTGGTGGCGATCCTGGGGTCGCTGTTCTTCGTGGTCGGGGACATCGACAAGTAGGGCCCGCGACAAGTAGGGCCCCCTTCTCAACGCCGGGTCCTCAGAGGAGCGGGTCGGGGATGCCCGTCGGCTCCACCAGCCACCCGAAGTCCCCGAGCCCGCCCGTCGCCGTCAGCTCGGCGGCCTCTCCGGCGCCCGCCAGGGCCCGTACGTAGGCTGCGGGGTCCGTGGACGCCAGGGACAGCGGGGGGCGCCCGCCGGCCACCCCGAGGGCGTGCAGGGCCGTCCGCTGGGTCAGCAGGCGTGCCGTCGGCCCCGCGCAGGCGTCCAGCGCCACATGGGCGGTCAGATCGCACGAGCCGTCCGGCACGGGTGCGGTCTCGCGGCCGGCGCGGAAGCCGGTGAGCGTCCCGAAGGGCGGCCGGGCGCCGGACGTGTGCGTGTAGTCGACGGCGACGGCGAGGCCGTGTTCGACGGTGGCTCTGGCGGCGGCCCAGGCGGTGTCCCTGGGGAGCCCGATCTCGGCCCGCGCCCCCGGCTCCGGCGGCAGCGGCCACCACCGCGCCAGCCACTCCGCCTCCGCCCCGGAGACGGGCTCCCCGAGCCGTTCGGTCCCGTCCCGTCGTACGAGAACCAGGCGCGGTACGCCCGCCGGGTCCACCTCCGCGACCTCCACGGGGACGTTGTCCAGCCACTCGTTCGCGAACAGCAGTCCGGTGATGCCGCCGGGGGGCTCGGTCAGCCACTCGACGCGGTGATCGAGGTCCACGGGGCGGTCGGCCAGCTCGACGGCGTACCCACGCGCGCGTGCCGCCACCTCCGGGGGCAGGGCCCCGAGGACGCCGGTGACGAGTTCGCCCCGGCCGGCGCCCATGTCGACGAAGCCGAGCGACGCGGGCCGGCCCAGCGCCTCGTCGACCCGGCACAGCAGCCGGGCCACGGCACCGGCGAAGAGCGGCGACGCGTGGACGGACGTACGGAAGTGCCCCGCGGGGCCCTCGGGTCGCCGGTAGAACCCCTGTTCGCCGTACAGCGCCTCCCGCGTCGCCGCACGCCAGCCGTGCCACTCGCCCGCTGTTCCGCCCGCCGCCGCGTCCACCGTCTCTCCTGCCACGGGGTCAGGCTAGGGCGCGGACCCCCGCCACCCAGGGGACGGGGTCTCCACCTTGGGGAGTACGCCGGGGCGTTGCGGATCGACCCTCCGGTTGACCCCCGCGCACAGAACGCTTCCCTACTCTGGGTTACGTGCAACGTGTCTATGACTTCCTTCGCAGACACCCGACATGGGTCGACGGCTTCTGGGCCGTCTGCCTGTTCGGGATCTCCGCGCTGGGCGGAGCCGTCGGGAGCGAGACCGGGGGCACTCAGTCCCGGGTGGCGATCGTCCTGGTGTCGCTCGCGCTGTGCCTGGTGATCGCCCTGCGCCGGCGTGTGCCCGAGCGGATGCTCGTGCTGGCCGCCGTGGTCGGGGTGGCGCAGCTGGCGCTGGACGTCGAGCCGTTGCCCGCGAACTTCGCCATGCTGGTGATCGCCTACACGGTGGCGGCGAGCGGGCCCCGCTGGGCCTCGCGGTTCGCGCTGATCGGCGGTCTGTGCGCGGCCCCGCTGGCCCAGCTGCGCTGGCCGGAGAAGGAGACGAGCACCGCGGGCAATCTCGCCCTGGTGGTCTTCCTGACGGTGCCGTTCGCCCTCGCCTGGGTGCTCGGCGACTCGTTGCGCACCCGCCGCGCCTACTTCGCCCAGCTGGAGGAGCGCGCCGCCCGCCTGGAGAAGGAGCGCGAGGCCCAGGCCAAGGTCGCGGTCGCCGCCGAGCGCGCCCGGATCGCCCGCGAGCTGCACGACGTCGTCGCGCACAACGTCTCCGTGATGGTCGTCCAGGCCGACGGCGCCGCCTACGTCCTCGACTCCGCCCCCGACCAGGCACGCAAGGCCCTGGAGACCATCTCCGGCACCGGCCGCCAGGCCCTCGCCGAGATGCGCCGGCTGCTCGGCGTGCTGCGCACCGGCGAGCACAAGGAGGGCGGCGAGTACGTTCCGCAGCCCGACGTCGAGCAGATCGACGACCTCGTCGAGAAGTGCCGTGGCGCCGGTCTCCCCGTCGACTTCAAGATCGAGGGCACCCCGCGCCCGCTGCCCAGCGGAGTGGAGCTGACGGCGTACCGCATCGTGCAGGAGGCGCTCACCAACACCCGCAAGCACGGCGGTCCGAACACCGGAGCGAGCGTGCGCCTGGTCTACTTCGACGACGGCCTCGGCCTGCTGGTCGAGGACGACGGCAAGGGCGCCCCGCACGAGCTGTACGAGGAGGGCGGCGCCGACGGACAGGGGCACGGCCTGATCGGCATGCGCGAGCGCGTCGGCATGGTGGGCGGCACCCTGGACGCGGGCCCGCGCCCGGGCGGCGGATTTCGCATCAGCGCCCTGCTGCCGCTCAAACCCGCTCACTGACACGTGCACGTTCGATATGAGTGTGCATGTTCGATCTACCGGAGGACCTCGCCATGCTCATCCGCGTGATGCTCGTCGACGACCAGGTGCTGCTGCGCACCGGGTTCCGGATGGTGCTCGACGCCCAGCCGGACATGGAGGTCGTGGCCGAGGCGGGCGACGGCGTGGATGCTCTCCAGGTGCTGCGGGAGACCGAGGTCGACGTGGTGCTGATGGACGTACGCATGCCGAAGCTCGACGGGGTGGAGACGACCCGGCGCATCTGCCAGGGCGAGAACCCGCCCAAGGTGCTCATCCTGACCACCTTCGACCTCGACGAGTACGCCTTCTCCGGGCTGAAGGCGGGTGCGTCCGGCTTCATGCTCAAGGACGTGCCGCCCGGTGAACTCCTCACCGCCATCCGCTCCGTGCACAGCGGCGACGCCGTCGTGGCGCCCTCGACGACCCGGCGGCTCCTCGACCGCTTCGCGCCCCTGCTGCCGGGCACCGGCACGCAGCCCCAGCACAAGGAGCTGGAACGGCTCACCGGACGCGAGCGCGAGGTCATGATCCTGGTCGCCCAGGGCCTGTCCAACGGCGAGATCGCGGCCCGGCTGGTGCTGTCGGAGGCGACCGTGAAGACCCACGTGGGCCGCATCCTGACCAAGCTGGGGCTGCGGGACCGGGTGCAGGTGGTCGTCCTCGCCTACGAGACGGGGCTCGTGCGGGCGGGCGGGGCCGGCTGAGCGCCTCCGCGCGTGCGGCGGCTACCTGAGGATCCCCTCCAGGAAGTCGCTGCCCAGTCGGGCCACCATCGTCACGTCCAGTTGGTGCAGGACGTACCGGCCGCGGCGGCGGGTGGTGGTCAGGCCAGCCTTCCGTAGGACGGCGAGGTGCCGGGATATCTCGGGTGCCGTCATGTTGTGCGTCCGGGCCAGCTCGGTCGTCGTGAACGAGCTGCGGGCCAGCTGACGGCAGAGCCGGATCCGCACCGGGTGGGACAGCGCGGTCAGGCGCAGGCCGAGCTGCTCGACCGAGGGCGGGGCGGCGAGTTCGGGGGAGCCCGCCGGATAGTGCAGGACCGGCTGCCAGCCGTACCGGTGCAGGACCATCAGATGCGGCCAGCCCAGGCTCGTCGGGACGAGCAGGAGACTGCCCGCCGCAGTCGTGTGGCCGTTGCCCAGTTTGTCGATGGTGATCCGGCCCGCAGCCTCGTCGAGCGTCACCGCGGACGACACCGACGCCAGCGCCTCCGGCAGGCCCTTGTGGCGCAGGAGGTCCGTCTTGTGGCGGGCGTCCGCCGTGAGCTGGGGGTGCAGCCGGGACCAGGTCTCGGCGAAGAACGCCTCGTCGCAGTCGGCCAGCAGCTGACGCAGCCAGGTGCGGATCCGGGGCGGGTCGTCCAGCAGGCGTCTGGTGAACCGGACCTGGAGGGGGCCGCGCGAGACGGCCAGATCCAGGGCCCGCCGCCGCGCCCTGGGGTCGGCGAGCGCGCCGGCGCCCTGCTCGTCGTACGGCAGCGCGCAGGTGAACTCCAGGCAGGCGTCCACGAACTGCTCGTCCGAAAGCCGGTCCAGCTGGTCGAGTTCCGCGCTGAGCGTGCCGCCGGGGAGGGTGCCCGCGCCCAGGCCCGCGAACGGCAGGAACAGGTCCGAGAACGTGGATCGCCACAGGAAGTCGGCCTCGCACATCCGGTCGGCCAGATGCGGGTCGAGCCCGGCGGTCACCCCCGTCGCCCAGCCCTGCAGCCGGGGGTGGTGCCCCGGCTCCGTCAGGGCGTGCAGCGCCATGCCGAGTTCGGCCAGGGGCGAGGGCACGACGGAGATCTGCTCCCGCCCCAGCCCGCACACGTCGATGCTCACGCTCATGCAGCCATGGTGCACCCCGCCACTGACAACGCCCCCGGCCGATGCGCTTACAGCCGTGCCACGAACTCCGTCACCGCCGCCTTCACGTCGTCCGCCGTCCACTCCAGGCCGGTGGCACGCACGAACACCTCGGTGACCGCGATCCCCGGGCCGCCCCGGCCCCACTCGTTGGCGAACAGCAGGGTCTTCGTCTCCTCGCCCTGCCGGACCGCGGCCTCCGCGGCGACCTCGTGGTCGTACGGCAGCCAGACCTGGAACTCGTTGGTGTGCGGCACCTCCGGGTGGACGCGCGTCCACGGCACCCCGGCCGCCGCGAGGCCCTCGCGCAGCGCGGCGGCGACCACGCGCGCGTGGGCCACGTACTCCGGCAGCCGCGGCAGCTCGCGGTCCAGGCCGACGAGGGCCGACAGGACCGTCGGGAACTGCTGGAAGATCGCGCCGCCGTACCGGTGCCGCCAGGCCTTCGCCTCCTCGACGAGGGTTCGGGGACCGGCGAGGACGGCGCCGCCGTAGCCGTCGAGGGACTTGTAGAGCGACACGTAGACGCTGTCCGCGAGGTCCGCGATCTCGTCCAGGGGGCGGCCGAAGTGGGTGGTGGACTCCCACAGGCGGGCCCCGTCGAAGTGCACCACCGCGTCGCGTTCCCGCGCCGCCGCCACGACCTCGGACAGCTCCTCCCAGGTCGGCAGCACGAAACCGGCGTCCCTGAGGGGCAGTTCCAGCATCAGCGTCCCGAAGGGCTCGTCGAAGTCGCGCACCTCGTCGGCCGTCGGGAGCCTGGGCTCGTCCGTCACCCGCAGCGGGCGCAGTCCGCTGACCGTGCTGAACGCGTTCCGCTCGTGCAGTTCGGGGTGGGCGAGCGCGTGCAGGGCCACCGTCGGGCTGCCGGTGCGGCCCGCCCAGCAGCGCAGGGCCACCTGCTGGGCCATCGTGCCGGTCGGGAAGAAGGCGGCGGCCTCCTTGCCGAGCAGTCCGGCGACCCGCTCCTCCAGGGTCTCGACGATCCCGCCGCCGTAGATGTCGGACGGCTCGTCCAGGTCGTACGACTCCCGTGCCGCGTCGAGCAGCGCCAGCCGCTGCCCGATCGTGTCCAGGAACCCCGGGCGCGCCAGGACGCGTTCGGCGCTCCGGAGCGCGGCCCGCCGCCGCAGCCGCCGCTCGGCCTTCCCACCGTGCTCACCACCGTGCTCACCGCCGGGTTCGTCGCCCGGTCGCCCGCCCTCTTCCGCCGTGTCGCTCATGCTCCGGATCATCCCGCGCGCGGGTCGGAAGGGTCACCCGGATTTCCGCGGGTGCCATGCGCGGACGGCTCCCGCGTACCCACAGCCTGTGGACAACCGGACGCCCCTCGGACCGATCGCGTTAACATGACGAGAAATACGTCCGGTACATCGTCCGGTACCCCGAGCGGACTGGAACGGGAAGGCCGTCGTCGAGTGAGTACATTCCAACAGCCAGACCCCAGGGACCGCCCCGCGCGACTCACCGTCGGCGTGGTCGGCGCCGGACGCGTGGGCCCCGCGCTGGCCGCGTCCCTGCAACTCGCCGGGCACCGTCCGGTGGCCGTCTCCGCGGTCTCCGACGCATCCGTCCGCAGGGCCGCCGAACTGCTCCCGGACGTGCCCGTCGTGTCGCCCGCCCAGGTCATGGAGCGCGCCGACCTGGTCCTGCTGACCGTCCCGGACGACGCCCTGCCCGGCCTCGTCGAGGGCCTCGCCGAGACCGGCGCCGTACGGCCGGGACAACTGCTCGTGCACACCTCCGGGCGGTACGGCGCGAAGGTCCTGGACCCCGCCCTGCGGGCCGGCGCGCTGCCGCTGGCCCTGCACCCCGCCATGACCTTCACCGGCACTCCCGTGGACGTCCAGCGGCTCGCCGGGTGCTCCTTCGGGGTCACCGCGCGCCCCGAACTGCGGCTGGCCGCCGAGGCCCTCGTCATCGAGATGGGCGGCGAGCCCGAATGGATCGCCGAGGAGAGCCGCCCGCTCTACCACGCGGCCCTCGCCCTGGGCGCCAACCACCTGGTCACGCTGGTCGCCGAGTCCATGGAACTGCTGCGCACGGCCGGCGTCGACGCCCCCGACCGGATGCTCGGCCCGCTCCTCGGCGCAGCCCTGGACAACGCGCTGCGCTCCGGGGACGCGGCCCTCACCGGGCCGGTCGCGCGCGGGGACGCCGGTACGGTCGCGGCCCACGTGGCGGAGTTGCGCAAGCACTCCCCGCAGAGCGTCCCCGGGTATCTGGCGATGGCCCGTGCGACCGCCGACCGCGCCCTCGCCCACGGCCTCCTGAAGCCGGAGCTGGCCGAGGACCTCCTCGGGGTGCTCGGCAACGGCACCGAGGAAGGCGCCCGATGACCCGCTTGCTGCTCACGGCAGCCGAACTGAACGCCCGCGCGTCAGAGCGCATCCCTGATAAGGATGAGGCCACACGGCACGCACGCACCCGTGCCGTCGTGATGACCTTGGGTGCCCTGCACGAGGGCCACGCCACCCTCGTCCGCACCGCGCGCGAGATCGCCGGCCCCGACGGCGAGGTCGTCGTGACCGTCTTCGTGAACCCCCTTCAGTTCGGCCAGGGCGAAGACCTCGACCGCTACCCGCGCACCCTCGACGCCGACGTCAAACTCGCCGAACAGGCGGGCGCGGACGCCGTGTTCGCCCCCTCCGTGGACGAGGTCTACCCCGGCGGCCAGCCCCAGGTGCGGATCAGCGCGGGCCCCATGGGGGAGCGGCTCGAAGGGGCCACCCGCCCCGGGCACTTCGACGGCGTACTTACCGTCGTCGGCAAGCTCCTCCACCTCACCCGGCCCGACGTGGCCTTCTTCGGGCAGAAGGACGCCCAGCAGCTCGCGATGATCCGCCGGATGGTCCGCGACCTGAACTTCGGCGTGCGGATCGTCGGCGTACCGACCGTGCGCGAGGCCGACGGCCTGGCCCTGTCCAGCCGCAACCGCTACCTCTCCCCGGAGGAACGGCGTACGGCGCTCGCCCTCTCCCAGGCCCTGTTCGCGGGCAGCGACCGGCACGCCGCCCAGGAGGCGCTGCGCGCGCGGGCCCGTGAAGTGCCCGCCACGCACGCGCGTGCCCAGGCACTCAGCGCCATCGGCGAGTCCCGGGCCGCCGCCGACGCGCACGCCGTCGCCAAGGTCCCCGGCGGCGGTCCCGGCGCCGTCCGCGCCGCCGCCCGCCTCCTCCTGGACGACGCGGCCCGCCTCCGGCCCCCATTGGTGCTCGACTACCTCGCCCTGGTCGACCCCGCCGACTTCACCGAGATCCCGGACGACTTCACGGGCGAAGCCGTCCTCGCCGTCGCAGCCAAGGTCGGGACGACCCGGCTGATCGACAACATCCCTCTCACTTTCGGAACCCCCGGAGCCGCCTCGTGACCACCACAGGCCCCACCGCCGGCAGCCGCGCCGGCACTGCCACCGGCATACGGCTGCACGCCCCCGCCCCCGGCTGGGCCCTCGCCGCGGACGTCGTGGTCGTCGGCTCCGGCGTCGCCGGACTCACCGCTGCCCTGCGCTGCGACGCGGCCGGCCTCAAGACGGTCGTCGTCACCAAGGCCCGCCTCGACGACGGCTCCACCCGCTGGGCCCAGGGCGGCATCGCGGCGGCCCTGGGCGAGGGCGACACCCCGGAACAGCACCTCGACGACACCCTGGTCGCGGGCGCGGGCCTGTGCGACGAGGAGGCCGTACGGATCCTCGTCACCGAGGGCCCGGACGCCGTACGACGGCTCATCGAGACCGGCGCCCACTTCGACGAGTCCTCCGAAGGCGGACTGGAGCTGACCCGCGAGGGCGGCCACCACCGCCGCCGGATAGCGCACGCGGGCGGCGACGCGACCGGCGCGGAGATCTCCCGCGCGCTCGTCGAGGCCGTCCGCGCGCGGGGCCTGCGTACGGTCGAGAACGCGCTCGTCCTGGACCTCCTGACGGACGCCGACGGCCGTACGGCGGGCGTGACCCTGCACGTCATGGGAGAGGGCCAGCACGACGGCGTCGGTGCCGTCCACGCGCCCGCCGTGGTCCTCGCCACCGGCGGCATGGGCCAGGTCTTCTCGGCGACCACCAACCCGTCCGTGTCGACGGGCGACGGAGTCGCCCTGGCGCTCCGCGCGGGCGCCGAGGTCAGCGACCTGGAGTTCGTCCAGTTCCACCCCACGGTGCTCTTCCTGGGCGCCGACGCCGAGGGCCAGCAGCCGCTCGTCTCCGAGGCGGTACGCGGGGAGGGCGCCCACCTCGTCGACGCCGACGGCGTGCGCTTCATGACCGGCCAGCACGAACTCGGCGAACTCGCGCCCCGGGACATCGTCGCCAAGGGCATCATGCGCCGTATGCAGGAGCAGGGCGCCGAACACATGTTCCTGGACGCCCGGCACTTCGGCACCCACATGTGGGAGACCCGCTTCCCGACGATCCTCGCCTCCTGCCGCGCCCACGGCATCGACCCGGTCACCGAGCCCGTCCCGGTCGCCCCCGCCGCCCACTACGCCTCCGGCGGCGTCCGCACCGACTCCCGGGGCCGTACGACCGTCCCCGGGCTGTACGCGTGCGGAGAGGTCGCCTGCACCGGCGTCCACGGCGCCAACCGGCTCGCCTCCAACTCCCTCCTGGAAGGCCTGGTCTACGCCGAGCGCATCGTCGCCGACATCACCGCGGCCCACGCCGAAAACGGCCTCCACGCGCGCGTGCCCGCCCCCGTCCCGCACCCCGAGAAGCCCGCGCACCCGCTGCTCGCCCCCGAGGCCCGCTTCGCGATCCAGCGCATCATGACCGAGGGCGCCGGCGTACTTCGCTCCGCCGCCTCCCTGGACACCGCCGCCACGGCCCTTCAACGGCTCCACGCCGACGCCCGCGACGCCCTCGACGAGAACGGCAAGACCGCCGAACCCGGCGTCGACACCTGGGAGGCCACCAACCTCCTGTGCGTGGCCCGCGTCCTGGTCACCGCCGCCCGCCTGCGCGAGGAGACCCGCGGCTGCCACTGGCGCGAGGACCACGCCGAGCGCGACGACACGACCTGGCACCGCCACATCGTCGTACGGCTGAATCCGGACCGGACGCTGGCCGTACACACCACCGACACCGCAGACTTCCCCCCGACCCGGCCGCATCAGCCGGAGCACCGTCCCCAGGAGCAGTGACAGACGTGAGCACCCCCGACCTTCCCCTCGCCCAGAGCGGCGGCTGCGGCGACGGCTGCGCCTGCGGCGCCGACCCCGACCTGGCAGACGACGTCTACCTGGAGTGCGGCCTCGACCCCTCGCTCGCCGCCCTCCTCGCCGACGCCGGCCTCGACCCCCTGGAGGTCGAGGACATCGCCAACGTCGCCATCCAGGAGGACCTCGACCACGGCGTCGACGTGACGACCGTCGCGACCATCCCCGAGGAAGCCCGCGCCACCGCCGACTTCACCGCCCGCGAGGGAGGCGTCGTAGCCGGTCTGCGAATCGCCGAGGCGGTCGTCTCCGTGGTCTGCACCGACGAGTTCGAGGTGGAGCGGCACGTCGAGGACGGCGACCGCGTGGAGGCCGGCCAGAAGCTCCTGTCGGTCACCACGCGCACGCGCGACCTGCTCACCGCCGAGCGCAGCGCGCTGAACCTCCTGTGCCGGCTGTCCGGCATCGCGACCGCCACGCGCGCGTGGGCGGACGTCCTGGAGGGCACCAAGGCCAAGGTCCGCGACACCCGCAAGACGACTCCCGGCCTGCGCTCCCTGGAGAAGTACGCGGTCCGCTGCGGCGGCGGCGTCAACCACCGCATGTCCCTGTCGGACGCGGCCCTCGTCAAGGACAACCACGTGGTCGCCGCCGGCGGCGTCGCCCAGGCCTTCAAGGCCGTACGGGACGCCTTCCCGGACGTACCGATCGAGGTCGAGGTCGACACCCTGCACCAGCTGCGCGAGATCGTCGACGCGGGCGCCGACCTGATCCTCCTGGACAACTTCACCCCCGGCGAGTGCGACGAGGCAGTAGCGGTCGTGGACGGTCGCGCAGTCCTGGAGGTGTCAGGCCGGCTGATCCTCAAGAACGCCAAGGAATACGCCGACACCGGCGTCGACTACCTGGCGGTCGGCGCCCTCACCCACTCCTCGCCGATCCTCGACATCGGTCTCGACCTGCGAGCGGCGGAGTAGGTACACGGCCATGCTGCTGACCATCGACGTGGGAAACACGCACACCGTCCTCGGGCTCTTCGACGGCGACGAGATCGTCGAGCACTGGCGCATCTCCACGGACGCGCGCCGCACCGCCGACGAACTCGCGGTCCTCCTCCAGGGCCTCATGGGCATGCACCCGCTCCTCGGCGACGAGCTGGGCGACGGCATCGACGGGATCGCCATCTGCGCGACCGTGCCGTCGGTGCTGCACGAGCTGCGCGAGGTGACGCGGCGCTACTACGGCGATGTGCCGGCGGTGCTGGTCGAACCCGGCGTGAAGACGGGCGTACCGATCCTCACCGACAACCCCAAGGAGGTCGGCGCCGACCGCATCATCAACTCGGTCGCCGCGGTCGAGCTGTACGGCGGCCCCGCGATCGTCGTCGACTTCGGTACGGCGACCACGTTCGACGCGGTGTCCGCGCGCGGGGAGTACGTGGGCGGAGTGATCGCGCCGGGTATCGAGATCTCGGTCGAGGCGCTGGGCGTGAAGGGCGCGCAACTCCGCAAGATCGAGGTGGCTCGGCCCCGGGCCGTGATCGGTAAGAACACGGTCGAGGCGATGCAGGCGGGGATCATCTACGGGTTCGCGGGCCAGGTGGACGGTGTGGTGACCCGGATGGCGAAGGAACTGGCGGAGGATCCGGACGATGTGACGGTGATCGCGACGGGTGGGTTGGCGCCGATGGTGCTCGGCGAGGCTTCCGTGATCGACGAACACGAACCGTGGCTGACGCTGATCGGGCTGCGGCTGGTGTACGAGCGGAATGTGTCCCGCATGTGAGTTCCTCGCCCCCGCCGCCCCTACCCGTCCCATCCCTGGGGG
>Ga0307513_10004388_pt1:0-5000 | contig 18831 bp, 12 predicted proteins | sample 15_EM_MG_FD_202174 | JGI IMG/M metagenome (GOLD analysis project Ga0307513, IMG submission 202174) | Populus trichocarpa ectomycorrhiza microbial communities from riparian zone in the Pacific Northwest, United States - 15_EM | ecosystem: Host-associated > Plants > Roots > Unclassified...
CTAAGCGAAAGTGCAAATGAGCATCAGTGGACATAAGTCACACTTGCCACCTGAATCTTTCTTTTCTAATCTTAAAAAGGACGAGCTCGGGTCCAGAGCTTTTATGGGTTCACCGTGAAGTGTGTGAATACACAAATAAATAACATGCATGCATGTGGCGATATGAAAAATTGAAAAGAATCACAGTAGATATTGCATAAAATAAATAATGCAAATAAAATAAATGCCCAAAAATAAATAGCAATAAGAAAGAGCAAATGAAAAGCAAACACAAGCAGTCGGCTCAACCCTAAATTATCCCCAGTGGAGTCGCCATTCTGTCGATACACGACGTCGGGCGACGACTCCGCTTTTTGTTTGTTTATTTAACAAAAAGGGTTTTTTCTCAATTGGGGGAAATAAAGATTTTATTGGAGCCGCCATCTAGTAATTTAAGGGAAACTAGAAATCCCAAATTAGACACTGGTCCAAGAGATTCGGGTACGGGGTTAGTTATGATTAAGGGAAGGTAGACACACCCTTAAAACATCCTTTCAAGAGAAAGGTTACCCTTACTTGTGTGTTTTTTATTTGATTCAAATGTTATTATATTTTGGGCTTATTAGTAATTTGTTTTTTAAAATGGTTAACGTCGGTCCCTAAAAATAGGAGACGCGTTAAAAATGACATCAGTCCCTAAAAATTAGGAGACTCGTCTAAAATATTGACGTTTTAACCCTAAAAAGGAGAGTTACGTCTGAGTTACCAAAAAAAAATAATGGACATAATCCATATTTGATATTTTAAATTTTTAACATCAATCCTTTTCTAAAAAAAAGAGAAGTGTCGACAGACAATATTCTTAGGAGACACGTCAAAAAAATGACATCAGTCCCTAAAAAATAGGAGACTTGTCTAAAATATTAATGCTTGTCCCTAAAAGGAGAGTTACGTCTGGGTTACCAAAAGAAATAATGGACATAATCCATATTTGATATTTAAATTTTTGACAACGGTTCTTTTCTAAAAAAGAGACGTGTCGACAAACAAAATTTATTTATAAAACAAAATTATTTTTATATTGTTGAGAAATAGGTATAACCATACTTGAGAACCGGGCTTTGGACCCACAAACAATGACATGATAAGATGGGTGTTGGACCCGCGTCGTTATTTCGTTTATATTTATTTTTTGGTTTTTTTTGTTGTTTTTTAGCATGCGAGAAAATTTACAAGCATTTATATATAGAAAAATATCAAAAATACCATCAGGAACCCCAAACAATTACCTTGAATTTCTCCGAAATTTACGAAAATGCCACTGGCGGCGCATGTGGCCCACGCACGGTTACAGTTGGAGCGGTGAAATTTTCTGGCGAGATTTCCGGCCAACAAATGGTTGATTCTGGTAGATCTGAGGGCGAGGATTCTGATGGCGGAGGTCTCGACGGTAGTTGATGGCTGAAGAGGGAGAATCATCGGTTTGAAGCTTCCGTGGCCGACGAAAATCCCACCTTTTTTTCGGCCAGATGGGGAGGCAAAAATGCTGAAAACGGCCGGGGTTTTGCTTTATAGGAGGCTAGCAACCTTTTTGTGGTGGTTCGGAAGCTTCACACGACCGGAAATGGGAGATCGGATGAGAGAGAGAGAATCGCCGGCGACACCACGACCCGGTAGCATTCCTTGAGACAAGCATATGACTACTGGCAGGATGAACCAGGTAGCATTCCTTAGCGACACCACGACCCGCATGATCCCCGATGCCAATGAGATGAGGGGCCGAGATGGGCAAGGAAATCGTTCTTATCGAGCACGAGCGGTTCGAACAGGGCGGTCGTAGGAGCAGAGGCCCCCGCCCCGGCATTGCATTCTGCATCCGAAAGCACGAGCGATCACGCATGGGCTAGTTCGGTGGGAGTCTGCTCGACTGGAACACAGGCGCCGCTGCTAGGTTCGCCCTGAGCCCCCGGGGAGGTGCGCGGCAGAGAGGGACAACTTCACATTCGAATTCCACCGAAGTGGGTACGCAGCACAGGAACCCCGCCTCGCCGCAAGGTACCGAGGGCCTTGGGTTGAGAGTGATGGGGGCAGCGGGCCGACAATTCGGTGTACCAGCACGGAGCCTACCGACACAGACAGCTCGATTACCACTCATGCGCCACCGTGTACACGCAAGAACAATCCTGACGAGTGAACCACGACCACGAGAGCAAGTGGAAACACCCGAGCGAGATCATGACTGCACCGCTGGATGCGAAGGATCTCAAAGGGACAAGTAACAAGACGCAGGGGGACACGACAGGGACAATCATACAGGAGGCTGTCTGCCTCAGCTCAGAAGACGGAGGCCAGGCCTCGGCTGCGAGCACGTCACGCCACGAGATTAGGGATGATGAGGAGAGCCAACACATGGGCGTGCACACGACAATTTAATGTCACGTAGAGCTCTCCTTGTAATCCCCAAGCTCGACGGTCCACACCAGACACGTCAACCAGGCCTCCAACTTGCGAGCACAGGCAGCGACCGCCGCCGCCGTGACGTCGCGGCAAGCAGACGAGCGCGCAGCAGGTGCCAGCACCTTGGCACGAGAATAGAAAATGAATGCCATGCCGCGGATAAGCAGCTCCAACATGCCCAACGGCTTGGAGCGGGTTCCGAAGACGGTGGTCGAAATCGGGTCTTTGCCAGCAAGAAAACGGGTCATCGATGCCTGCGATACTTCAGGCCATAAGGCCCCCCACATTAGTCCAAGTGTAGGAACAATTCACAAAGCCCCCGCGGCATGCCTATAGGCGCCAGGCCAACGCGCCCCATGGCCAGTCAGGAGGCCCCCCTAAAGAGTAATAAGTGTTATTACAGCTCTAGCAGGGGTAGACACTATTAGGTCTTAGTTATCACCCCCTCTCTAAAAAATTCTTTTCTTAGTATTTTGAGCTGAAATTTTGCACAGAGGCTGGCAAAAATCCAATCCACCTCCAAAATAAATCCCAGAATTTTTTGAGGTCGGGAAGTACTTTCTTTAATTTTCCTACCATTAAAAATCAAGGAAATCCGTAAAAATAGGAACCGGCCCGGAATGACCCCAAATTCAGTGGGTAGCCTAAAAAAAATATGGCTGATTTTATTGGATTTACTTCATGTGGAAAGCACGGTGTTTTCTTGGTAGAATACCGGAACCCCAGCAGCTCGCATGCTACGACCAGTGACGTCGAGCTGGCCCCAGAAATGCCTAGCCTCTCCCACGCAGGGGGCAGACCAGAACGCAAGGGGCCAGGGCCCCAAAGCAGCCCCCCTGGGAGCAAGAGAGCAAGCCAGCAGGGGTTATCCCCGTGTCGCGCAACACAGTATGGCTGCGTGGGCTTTGGGATCGCGCACGCGCGTACCCAGTCGCCCAAGTGCCCAAGGGCCAAGGGCCCCATCGCCCAGCGAGGGCGCGCGCTGTCTTTCTAGGGCGCCGGCCTGGTGGCCGAACCGAGAGGCCTCTTGAAGAGCAAAAGGTGGATTTTCAGCTCTGGAAGGGGTAGACACTACTAGGTCTCAACTATCACCCCCCTCTAAAAAATAATTTAAAAATTATTTTCCGCGCAACTTTCCAAGTTTAGCCTTTATACGGGTCAGTTAATTTTTAAAAAAATCTTGGGAACTTTCTAGGCTGGGGAAGCCCCTGGAACCCTCCTCCATTTCCTCCCATCCCCGTAACCGTGCGAGCGCAGCACGTGACGAGGATGCTGGCCTGCGTTGTCGAGCCCGCGAGGGCTATCTCCGCAGCAGGCCCCCCTGCACGGGGCACGACAGGCCACCGCGCTAGCTCGTCAAACATCGACAGTCCCTCTTCCAAGTTCTAGATCGTGCCAAGTCGAACCCATGACTTGCACAAGCCGTTGCACGCTTCCGAATTCGCATATGCGTGTAGATTGCCAATGTCCGCGCTACCATTGTCTGCGACAACCCCTGTTTTCGTTAGCCTACCCCCTTGATGAATATTCCTGCCTGGCCTGGCCAGTCCAGCTCATGTTCGTTAAAAAATTTACGCTGCCAATTTTCCCCAACGAACCTACAGCTGCACAAATCTGTACTGCAAATTTTTCCCACGGTTGGCATGGCTGCTACCGCCCCAGTGTCTAGACCAATAGTCTTTTTGTCAAGCCTTAGACTACAAATCGTCCAGACTCATCGTCAGCACCTGCTGCCAATTCTGTCGGCGCTGCCAATTACAACACTACGCCCACTGTGTCTAAACCAGCATTGTTTCGTTAGTGTATCCCCTGACGATTTTAACCTTATAACAGTAGGCCTCCAATCCCGCCAAAGGGAGCCAAGTTGATATGGAAGAGAATTGAATGATGCGCCGAGTCATCACACCCAGCCACCCGAGGAGCCTTTTTCTCGGCAGCCTCGGAAAAACTCTTGCTTTCACAGTCTTCGCCACCCCTCACCACCATGGCAGGCCTCTAATCCCCCCATTAGCAGTTGTAGCCGATAGGGCGGTGATTTGAATGACGCGTCGCGGGCCGCCGGGTAATCGCACCCGGCCATCCTGGGAGCATTTTTGGCTGGCCGAGGAGCAAGAGATGTCTTTTTTTGAAAAAACGAACAATACATCGAGATTTATGTTGATAGGGCAGATAATTGAATGACTCGTCGTGGGCCACCGGGTCATCTCACCTGGCCATTAATTGGAGCATTTTTTGTTGGCCGAGGATGGGGAGATAGATCTCTTCTGATGAAAAAGCGAACAATATATCGGGAGTTATGTTGATAGGGCAAAGAATTGAATGACTCATCGTGGGCCGCCGGGTCACCTCACCTGGCCATCCCGAGGAGCGTTTTTCCCAGCAGCCTTGGGAAAACTCTTGCTTTCACTGTTCACTGCCCAAGTCCCCACTCGTATCAGCCCACCGCGCCAATAAGCCAATGCTTCCGAAGCCGACGCTGCTGTCGAATCTGTCGACACTGTCCCACGGGCTGCCACAACCCCAGTGTCTAACCCAACAGTCTTTTCCGTCAAGCCTTGGCCTAT
>Ga0307513_10004388_pt1:10000-18831 | contig 18831 bp, 12 predicted proteins | sample 15_EM_MG_FD_202174 | JGI IMG/M metagenome (GOLD analysis project Ga0307513, IMG submission 202174) | Populus trichocarpa ectomycorrhiza microbial communities from riparian zone in the Pacific Northwest, United States - 15_EM | ecosystem: Host-associated > Plants > Roots >...
TCTTGCTTTCTCTCCTTGTAATGTTCAAGTTTTCTTTCATGCTATATCAATCTCTTGTTTATACGTTTTCTCTTCTTCATAATGTTTAGCTAAGTTTATTATGTCAATGTGAAAAAGTTTCACTAGTGGTGTTAGAATAAGTATAATATAAACTCAACATGGACTTCAATGTTATATGCAAGAAAGTTTGCTATTAACATGTCTTATCTTTTTATCTTACTAATTATTAATACCTTGCTTGTTAAATGATTAATCTAGATTTGTGTTGTATAACACTTGGTACAATAAATGCTTGATCCTTCATAGTCTTCGGCCGACATCGTTGTTATGAGAGGAACTTGATTTGTTGTTAACATAAGTTAGCATCATGAATACCTGACAATATTTACAAGTATGGTGTTACTTAGATAAAATGATTAATATGATCATGTTAATAATTTATAATGAGCTAATAACAATAAATCATCTTATTGGAACCTCCTTTGTGTGTGGTTTCCAGTTGAGTAATAAAAAGAGTTTATATTATATTTATTTGAAATACCATTAGTGGATCCTCTAACCTTGACAACTGTTTTTATCTTTGATTAAATATTTACATCAATATCACATCTCAAAAGTTCTCTTCAACTTTTCTCCTTTTATTATTGATAATTTATATAGTTCACCTCTCTGTGGTTCGACCCCGGTCTTGTCGGGTTCTTTATTACTTCGACACTCCTGCACTTGGGATAAGACATCAACTCTTTGATTGTGTCAAGTTTTTGGCGCCGTTGCCGGGGAGGTAAGTTATTATATAAATGATATATTTTCTTTTATTTTCTTTTCACTTTTATTTGTTTTTCTAAAAAAATTTTCTTCTTTTTCCTTTTTTCTTTTATTTCCTTCAGCACTTGCATAAGAGTTTGGACACGCACATTAAGTTGTAGACTTTCTAGAAAATCCTCATTTTCTTCAGAAAACATTGCCGAAGAAGATAACCAGTTAATTCATAATGAGAATAATGAGGATAATCATGATAGAACACTTGGAGACTACATGAATCCAACAAGAACAAGTGCGCGATCATGTATCATTTTTCCTTTTGATGCATCTCATTTTAATTTTAAGCCAGGTATTATTCAATTGTTACCTACTTTTCATGGCTTAGATCTAAAAAATCCATACTTGCATTTGAGAGAATTTGAAGAAGTTTGTAACACCTATAATGACTTAAATTGTAGCATGAACACTATCAGATTAAAGCTTTTTCCTTTTTCATTAAAAGATGAAGCTAAAACATGGCTACAAAATCTTAGGTCAGGATCCATTCGTGCTTGCGATGAAATGCAACAACAATTTTTAAAGAAGTTTTTCCCTTCTCATAGAACAAACTCTTTCAAAAGACAAATCACCACCTTCACTCAAAAACCAAGAGAAACATTTTACCAGTGTTGGGATAGATATAAAGACTCGCTTAATACATGTCCTCATCATGGTTTTGAAACATGGAGATTGGTTTCACATTTTTATGAAGGGTTAACACCTAAAGATAGGCAAATGGTGGAATTGATGTGCAATGAAACTTTTGAAGATAAAAACCCTGATTAAACAATGGAGTACCTAGACTTGCTAGCTGAAAATGCTCAAAATTGAGACACTACAGGCAATTGTGAGGCACCAGGTAAAACTCAACCTCATACATCTAGTGGAGGCATGTATAACCTTAGAGAAGATCATGACCTCCATGCCAAATTTGCATCTTTAGCTAGAAAAGTCGAGGCACTGGAATTGAAAAGGAGTGGTCAATTAAAATCTATTCTAGAAATTATGTGTCACATTTGTGAAACTAATGAACAATCAATCAATGATTGTCCAACTTTGCCTTCTTTTAAGGAATGTCTCCATGAACAAGCCAATGCTTTAAATAGTTTCCAAATGCCAAGTCATAATCCATACTCGCAAACGTACAACCCTGGTTGAAGAGATCATCCAAATTTCAATTGGAAGAGTGGTAACAATAATGCACAAACTTCACAGCCACCATTTCAAGCACACTATAATTTTTAAAATTATCATGGATATGCATCTCCTTATGTTCCCCCTGCTAGAAGAAATCTTGAGGAAACATTGCATGCATTCATTGAAAAGCAAGAGACAATCAACACTCAACTTGCTCAAACCATGACAAATTTTAAAGATACTCTTGCAAAATTCACATCTGCTCTCAGTTTTCAGGAGAAAGGTAAGTTTCTCTCTCAACCACAGCAAAATCCCAAAGGGCAATACAATTCAAGTGCAAGTAGCTCTGGATGCCAACACATGGATCAAGTCCAATCATTCATTACTCTCCACAGTGGTAAGATTATTGAAAAACCCATTCTTGAACCTTGTGAGAAAGATGATGAGTCAATCTCTGAGGGTAAGGAAGGGGTTAAACCTGAACATTGCAAAGAAAAGACTGATTCCCCACCAGTACTTTCATTTCCTCATGCCATGACCAAACAAAGAGAAGTCAATCATGATTCTAAAATCTTTGAAACTTTCAAACAGGAAGAAATTGAGGACAAGAATGGCACCGAAAATGTTGTTGCGAATCATTTGTCAAAATTAACAATATATTTGACATCTGACATCACACCAATTGATGATTACTTTCCTGATGAATCTTCACTGTTTGTTGCTTCAATACCTTGGTCTGCTACTATTGATAATTTTCTTGTTTCAGGATTTTTGCTAGCTCATTTGGATACCCAAGACAAAAGAAAGTTTTTGAACGAAGTGACAAACTTTTATTGGGATGACCCTTACTTATTCAAATATTGTCTTGATCAAATATTTCGAATATGCATTCCCGAAAATAAGGTAAGTAGTGTCATTAAATTTTATCATTTCGAGGCATGTGGAGGTCATTTCTCGTTAAAAAATACGATTGCAAAAATCTTACAATGTGGATTTTATTGGCCCACCATGTTCAAGGAAACACATGCATTCTGCAAAACCTGTGAAAATTGTCAAAAGGTAGGATTTATTTCAAAACATAGAGTCTTTAGATAATCTTTTATTGACTCTTAAGACGCTTCATAGTGGAGATGTGCATTGTGCAATTCATGATTTATGGCCCCATTTTCATAAAGAATATGCTCGACAAAGTCTTGGGAATCTAACTAAAAAAGACCCTGTTTGTCAGTTTTTAAGAAAACTGGATGGGAAGCTTATCCCCGACCCATAGAGGGCGTTTAAGCCGTTCTTGAACGTAAAACCAAGGGAAGATGTGAGCCACAATCACAACTACGATTTAAGCCTTAGCTTGTAAAAATTTGTGTATTCTGGTTTTATTAATAGCATAATATTTGTGTTTTGTTATTTCTTATATTTGTTTAAGTGTGTTTCAGGTTTGTCAATAGTCGTTGTTTCAGGTGATGTCTTCTAGACTCTATCTTTCTACCTTAGGACATTGAGGACAATGTCTTGTTTTGGTTGGGGGGAGAGGGTAGTTTATATATATATAAAAAAGTAACTATTTTGCTATTATTAAAACCATTTGATAGAACTGTTGTTATTAGGATGACAGAGTAAGGAGGAATTCTATTGACTCTTGAGACGCATCTTAGTAATCATTTTCCAATAGTTATTCGTAACAAGGTCTATCATAACACTTCTTGAAATATTCAGGTTTACAAACTCTCGCATTGTTATCACTTGATTCTGCTAATATACTCATTTAACAAGTATTCTTAAACCTTCATTTTCATACACACACTTTAACATATGATTGTGGGTTGCACATTGGATTATTACATTATTTATGTTCTTTTGTTAAAGATAACAACTAAGGAAAATGGATAGTATATAATTTGCAAAAACAAAAAACAAAAAACAAAAAAACAAAAACAACAACAAAAAACAAAAACAAATTGATAATAAAATGAATAAATAAAAAAGTAGATAAGTTTGGTTTCGTAGCCTCCTTAACTTAAGTAGTTAAGCCCGAAGAGGTGTTTTAACTCCTAGTACCCTAAAGTCAACTGACTTGGGAGCTATTGGCCCAGTGCTTGTTACATGGGTTAAGGAGAAAGCTTAAGGGAATCAAACATTGCATTATCTACATTTTAGTATCTGCAACCCGAGTTACTAAGCTCGAAGGGGTGTCTCAACACCTAATGCCCTAAGACCAACTGGTCTAGGAGTCATTAGCCTAAAGCTCGTTACATGGGTTAAGGATGCGTTGTGTTCCAAGTTATCAAAATAATAATAATAATAATAATAATAATAATAATAATAATAATCCCAACCCAATGAAGTTAACCTTAAACATTAGAACAAAATTTTGAATTCTTCTAAGAAAAGCCCCATAGCTATGTTTTGATATATTAAGCACAAAATGAAGGTTTATTAATATCTTGTTTATGAAGTATGAAGCAGATATATAAATTTAATGAGAGTTTGTTTATTTGGATAGATTAATGGAAGTTGAATGATGAATGCCTTGCTTTGTGGAACTTGCAAATTGTTTTTCTGTTTTAATGTTTTGATTACTAGGGACTAGTAATAAGCTGGTTGGGGGTGTGATTAATACTTAAAAGTGCATTCTCATTAAGGCTTTATATCATCATATTGCACCTAAAGTATCATTAAATTTCCTAACTAAAGCATGCTTTATAATAACAAGTCTGATAATATAAGATATCTTTAATTTATGGTAAATGCTTATTTTGAATGCAAGGAGACAAAAGGAGGACTAAACTTAGAGAAGAGATATCTTATACTTGCATTAACTATAAGCATTTACCATAAGTTTATTTTGAATGCAAGTATAGTCAATCAAAAGGAGGACAATTTAATCACATTAAATTTTCAATAGTTAATCAAAGGATTGATTGATGTGATTAACTATTGAAAGTGAAGAGACAAAAGGAGGACTAAACTTAGAGAAGAGATGCTGGTTCAATTCAAACTAGAACACCATTTGGTTATTGGGTTATAACTGGAGCTGTAGACCTTGGATTTAGGTCTGGTTTATCTTGATGGAAAGATAAGAAATAGGCCTAAAACTTTCATGAAGAGTCCAAGATTCAAATATTCCGTTTTCAAGTTCAAATCTTAGCATCAAAAGATAAGAAATAGACCTAAAACTTTCATGAAGAGTCCAAGATTCAAATATTCCGTTTTTAAGTTCAAATCTTAGCATCAAAAGAGATGTCTGAATCTGTCCTACAGCCCATATACTGTTTAGTGTTCAACCCGTGTTCCTGAGTTCATCAAATATAGTGGAACACAATGCCCCATGACTCATCTCAAGTCCTATGGCAATAAAATAGCAGAAGTAGTACATGATGAAAAACTATTGATACACTTTTTTCAAGATAGCTTAAGTGGGGCAACATTGAGCTGGTACATGAGATTGGACAACACAAAGATCCGGAGATGGAAAGACCTGGTGGATGCTTTTATCAAGTAGTACAAGTACAACATGGACATTGCTCCCGACAGAACCAATTTGTCAAATCTGGAGAAAAGGGATAAAGAAAGCATAAGGGAATATGCTCAAAGATGGCGAGAATCAGCTGCTCAAGTCCATCCTCCACTTTTGGAGAAGGAGATGGTCACTTTATTTGCCAACACACTCAAAGCACCATATTATAAGCATGTGATGGGTAGTTCAGCCCAACAATTTACTGATGTTGTGGTAGTGTGTGAATGTATAGAGCAAGGCGTCAAGAGTGGTAGAATTTCTGCACCCACCAAGAAAAGAGGCTTCGAAAGGAAAGATGTCAACCATGTTGGAGACGACTATAGGGGTAGGAAAACCTCATTCCAAAACTACCATACTCCATCCCAAGTTGCCGACATCAAAAAACTTCAGCCCCAAATCTTTCAAGCCAAATTGGAAATTACCAAAGGATCCAAGAAAAAACTACCTCAATTACCGCTACCCTTGAATGAGATGTACCAGAAGCTATTAAGCATCGGGCAGGTAGCTCCCGAACCTCTGACGGTTGTGCAGCCACCTTACCCTAGCTGGTACAAGCCAGAGCTCACTTGCGACTACCATGCTGGTGTTACTGGACATAGCATCCATACTTGCAACGCCTTCAAGAGAAAGCTTTTGCAACTAATCAAGGCAGGGTGGATAGCATTCGAAGACGCTTCTAATGTGAACACGAACCCTTTACCTAATCATGCTTGAAGCAGTGGATCAGTAAAGGCACTAGAGGCAGAATGCTTAGAAAGCACCGATGGTCAAGGTAGGGTGCGAAAAAGATAGCATAAATTTTGAAGGACTGGAATTTTGACCACAATTCTTTTGTTCCTATCGTCAATGAGACCTCTACAAGAGCTGTGGTGGGGAGGCTAGCATAAGAGGAGATTTATGAAAATGGAAGGATGAAGCCTGCCTTATTATTATCTTTTGTTTGATCATTTTCGCTTCAACCTATTTCAGTCTTGTTGGTAATTTGGCTCACAAGACTTTCTCTGTCAAATGAGCCTTTCTTGTTAATAAGATCATGTGTTTTCCTGTGTTCAGGACATGCCTTCATTTTTCTTGTTGTTTCATGCAAATAACACTCTGAGCACAATATTTACTTACAAAACCACTATACCAATAATCCTTCGGTGTGTTTCCCTTTTTTTCCAAAGAATTTTCGGGAATTCAAAGTTTAGTACAAAAACAAAAATCATTTTAGTGTTTGTTCAAAACTAACGAGTATTGAGAATTCAAGTGATTCCTTAGAAAGGTAACCACACACTTAGAAAACCTTAAAAAAAAGAACAAAAAAAAAAAACAAAAACACCATGAAGTGACTCCAAAAGCTGAGTTTTAATTGGATGAATAATGAGAAACCATTTTGTATACTCGCATGAAAGCAAGGCTTATCGATCCTAAATGCATGGGTTTGGAATGAAGAAAAGCCATCTTTGATAACCCTTTCATGAAACTAAAATATATCCTTTGCAGTCCCCTTTTGAGCCTGGTAGTTTTTTTGAAAATAACCTTGGCTAGGATTACACCCCAAACTAGGGGCAAGTGCAAGAGACAGGAAAAAAAAAACCTCAATGATTGAAAGTGTCCAAACAACACTGGGGGGCATAAAAGAAAATTCTCAATGATCAAAGGCGCCCAAACAAAACTGGGGGGCATGAAGAAAAATCCAAAGGATCCAAAAGATCTGAGCTTCTAAAAAATAACTGATATGATGATGCTCGACCAAGTGAGGAATGAAGAGAAAGAGCCCAAGCCCAACACTGGGGGGCACGATAGACCATTTCAAAAATAAATTCAAATGACAAAAGATCAAGAAACAAGCACAAGTGATCCTTAGTCTTGAAATCCTTCAAACACCTTTTGAGCTTGCAAATATCCCATTCTTCATAACCAATAGCCCAAGCCTACATTACGTGCCTAATCAAGCCCTTTTTAATCAAAGGCAAGCAATCTGGATCGGTAGGTAGTGCTTTCTCATGCAAACCAAGTCATTATTCATGCAAATAAAATGAATGCTTTGAACACTGGTTCTTTGAAACCCTCAAATTAAATCTGAAACCTTTTTGACCAACCAAATGTCACTTCATATTTTTCACCAAAATCAAAACAAAAAGTTTTCATCACTTCTGAAAACCTCTCCATTGGCCGAGAAATCCTTGGCCATGATGGAATGAGATTTGAAAAGAGTTTTAAATCTTATTCAAACGATCAATGACTATTATATAGAGAACAAACATGATTTAACATATCAGATATACTTCATGCTTTAATGTTAAATCAAAACACTATTGATGAAATGATATTAATTACACTAAAAAATTAATTACTTAAAGGTTAAGTCAAACCACTAATTACTCTTCTAATATTTAGGAGATCATGTCATGGTTGCTACATGATACACCTGATATTCAAATATAAATTAATCAATTGTCGAATTGATAATAAATTAAATTTTTTAATTTATTTAATCAGAATTATAATTTATACATGAGTCAACATATTAGGAACCTAATGGGTTATATATATATTAAGAATAATTAGTTAGAAATCAAACTGAAATGATTTAATTAAGTATGACTTAATTAAAATATATTTTAGAAATTAATTATTAGAATAATTAATATAGGGATTATATTTCTAAACCTAGAAAAATCAAGTAAGGATTTGATTGAGTTAATTTATAAAATTATCCTAAATTAATATATGGTTATTATTCAGGGGACAAGTTGATATTTTGCTAATTTATAAGGTTTTTCAGACTTTCTTATAAATAGTAAGCTATGCCTCTTATTTTTTTAAGTGGTTGTCTGTTTTTTTTAAAAAAACTATGTAGGTCGTGGAATAAAAAGTTAGCACTCTAGGTATAACAATCCATCTATTCTAAATAGGGATTTAAGATATTTCTCACTGATGGTTCGTGTGGATTACCGTTGGAAGCCGAACAATTGGACAACTTGTGGTTTGCTACAACTCAATCTTTAAAGAATTATTTAAAGCAAAAAAAAGATTAGATCTTCAGGTAATAAATCCCTAAACAACTTTAGATTTGTCTAATAGGATCCTAAGGACTCTCAAATTATTTTATTTTATTATTTACGCTGCGTATATGCTATTCGAGAAACCCAACAAATTTCACCCGAGCCCGGTGGATACTGACTTGAATTAACTCGAATCAATAAGATTTTTTTTTCTTGTTCGGGTTTCGGGTAATAGCCGATATAAAAGGTCGGGTTTGGATAGGGTATGAATATTTATCTGTCCAACCCGAGCCACATAAAAAAAACCTTAAAATTTGAAGAATTTACATTTTATACCAAGCTATATATATATATATAAATATATATATATATATATATATATATATGTT
>Ga0307513_10004389_pt1 | contig 18829 bp, 10 predicted proteins | sample 15_EM_MG_FD_202174 | JGI IMG/M metagenome (GOLD analysis project Ga0307513, IMG submission 202174) | Populus trichocarpa ectomycorrhiza microbial communities from riparian zone in the Pacific Northwest, United States - 15_EM | ecosystem: Host-associated > Plants > Roots > Unclassified | place...
CTGAATTTTGAACTCTCCGTGTGTGGGTTTTTTTTTTTTTTTTTTAATGAATGAGTTTGAATTCATTTGGCAATCCTCGTCTTAATCTTAACAAGGTAGCCCATGTGTTGTTTTAGCATCATTTTTTAAGGCTGTGGATTCATTTCTTAATTCATTTAGATACACAAGGCTCTTGCTCTTGGACTTTTTTTTTTTATTATTATTATTGGTTGTCTTTTTTGGTTTTGTTATGTTTGTCAACAAGTTGATATCAAATAATTCCGAGTTGTGTAGTGTTCGATTCACTATAAAAAAATTATCCAGCTTAAAATTTCCAGTGTTAGTATTTGTCATAGGAAAAGAATTATGGGATTCATGTGGATCACTGCTTCAATGAAAGGCTTAAGATGCTTGGTTAATGTCCTGGATTTTAGGGTATATTGATCCTTTTATTGTTTTTAATCTAATGAAATTGTGATATGAATTTGAGATTGTTTGCTCAAACTTAATGAACTTAGATCATTTCTTTCCTTAGATGTTTATTTTGAGGAGTCACTTCACAAAAAGCAACAATGTCTCTTTACACAACATATTTTCAAGCTAGAAAATTTAGTTATAGTTGCTTTTGTGGCATGAGGAAAAGGAAAGGGTAGGAATATCAGCAATATATAGTATAATAGCTGGAAAAAAGATTTAGCTGTAGGTTTTAATATTTGAAAGTATAAAATTACATTGTAAAGTATATCTTCAAGTATTAAAGATACAAGGTAGAAATAAATGCAATGCAAAAATTTAGGCCTTAAAACTGTTAGGATTTAACCCAATAAGGTAGAGATTTCCTTATAATAAAAGATTTGCCTTAAACCTTAGATGAGACTAACGGATAGAAACACGACTTATAATAATAATCAATCAACAATGCAGTTTACCACATGTAGGGTGTACTGAGGTGATGCGTCTTCCACTTGCACAACAGTACCTTTACCCAACTCTCGTAGACCATTGGTTTTCTAGTGAGTTATGACCATGATACTATGTGGCGACTCTCTCAAATCATAATTTTATGATTAAACCTAAAATACCCTTCAATCCAAAAGGCAGTTCCGCCATTTGACACTGTGCATGCCATATTAAGGAGTATCAAAATGATTTAGAAGTTGCTATGATTAGAGATAATGTAATTGAGGGGGAGGAAGTTACAATGTGTAGGTTCTTGAATGAGTTGAATAGAGACAATTAATGTGGTGGAGTTATAACTTTATATGGATCTAGATAAGTTGGTGTATTTGGCTATAAAAATGGAGAAACAGATAAAAAGGAAGAGTAGTGCATGTCTAAATGGTTTTGTGGGTTTTTCTTCAGGTTAGAAGTCGAATTACAAGAGAGAAAGTAGTGTGCCATCAAAGCAGTAAGCTGGACATAAAGTTGCTGAACCTTCCATCCAAAGATAGCCAGTTTCGACCAACAAACATAAGGTCAAAACCAAAACCCAACTTCAGTGAAAATGTGATATTAGGTGTTTTAAATGTCATGGTTTAGGATACTATGCATTAGAATGTCTAAATAGAAGGGTTATGGTTGTAAAAGATGATGAATTGTTTGAATCTTAGAATATGCATCAGAATGCTCTCATGTAGTGGCTTAAAATCTGCTTTTAGAATATAAACTCCCTAATAATTCATTTTTCATCAAGGCAGACGTGATCAATAATTCTAAACTCTGTAGGATTTTCTAAGCTAAGACCATGACTTTTTTCTAAATACAGGCAAGAATCTAAGATAATGTAACTAATTAGGGGAATTGCCCAAAGACCAAGGTTGAGAAATTACTACACATAAAAACCATTTTGTCTTTTTTTAAATGAAAGTGGCTCAGAACCACCTTTTTGCTTCGTACTCTCCAATATGTATGAGATTTAACCGAGATGAGAATTTAGGAAAAATCTTTTCAAATTAACCAGAATATAGATTTTTTCCTATATTCAACAAAGAAGTCATGGATTAGATCTTTGAACAAGTTAATCCATACTTGATGTACGCGTACATACACTTGCATTCATAAGCATACATGCATTCATGTTTAAATGTCATGTGGACATACACAAGTTGAAATATAGGTCCCTAGAAAGCCCTAATACGTAAAGTTTATAACACTCGATTTTGTGACAAAGAAGTATGGAGGATGAAGAACATGCTTGTTATGATGCCCACTTCCTAGAGGAGTTGGACTCCCTGAAGGTTAACATGGCTCGCATCATAAGCTTGCTTGAGCAGGCACTCAAACACCTCTATGGTGAAGGCTCGTCTAATCGACCCGTTGTTTTTTCAATAATTTAACCAAAAGAAAGGATGAAGGGACATGCTTAGGATCCCCAATATAACACAACCTTTATGCAGTCCACAATACCTGTACCGGCCCCAGTAGTTGTTGACGTATTTGTCAACGAGTCCAAAAAAAAATGAAGTATGTTGAGGATATTGACCATGACAAGATAAAGAGTTATGAAGGCTATCAAACGAGCAAACTTGTATAACCCTGTACAAGCTGCAAAAATATATCTAATCCTGAATGTGATTGTACCAAAGAATTTATGTGTACCTGAGTTCATAAAGTACATTAGAACTAAATGCCCTAACACTCACATTAAGTCCTACTGTAATAAGATTGCAGAAGTTGTGCACGATGAAAAATTATTAATGTATTTCTTTCAGGATAATCTAAATAGGACAACACTAAGCTGCTATATGAGGCTAAATAACACCAACTTTAGAAGATGGAAAGACCTTGTGGATGCCTTCATCAAGTAATATAAATACAACATAGACATGACTCTAGAACAATCCAATATATTAGCATTAAAGAAAGGGAGCCATAAATTAGTACACAAATATGCTAAATGGTGGGGAGAGAAGGCTGCTTAAGTTGATCCACCCTTTTTTGACAAAGAAATGGTCAATCTATTCTTTAATACTTTTGAAGACCCTTAATTTGACCATCTATTTGGTGCCCCAACCCAACACTTCACTGATACAGTGGTGGTGGCTAAAAGAATCGAGCAAACCATAAGAATAGGTAGAATTATAGTCGAGAAAACTAAAAAAAGACAATAAGGTTCACCAGTTGGGGTTCAACCAAAATCAATCAAGGGAGAAATGGAATAATAGGAGGATAGCAGGGCAACCACATGGACTTATTCGTATCAGGATTTGTTAAGACTCTTGGTCCTTAGACTTGTTATATTATCATTTGAATTTATTCTGGATCTATTATTATGAAAGGTTCGTTCATTTATAGGTTTGGGGTTATTCTTTCATCTATATTCCTTTGTGGTGAATTCTCATAATTAGTAAATTTAGCCTTTGAACTACTTTTAACTTCCTCTATCACTTAAGGCCTTTTTTGGATCATTCTAAGTTCAAACAAAGGATTGTTCTTTATATTGTACTGTTTTGGCCAACTTGACCATTTCACATTTTGTTTAAGATCAATTTTTCTAAATTTTGATTCCTTTTCTTTTTTTTCATCTAAGTGATTATTGACTTCAACAACAACTTGTTTTGAAATCTTATTCACTGTTTCCATCATAGTATGATAAATTCAAAAATTACTTCATCATTTTCTTTCCTTATTTTTGCATCCAATTTTAAATTGATATCTTCTAATGCTTTGATCATTTCTTTATAAGATTCCTTAGTTATGTCTTGCAATTTCCTTACTTAATGTTCTAGACTTCTTTCACCATTGTTCTAGACTTCTTTCACCATTTTATCTCTTTCCAATATTTTATTCTAGAATGACTTGAGTAGATCTCTCATTTATTGCCACAATCTCATTATAATAATCCTCAATCATTTTCATCTTTAGTTATGTTTTTCCTCAATTTCTTTAGAAAAAACCTATATCTTTCTTCAAGTATTTTGTTAGCTTATTCCACCATTTGTTCAAAGAGTATATAAATCTTTTCTACACTCATATACATGTGTTTTCCCTCTTCATTTTTTATTGTTGTCCTTTGAAGGATTGATTCTTTGTTTCCTTTTTCAATAGAGACATCTACCAACTAGTCTCTTTCCTCTAAGTCTTCTCATAGTTTTGGTTTTTTTGGTGCCATGGTTTTAAAGAAACAAATATGACACTCTCATTGTGATCATTAATTATTTTGGGTTCTTTTGTGCCTACCTCAACTAAAAAAACTTTGAATTTCAAAGTTAGATGTTAAATTTGATGTTAACAATCTGAACTTCAAACATTGTTCCTACAATTCCAAACTTGTAACAATGTTTCTAAATTTTATGGTCTTTTTATATGCAGAAAGAAAAATTAAACTTGAAGAGTAACCAAATAACCTAATTGTTTTAAATAAAATAGATAGCTTAACAATTCAAGATCGAAGAGCTTATATTCATTAGATGATTCTTTAATTAAGAATTCCTTGATAAAAGAACATGAAATGATATATATTTTTTGGGTATTTTCTAGGTTTTTTAGCAATGGGAACTACAAGTCTATTAGATTACAATGGAAACTGCAAACCTACTGATTATTGCCTATAACTTATCAGCCTACAAGTTATATGCCTATTGATTATTGCCTACAAGATTATAATCCTACTAATTAACAAGTTTTGAAGATCTATAAAACATAGTTCAATTGCAGAGCAACTATTCTTGTTGATTTTTGATGAATTTTTTTTTGTTGATTTTATATTCCTCCAGCCTCGATTTATATATGGAATGTTATAGATAACCTTTTGTTAACTACTCATTCTCTCTATTACTCCTTATTTTGAGAGTGCATGATTGAAACTGCCCAACTTTACTTATTTTAGTCAGTTTCTTTTACAAGTTTGGATCATATTTTTTTATGTATTCTTTCCTTTTTAACCCAAAATTCATAATACACTTCGTTCAATCCATAACCAAAATTTTCCTTATTTTAATCATTCCTAGACTTTATTTTGATATGGAAATATTTACTAAGTATAGCGGATTATTTTATCTTTCTTATTCTTTTATCGAAATTACATTTCTCTTATTTGTGTAACAATAATCAACATGAAAAAGTGAGAAATTATGGGCATCTATGATATGGTATGTCTCTTCTTTTGTTATGGCTCTACAAGTCACCCCTTTTCAAGATCTTATACGTCATATTTACTGTTTCTCAAATTTATTTAGAATGAAGAGAAAAGTGAGCAAATTAATGAATTTATCGTATGTCGCACGTGTGCGGCGTCGCGACGAAAACATCCACCCTCAAATTTTATATTATCTAATGTGGCAAATGTGTGGAGACAAGGAATTCTTGTCTTTTATTAGTGGAAAAATGGAATGGGAGTCGCCACCTAGTATTTTGGTCACTAGGAACCCTAACTGGTCTCAGAGATCGGGTACGGAGACTGGTTGCGTAAAGGGAAGGTATTAGCACCCCAAATACGCCCTACCTAAGGTAAGTTGCATTGTTTTATTGTCTGATAAAATCTAAGATCTTGTCGTGTTTTCTAGTTGTTGGTTCGTCTATGGTTTAAGAAAAGTCCTCCTCGGTAAGAAGATCTTTATCTTATCAGGTAATTCTGACGTCAATAAAAGAAATTTAATATCCGGAATACATCTTACATATAAGGTCGTAACCCCAGATATTAAAAGAAAACAAAATAATTTTTTTTGAAAATTTTGAAATATTAGCCTAGTTCTCGTGACTTTAATAAACTAGTTATTAAAGCCAAAATGCATGCTAATACATATTTTTGAAATTTTCTTTGTTATATGAAAATACAATATGATTTTTTTCTATTTATTTTTGAGAGACTTGGCCGTATGCATGAAAATAAATTATTATTTTTTAATGTTTTGACGAAAACTAGGTATTTTAATACTGGATTTGTATCTTTACAATATAAAAATACAAACCAATTTGATCAAAATAAAGTAAAAAATTTGCGGAAAATCACAGATTTTTTTGAAATAATTTTTGAAGAAAATTTTTTTTTCGGGCTGGGCTGGACCCAGCAGGTTTCTACCCGCAAGCGTGCATGAACAATTCACGCACGCCTGCTACAGTCATGATGTAATTAATCTTCAAGTGCATAGTGTTTGTGCATTATCTGCAAAGTTGGAGAAGTTTACTTGGAAGCAAGACGAAGGCAACAACAGCTTTGGACCTCTATCTTCACCTTTTTGTTTGTTTTTCTTCTGGTTCCTCTGGTTCTTCCTGTTTTTTCTGTTTCTGTTTTCTGTTCTTCTTGCAGTTCCTTCCCTTTCGTCTCTGTCTTCTCCTTCCTCCCGGTATTCTTTGTTTTTTTTTTGTTCCCCTCCCCTTTTTTGTTTCTCTCCTCTCTATCCTTTGCTTCCTTACGCTCTCCCCCTGTCTATCTCTCTTTTTGTTCTTTTCAAAAGATTTCCCATCCTCTGTTTCTTTCTCCCTATGCTGCCCAGTTCTCTTTCATGTCTCCTTATGTTTCTTTTTATTCTCCCTGTTCTCCTCCCTTCTCGTTCTTTTTTTTTTTTTTTTGTCTTTCTGCGCCCCTGGTGTTTCATCATCTTTCTTTGGCTTTTATAAGCCAAAGAATGCCCTGCGGTGCAACGTTCGGCTTGGTAACGACATGTAGAGGAATAGTAGCCGTGAAACATTCCCCATAATTGAAGCAATCTGCTATTTTTGTTGCTGAAATGGCTCCACTGTTTGCTGAAACGGCTGTGAAGAAAGGTGATAAAATAGTGCTCTGAAATGGCGCCGTCTTCCTATCAAAATGGATATTTCTGATTTGGTCCTTGGATGTTCTTACAATTTTGTAATCAAGCCCTCCAGATAAATTGTAATTGGATCCCTTGATTTTAGTGCCTTTTTTGGTTTGGTCCTTCGTTTCAGATTGTTTCAATCAAGTCCCTAATTGACCACCAAACTTCAATAATTATGCAATTAAGCCCATGCTTTGACCAAATCAACTCTTCAAAATTATAATTAGACCCCAGAACTTTAATTTCTTCTAATGAAAGCCTAAATTGACTTAAAAATCAATTTTTTCTTGTAATCAAACCCTCCATAAATTTAATTAAACCTTAGATAAAATTTAATTGAGTCCATAAACATCTGATTTTAGACTTTTCTTTCTCAACTTGAATTTTCTTTGTCAACAGGGCTCTCATCAGTCAAAAATATACTGTCAAATTTCAACATTTTGCATTTTTGAACCTTCTCAACCAATGTTATCATTTTTTCAGCATTCCAACATCCTTTTCTCGCTTATATTATTTTTTGGATTTCTTTCGAATATTTTTTGATATATTTTTTGTAATTTCTCTTTTTCATTCATTTTTTTTGTGGGAACCCAAAAATAGGTAATAACATCGTACATAGTATCAATAAATGCAGACTTAAATTCGAGTTATTCCCTCCTTTACTAAGGTACCACTAGATGCATAAACCTTTAAAATCCTTGAAGGCTTAGATTGAGTTGATATGTGAATTTGTACTCTTAATTTGAAGTAGAAATACAATGAGCTTAATGGTCTTTCCACTAGTGACAATATTCAAACTTAACCAATCCTTCATAAATACAATATTTTTAACTGTTTGTGTCAATTGCTTAATAGGAATTTCTAAAAGGACACATATTTAGTGCTTAACTCAACTTTATACCAATAAAGATTGATGAGCAAGGTAGAATGACTAATTCAGGCTTTAGATTTCAACATAGCCAAAGCAACTAAACATAACTTCCAACAACTATTGAGAATCTAAAGAACTTGGCATTCTTAAAGAAAAAAAGATATGACTTGGAAAAGAAAAGTCACTGAAAGTGTTGAGGATAAGAAATATAGTGAAGGAACCATGGCCTTAGAAGAAATGGTTAAGGAAAGCAGCAGCACTAGGAGGAGTTAAGAGAGCTAGAAACCGATTTGTTGGTGCTCGAAAAAGACCTTTGAGTAGATGGGTGGCTGAGATTAAAGACACTATAAAAAAAAATAAAGGTGTGGTTATGCACCTTTGATACTCCTGAGGAAGCAGCAAGAGCCTGTGATGAAGCTGCTTGTTTGCTTCACAATTTCAACATAAAAAATAAGCTACTTGTTAGTATATATACCTTATAGCTAATCATTTGGGTTACACATGATATTTAATTTGTTCAAGTAAATCTATTTAATTTTTAATAAAAGTTTTATTTATCTTTAATATTCATCAAATATTTAATTAATAAACCTAAGGTAAAGATAAGTTTTTGAAAAAAATATATTTTGCAAATGAAATTATAAAGTTGTTATAATCATAGGATTTTTATTGTATTTGAGCATTGTTCCTAAATATTCCTACTCAATGCTCTATTAAGATTCAACATTAATTAGAGTTGTTAAGACTGATACATATTATGTTCTTTTCTTTATGAAGCAAAGAAGTTGTTCTCATAAGATGAGGAATAAGGAATTCTAAGAATTAATATATAGGTTCTTGTCAGATAACATGTGTGCTGAACTAACCCGCATGAAAATCCTATATCGAAAGATAACTTATATCTATGGAAAGGCTCACATGATGGTTGTGTTAATAATTCTTAGACTTGATATCAATAAGTTATCTTATATAAAAAAATGTTATGCTTTGATCTTGACTACGCGTTATCTTAATCAAGGTTAACAAACAAGCAAATATCAGGTATAAAATGAACTAAATGAAGGTATTAGAATGATCAAGAGAGGATTCATCATCTTGGATGAATGAGGAAAAAGTTCCACATGTTCTAAAATAATATTGATTGTAAATCCTTGCGTAAGGTAGAATGAGATTTGAAAAGAGTTTCAAATCTCATTCTAATAAAGAATGACTATAGTGTTGAAAACAAACATGATTTGATAAAGCAAACAAACTCTTTGCTATAATGTCTAAATTAGAACATTGTTGAAGAATGAATAAAAATTACACTAAGAAATTAGTCACTTCAAGGTTAAGTCAAACAATTTATGACTTTTCTAATATTTAGAGGATCTTGATAGTTGCTAGATATTGTATTTGTTTTTCAAATATAAATCAATCAATTGTTGAATTGATAATAAATTAATTTGTTTAATTTATTTAATCCTATTTTATTTAGGATTGTGAATTATATTTGGACCAACTTATTAGAAAATCTAATAGGTCAAACACATAAGAACCATTGGTCAAAAACTAAAATAGGATGATTAATCAAGTGTGAGTTGATTGTAAATAAGTTTTAGAAATTAAGGACTATAATGTAATTTATACAGAGAATTATAATTCTAAACCTAGAAAAATCAAGTGGAGACTTGATTGAATAAATTTTTAAAATTATCATGAAATAATATATGTGATATTATTTAGGGGAAAATTGATAATTTTTTATTTATAGAGTTTTTCAGTTTTCCTATAAATAGAATGTTATGCCTCTAATTTTTTGTGTAGAAAATAGTATTATAAATAACACTTGAAAAACACAAAATAAAAGGCTAATACTCAAAGGCATAACAATACATCTTTCCTAAAAGGATTTAGGAGATTTCTCATAGGTAGTTCGTGTAGATTATTATTAGAGGTCGGATATTTAGACGGCTTGTGGTTTGCGATAATTTCACCTTAAAGAAATTATCCAAAGTCAAAAGGAACATCTTATCTTCAGATAATCTTCGTATAAACCCTAAAAAACTCTAGATTTATTTAATGAGATCCTTGGGACTCCCAAAAAAATTTACATTTACTGTTACCATTGCATATATGTGTTTCGAGAAACCTAATAGTGGTAACAAAGCCATCATTAGACAATTAGAGTTCTTGATTGCATATTTTAATTATTATTTGCATTAATTATGAATTAATTTTTTGTGCAAAATTATTTTTCCAAAAATTATTTCTATCTAATGATTTTTTTTAAAAAAAAGTCTTTGTTTTCTGTTTTGATCAGATCTGGTTGGATTTTTCAAATCTAGTCAGAATCTACCATTGAAATAAAAAAATATGTTTTTTTAATGGCTGTAACGCAACCGATGGTTACAATGACAATTTTGCTAGCATTCCTAACCATTATCAGCTCTCTCCTAGTGAGCAGTAGCAACACATCATGGCTACACTAACAACCACTATATTGTTGGCAAGCTACAGTGCAAAATTATTGCAAGTGGAGTAGCGCAAGGCTATTACTACCGGTGTGGGAAGCCCATACCAACAATAGGTGTAACAGTTGCCAGCCCACTGTTGGCAGTATGAAAAAGATAGGAGAAGAGGGACAAAATCATGATTCTCCCTATGATCTAATTTTAGGGTTTTAAGATTTAAATCATGAATTTACCCCTGCAATTTAGACCTTATTACAATTATATCTCTAGACATATAAAATATTGATTTTATTTTAAAATTGAAACCCTATATTAAATTAATTATAGAATTAATTTTCTTAATTGGATTATGATAGAATTGAAATTTTTTGAGTTATGTAATATCTTAATAGGATTAGGATTTAATTAAATAATGTTTAGAAAAATATATATTTTTTCTAAATAAAGAGAGTTTTTAAGTTGGAAGATTTTTATTTAATTGATCCTAAAATAATTTAGGATATTATTAAGAATTTTAATATGATTAATTTTCTTATTAAATTTTGAAAAATGGTTTTTCAATGAAAATTTTGTATTAAATAAAATTTATTATGTTTGAAGAATTATCAAATTGGATTTGATTTAATATTTCTAAATCTTAGAAATATTATTTCAAAAGTTGCACATCAAGCCAATAATTAGAATTGAAGCATGCAATATATTTATTTATGCATATTAATATGTTATTATGCATGATGGATGATTATGGACATTTAAAGACCAATGTGATCATGTTTTTGATGGTTGAATGATTGTAACATTAAATAGGGCATGTGTATCCTACCTTTTCTTTATTTTTCTTCTAGTGTTGTAAAATTATTTTCTCATCTAATTCTCATTGAATGTAACTCAAAGTTTTTTATTCAATTATGTAAATATTATGTAATTTAAAATTATAGAAATTTAGATTAAACAAAATATTTTGTAATCTAAGACGAAAATTTAACAGTGGAAAAGACTACAACTGTGGTGTTTTCAAAGAACTTATAAAGATTTGTAGCAGCTACCTATATTTTGACCTTTTAATTCCCTTTGATAGCTTGAGAAAATTAATTTAGATTTATCTATAATCATCCAATTAGAATAGCATGTTATGGGTGTATGTTTATAAATAATTGTTATGTATGATATATAACTAATACTATATAATAAGACTTAATTAAAATAAGAAATTTCTCATTAATATATTAAGTATATGTTAAGAACATGATTTGTTGTCTTTCAATTTTATTTGCATAAAATCAAAGTTCTATTCATAAATAACTTGTTAAGCTACTCAAGGTTACTGTTAAACGAATATAATTAATGCTATAAAATTGGGTCCTGCTGAACTAACTGATAATAATTTAAATGAGTTACTTATGATCATATAAGATTAAAGGTGCTAGTTAGGTGAAATATATATGATATGTTTAGACAAATAGTTGTCCCATAATTAATCTAGGAGTCACGTAAATATGTGATTGATAAACTATGTTATCTATTTAATTTAATTATCTTGATTTTTTGAGTTACTTAAGGTTATATAAATTAAATGGGATCCTAGTCCATTAGAAAATCTAAGTGAGATTTCCCGAATTAATAGTGAGGGGTTTTAATTTGAAGAAAAATAGTAGGAGATCAAATTATGAATAAGTCCTTATCTAAACTTGGTTATAAATATTTATAAATTAAACCAATACTCGTTATCTTTAAATGAATAGGTTGATAGATTACCATGAGTAAAAATAAATATATTTCTATGTAGCATATTTGATGCTTATAAATTGACTTGATCAAACTTCTTGGACTAGTACTAAAATGTAAGGTTTTTTCTTAAATAAGAAAAAAGTTATATGTTATTCAAAGTCTGATTCCTTTTGTCTTTGATGAGGACGTTGATAACAAAGTTAGGTTTGATTATTAACGTAATATTGATGACAATTAGTAGGCCACATGTGTGATATTAGCTATCATGTCACTTGAACTTCAAACACAACATGAAAATATAGATAACCATATAATAATTATGCATATCAAAGAGTTATTTGATATGACTAATAGAACTATGAGGAATGTGACATGTAAGAGATTATTTTACTACAAGATGATAGAGGATTCCTCGATGAACACCCATGTGCTGAGGATGATTGACTATTTTAGAATTTGGTCATATTAGGCTTTGTCATGGACCATGACCAAGTCAACCTTGATTATAATTCCAAAAGTAGAATGCCAAAAGTTGACTTGGTCTTGCAGTCTAAGCATGGAGTTCTACTTTCAACATCTAGAATAACAATGGTACTTGTCATCATTATGGTAAGGAAAATCACTACATGGGAGATTGTAAAGACAATCTTGCAATTGTGAAGGCTAAAAATCTTATTAAAAAATTTGTTTCATGTGTGTTTATGATTGAATAAAGGTAAAGTGAGAATACAAGTTAGTAATAAAGTAAGGGTTAATGCATTAACTTTTCCAAGTAGGCTGATACTAGAACTTGATATTTGATCTAGCACTTTCTAGAGACATCATATCCATTTTTGAATGGATTTAGATTTATTATTTAAGGCAAATGTAATTCATTTTATAATAATGATGGTTATTATGGATTTGATACTTAGACAAATTTGGTTTGTATATACATGATCATGAAATGTCCAGGTGCAATATAATAGCAAGAAGAACATATTAGATAATCAATATCCATATTATTGATGGCATTGTAGATTAGATCATATCAATGAAACAAAAATCATTAAGTTACATAAAGAAGGATATATGATCCTTTTGATTATGATTTAAATCAAACTTGTAAAGTTTGATTATTGGATAAAATGACTAAAGCATCCTTTACTCAAAGAGTGAGAGATCTAATGAATTGTTAGGTCTAATATATGTAGATGTATATAGACCAATAATGATTCGTGTCATAGAACATGTTTCGTCATTGATGACATATTGAATATGGTCATATATATTTGATGAAATTCTGAATCATTTGAAAGGTTCAAAGAATTCAGAAATAAAGTTGAAATATAAATTGAAAAGAGTATTAAGATACTTTGATCAGATTTTAAAATCACCTAAAAGAGAATGAGATTCTCTCATAGTGGACATCTCCTGGAACACCACAACATAATAATGTTTCTGAAATGAGAAATTGAACTCTATTGGATTTGGTGCAGTCCATGATAAGTTATACAGACCTTTCACCTTCATTCTAGGGTTATGCTCTGCAAACTACTGCTTACCTTTTAAAAAAGGTTTTATCAAAATCTATTGATAAGACTCCATATGAGATATGAAATGGCAGGAGACCAATATTATCATACTTAAAGATTTGAGATATGATGTTTATGTGACACATATTATATTTGAAAAGATGGGAGCTAAGTCAAATAAATATAAGTTTGTGGAATATCCTAAAGAAACTATTGGATATTATTTATATCATCCTGTTGAGAAAAAATATTTGTCTAAAAACATGTTACCTTTCTAAAGAGATAATTTGTTCTTAAAATGAGTAGTGAGAGGACAATAGAACTTGAACAAGTTCAAGAACCATAAAGTGATAGCTAAATGGAACTTAAGCATGAGGCTATAACATTGGATATTCAGTCTGAAGCTCCAGAAACATAAGAACTCCTTTATAGATCTGGTAGGACAAATCATGCATCAATAAGATATGGACTTCTCATGGAAGTTGAAAATGAAAAGTTACTCATACTTGATAAGCTTATCAATTATAAGGAACCAATATCTGATATTGATTATAAGAAATGGCTTGAGGTCATGAAATCTAAAATGAATTTCATGTACACCAACCAAGTATAAACCTTGGTTGATCTACCTGAAGGGATAAAACCAATTGGATGTAAATGAATATTTAAGAGAAAGACTCACATTGATGACAATATACAAACGTATAAAGGTAGACTAGTTGCAAAAGGTTACAAACAAAGACAAATATGTTAACTTTGATGAAACCTTCTTATAGTAACTATATTAAAATCCATAAGGATTTTGCTTGATAAAATTGCATGCCATGATGATGAGATTTGTCAAATGGATGTCAAAATTGTATTCCTGAAAGGGAGTCTTCTAGAAGATATGTATGTGACACAACCTGAAATCCATAAGGATTTCTTGTAGTAACTATATTAAACTTCTTGTAGTAACTATATTAAAATCCATAAGGATTTTGCTTGATAAAATTGCATGCCATGATGATGAGATTTGTCAAATGGATGTCAAAATTGTATTCCTGAAAGGAAGTCTTCTAGAAGATATGTATGTGACACAACCTGAAAGTTTTGAATCTAAGAAATTTGCTAATAAAGTACGCAAGATATAAAAATTTATTTATGGACTTAAGCAAGCTTTAAGGAGTTGGAATATCCAATTTGATGAGATAATTAAAAAGTTTGATTTCATAAAAAATACAGATGAGCTTTGTGTTTATAAATTTTTTGTATGAATAGAGTCATTTTCTTAATATTATACGTAGACGACCTATTATTGATAGGAAATGATATTTCTAGTTAGTGAAGATATGGTGTCCGAGAATTCCTCCATGAAGGATATGGAAGAAGTAACCTATATATTAGGAATAAAAATCTATAGAGGTAGATCTAAAAGGTTCCTTAGATTATCTCAATCTACGTACATATATAATTGTTAGTATATATGTCATGAGCCAATATGTTGGTTACATGTGGCATTGACTTTGTTTATGTAAATATATTTAATTTTAATAAAGACTTTATTTATCTTTAATATTTATAGAATATTTCATTGATAAATTTAATATTTGATTAATGAATCTATAGTAAATATAAAGTTCTTTGGACAAAAATGCTTTGCAAATAAAATTATATAGTTGTTATAATTATTGTTGCTACCTAATTTTTGACCCATGTTTTTGATAAATTTTTAGAAAAAAACCAAAAATAGCAAAAAAACAATGAAAACCCCAAAAAATGCATTTTGATATATTTGCATCATTTTTAAGTGTTTAATTTAAATATGGTTAAATATCTCAATGACAAATAAAATCACGTTGTATTTCCTGTAAAATGTAAGAACACGTTTCTACATCTATTGTGGGATTTAATAACTGATTTATTAGAGCCTTAGAATTTGGCTAATATTTTTTAAATCACATCAAATCACGAAGCAGCTTACTTCAGATAGGGTGCGCTAGGGGTGCTAATACCTTTCTTAGCCACAACCAGTCCCTTACCCTCTAATCTAGACTAATATGCAGGTGCTTGTCAGATGACATGTATATTAAAATGACCTGCATGAGAATCTCATATAAAGAGATTATTTGTGTCTATGGAAAGACTCATGTGACAGTTATATAAGTGATCTTTAGATTTGAGAATACTAAGTTATCTTATATAAAGAATTTTATGCTTTGGTCCTGCTACAAGTTATTCTAATTAAGGGTAACAAACAAGAAAATATTGAGTATAACAAAAACTATATGATGATATTTGAGTGATCAAAAGAGAATTCATCACCCTAGGTAAATTAGGGAAAATGTTCCACATGTGCAAGGTGGAATGATATTTGAAAATAGTTTCAAATCTTATTTAAAGAATCAATGACTATGGTGTTGAGAACAAATATGATTTGACATAGTTGACACACTTCATACTATAATATCTAAATTGAAATATTTTTTTATAAAGGGATAATAATTACTCTGAGAAACTAATAATTGAAAGGTTAAGTCAAACTATTTGTGACTTTGCTAATATTTAGGAATCATGACAAGTTGCTAGACATTGTACTTGATCTTTAAATATAAACCAATCAATTATTGAGTTGATAATAAATTAATTTGTTTAATTTATTTAATTCTATTTTATTTAGGATTGTGATTTATTTTGGGCAAACTTATTAGAGAACCTAACGGGCCACACACATAAGAACTATTGGTCAGAAATTAAAATGGGATGATTAATCAAGTATGACTTGATGATAAATAAGTTTTAAAAATTGAAGACCATATGTTAAATAGGAAATTACAATTCTAGACCTAAAAAAATCAAGTAGGGACTTGATTGAATAAATTTCTAAAAATATTCTAAAATAATATGTGGTATTAGTTATAGGGCAAATTAATATTTTGCAATTTATAGGGTTTTTAGGTTTTCTTATAAATAAAATGTTATGCATCTTATTTTTAAAGTAGTATGTAGTAAGTAGTACAAAATAACTATATAAGTTACAGAACACTTAAAAAACCCAAAACAAAAGAGCTAGCACTCAAAGGGATCTTGGAACTCCTGAAGAAATTTCAAATTTATCATTTCTACTATGCATATATGTTTCAGGAAGCCCAACAATATTATGCTAAAACAGTTTAGCATAGAAAAATCCAAAAGATGATACTTACCTATTTCGTATAGGATTCCTCTCTCCAAGGATACGTGCTTTAAAACAAAAATTGAGAGAGATAAGATGAAAATGATTCCACATACTTTGGATATAAGATCCATAATGCATATAATGTTATGTACAAGACCAAATATATCGTATGCTTTAAATAAAACAAGTAGATACCAATTTAATCCAGGTGAATGTCACTAAAAGATAGTTGAAAAAAATATTTTTTTAGTACTTGAGAATTAAGAATGTTTTTTTGTTCTATAGAGGAGATGAACTAGTAGTTCATAATTATTTGAATGCTAGTTTTCAATAAGATATTGAAAAAAAAAATCCAATCGGGTTATATTTTACTTTAAATAATGATGGTGAATTGGAAGAGCTCCAAATAAGAGATTAAAGTAGATTCTACAACTAAAGTTAAGTACATATCTACGTTTGAGAGGATAAAAGAGGTTGTTTAGATCAAGAAGTTTATCATTAAACTAGGTGTGGTTCCTAGCATTATTGATCTTGTTGCTCTATATTGTGATAACAATGGAGCCATTGCACAGGCAAAGGAACCAAAGTCTCATCAATGATCGAAAAATATACTTAGACAATTTTATTTTATTAGAGAATCATGGAAAGGAAAAGATGTAAAGATAGAGTGAGTACCTAATGAAAAGAATCTTGTAGATTCTCTTACTAAGTCACTATCCCAGTAAAAACATTATCGTCAAGTAAAGCGATATGATATTTGATACATGTGTGATTGACATAGTGCAAGGGGAAAATTATTAGTACATATGCTCTATAACCAATCGATTGGTTACACGTCATATTGAATTTGTTCATGTAAACATATCTAATTCTTAATAAAGACTTTGATATTTATCAAATATCTAATTAATGTATATAATATTTGATTAATGAATCTATAGTAAAGATAAAGTTCTAGGGACAAAAATACTTTGCAGAGGAAATTATAAAGTTTATAATTATGAGATTTATATAGCATCACAACATTATTCCTAAATGTTCCTAGATAATTGGGGGATAATAATTACACTAAAAAATTGATCATTGACAAGTTAAATAGAACCATTTATGATTTTCCCAATATTTAGGGAATCATGGCGAATTATTAGACATTGTATTTGATCTTTAAATATAAATCAGTCAATTGTTAAATTGATAGTAAATTAATTTGTTTAATTTATATAATCCTATTTTATTTAAAATTGTGATTTATATTTGGGTCAACTTATTAGGCAACCTAATGGGCCACACACATAAGAACCATTGGTCAGAAATTAAAATGAAAAAATTAATCAAGTATGACTTGATTGTAAATAAGTTTTAGAAATTAAGGACTAGAATGTAATTTATACAGAGAATTACAATTCTAGACCTAGAAAAATCAAGTAGAGACTTGATTGAATAAATTTCTAAAATTATGTTGAAATATTATATGTGATATTATTCAAGGGAAAAGTTGATATTTTGTGATTTATAAGGTTTCAGGTTTCCCTATAAATAAAATATTATACCCTTTTTTTTTGTAAAAAATAGTATAATACAGAATACCTAAGACATAAAAAAAGAAAGCTAGCATTCAAAGATATAGCAATTCTTTTCTTATAAAATGATTTAAAATATTTTTTATTGGTGGTTTATGTGGATTAATATTAGAGACTTGACATTTAAATGGTAAGTGATTTGCAACAAATTATCCTTGAATTAATTATTCAAAGTTAAAAAGAACTTTAGATGATTGATGATTGAGTAATTTTTATATAAACTTTAAATAATTAGATTTGTCTAATTAAATCTTTGAAACTATGACAAAAAAAAAATTAAATTTTTTTAATGGAAGTCACTTGCTTCGCGGTGCCAATACAAGAGAATACTTTTGGCCTTGTTCGCCAACTTCTTTGACAACTCCAGATCTTCTATCAAAGATTACTAACCTTCTCCTCCAAAGGCTTAAAGCAAGAAACAACTCTTGTTCTCCTTCAGCAACCTCTCAGCCCCACGATCAGCATGAAAAGCAAGTTGAGGAATATAGAGAACCATCAACTGATTTCTCAGACACCCAATTTTCTGATTTCCTTGATGATCATGAATACTAAACCATGTGCAACGATAATATACATATCGCAAATGGAAGTGCAATTGGTAGCACGACTACAGTTCTTGAGTCATGCTTTAAAGAGAAAGAAGATGGTAGGGGAAATGAATTGGCTTTGACTATAACAGGAACGATGTAGCACAGTCCTCTAGCGGTGATGGCAACAACTTGGGTGGTGAAGGGGAAGAAGATGGTGAAGGAGAAGAAGAAGGGTAAGAAGGGACCGATATCGGAGCTCTGGATTTCCATTTTGTTGATA
>Ga0307513_10004390_pt1 | contig 18829 bp, 14 predicted proteins | sample 15_EM_MG_FD_202174 | JGI IMG/M metagenome (GOLD analysis project Ga0307513, IMG submission 202174) | Populus trichocarpa ectomycorrhiza microbial communities from riparian zone in the Pacific Northwest, United States - 15_EM | ecosystem: Host-associated > Plants > Roots > Unclassified | place...
CATGAGAGGCGGCTTATGTGCTAAAGTGTGTGCGCCAAGCTAACTACTAAACAGAGTTTTTCCGTGGGCCCGATCGAGCGACATGACTGCTCTCACTACCCTATCAAACACCACAGGGCACACCGGTAGTTTCTGTGTAGCAAATTTTCTGTGGGTGAGAAAGTGTGCCCCGGGGGCTATGATAACTACCGTACTGTAGAACTATAAAAATTTTGCCACAGGTAGATAATCAAATCCAGATTTTGTAATATAAAAAAAGATTTGCTACATTCACCTAGACAGCTTTCCCCATCCTAAGTATCCACGTGGCCGAGTTGAAGCTGGGCACTTCGTTTGGGAATTACCACCTCAAGTGCCCAGCTCCCACTCGGCGACATCAGTACTCGAGTACGGTAGCTGCCCAAGAGCTACCCCGGGTTCGCTAAAGTGACAGGCCGTTTGATCGGCCGTGAATTAGCTAGCTCGCTCCCTTATTGGAGTGATTTGCTCTATCTAATTGGCTAGCAAGGCTCGTGTGCTGCAGCGAGCATCGTATCCAACCAATTGCTTTGCCGAGGTAGAGATCTCTCACGCTTACTCGAGTACTTGAGCACTCACACCATATCGCTGGAATCTATTTTTGGACATGTAAATCGCGAGGTAGCCCCTAGGATTCTTAGGAGAGGGCGGTGAAGTGTTTACCTTCCCGGACTGCATTTTTTCTTTCTTTTTTTTCGAGATAAGGCTCTTGGTCTGCTAGCATACTGAGGGCGGATATAACCCAGGGCCACTTGTTGGTTAGGATTTTTGCCGAGTGTTTCTCCTATCCTCTCTTCCGTCCATTCCGCAGCACATGCAAAGGATGGTCAGTTCTTGCCTGGCGGGAGGGGTAAGGGTTAGATAGAGAAGGAAAGGGACCCCACGTGGTGGGCCAACCAGATCGACCGACCTGTTCCGTTCCCCAGATATGGGGATTAGTGCCAAGACCGTAGCTAGGCGCCACAAGGCCCCAATGCCTTGAGGCTCACTCGAAAGAGTGCTCGACATCTCAACCTCACTTTTTGCGGCTCAACTTAAATTAACTCTGGGGCTCGACATAACTTTGTGGCTCAACATGGAGGTCTGATTGCGGCTCAATAAAATATGAACTCACTTGGTCAACACACCATCCATACTGCGACCTATTATTCCATCAGCACCATTTTTTATCCTCCCCTGTCAGCGGGAAGAGCCTTCTTAAGACACAAATTCAGGCTGCGCTTGCCTCCTCTCGCGCCACACAGTAGTAGTATCCAAACCTCGCTAAGATAGCTCGTACCTACGGGATTCCAGCTAATAATTATAAGTATTAAAGCAAAGTAGAATGCTATACCGTAGACTCCTGATGTTATGTTAAGCCGCAAAGTTCCGTTGAGCCGTTTAGTGGGTCTCTGCTTGCGAACCTCGGCAAACGCGGACCGTCAAAATCACATATTGTCACTCATTAGTACAGGGCGCTTGCTCCGCAGATTTGCCTAGCGCACGTCCAATATGTGAGAGGGTTTCTTACAGTGACATGCGCGAAAAAAACGCTGTGGGAGGCATCAGCCCCGATCACCTTTCGAGCATTCGGGAAGAGAGGACGTTCTAGTCAGGGATCGAAATCTCATGCCTAGACACAGTTTGATCTTTAGCCCTACGGTGAATGGTCCCCGTAACTTATCTCGCCTGGAAAATTATGGCACCGCACCCGACTGGTTGTAACCGGCCGCACCGCATCGGACTCTAATGAAACCGCGGAATCGTCGGCTAGATATATGGAAACTCCAGCCTGCCAATCAGACATCTCCTCGCCTCCTCAGCGAATGGACGTAATGTGTTGTGCAAAACGGCTTTTGTCAGACCCCAGATCGTTGCGCTCAAAGCTACGCTCACGTTTTTTGCACTTCCGAGACATCACGGTGTCCACTTCCCAATTAAAAAGCGAGAGAGAAAGAGCTGGAACACCATATAAAGGGAAATATTTCTAAAAACTCGTCATCCATAGTAATGTCTCCTACCGGTATAGCAATATATTGAATAATACATACCGGGAGTTGGGTACCTGATCCACTCGGTGGGGAACCCCCGGAAAGATATCGGTATGCTTATTTCCAGTGAGCTGAGGGCGAACACCGAGATACCGGTAATGCACATCAGGCCAAGCCCGGCCGACCGAACAAACACCCGGCAAGAGAGCTCAAAGCCAATTTTTTAACCGGGAGTCAGGCCATGTCACATATCACAACTTCACCGTCGAAACTCAAGAATGGGGCCAAAATTTAAGGAGCGTGATGGTTTTTTTTTAATAAACTAACTAATCACCCGTAATGAATGCCCCCCAAATCCAATCCTAATAGCGATAATCATAATCATAATATGCAAATGCCAAAAAAAAAAAAGAAGATCAAGGGGAAAATAAAACAAAGCCATTAAAGGATCGACAAATAATCTAAGAATGCAATGGAAAAAAGAAGAAGAAGAAAGGAAAAAAATGGTAGACGCGCCAAAATATATGCAAATGCAACCTTCGTCCATGCCACCACCAGCCACCACCAATCATGCAATGCTGAAATATAAAAGCAAATGGGAGACAAAAGGAAAAAAAGGGAAATGGAGGAGAGGAGAAGAAGAAAAAACTAATACCCTTAGACACCGCACTTGCCGGGGTTCTTGACAGGCACCCAGGTTAGGCTGCGGGAGAAACGCGTGCACTTGAGGTCAGCGACGACATCCTCGTCACGGCCACAGACGATGTTGCCTTCATTAGTACATTTAGAGCAGCCAGCCTGACCTGTGAAGGGTTTTCCGGATGGGCAAGAAGGAGATTGGTCGCGAGGTTGTTCATGATGGGCATCACGAGGGTAATGTGGGGAGTCGACGCCGCACTTGCCGGGGTTCTTGACGGGGACCCAGACAAGGCCGGTGGAGAAGCGTGTGCACTTGAGGTCAGCGACGACATCCTCATCACGGCCGCATACGATGTTTCCTTCCTTGGAGCAGGTGGAGCAGCCAGCTTGGCCAGTGAAGGGCTTTCCGGATGGGCAAGAAGGCGGGTATTGGTTGTACTGGTCGCGAGGGTAGTGTGGGGAGTCGACGCCGCACTTGCCGGGGTTCTTGACAGGCACCCAGACTAGGCCACTGGAGAAGCGTGTGCACTTGAGGTCAGCGACGACATCCTCATCACGGCCGCATACGATGTTTCCTTCCTTAGAGCAGGTAGAGCAACCAGCTTGGCCTGTGAAGGGCTTTCCAGATGGGCAAGAAGGAGGGTATTGGTTGTATTGGTCGCGAGGGTAGTGTGGGGAGTCGACGCCGCACTTGCCGGGGTTCTTGACTGGCACCCAGACCAGGCCGCTGGAGAAGCGTGTGCACTTGAGGTCGGCCACAACATCCTCGTCACGACCACACACGATATTTCCTTCCTTGGAGCAGGTAGAGCAGCCAGCTTGGCCTGTGAAGGGCTTTCCGGATGGGCAAGAAGCGTATTGGTCGTGCTGGTCACGGGCCATGAGGTATGGGTGGTCGACACCGCACTTGCCGGGGTTCTTGACTGGCACCCAGACCAAGCCACTGGAGAAACGTGTGCACTTTAGGTCAGCGACGACATCCTCGTCACGGCCACAGACGATGTTTCCTTCCTTGGAGCAGGTGGAGCAACCAGCTTGGCCAGTGAAGGGCTTTCCGGATGGACAAGAAGGAGGGTATTGGTTGTATTGGTCGCGAGGGTAGTGTGGGGAGTCGACGCCGCACTTGCCGGGGTTCTTGACGGGGACCCAGACAAGGCCGGTGGAGAAGCGTGTGCATTTGAGGTCAGCGACGATATCCTCATCACGGCCACAGACGATGTTGCCTTCCTTGGAGCAGGTGGAGCAGCCAGCCTGACCTGTGAAGGGCTTTCCGGATGGGCAAGAAGGAGGGTATTGGTTGTATTGGTCGCGAGGGTAGTGTGGGGAGTCGACGCCGCACTTGCCGGGGTTCTTGACAGGCACCCAAACTAGGCCGGTGGAGAAGCGTGTGCATTTGAGGTCTGCGACGACATCCTCGTCACGGCCACAGACGATGTTGCCTTCATTAGTACATGTAGAGCAGCCAGCCTGACCAGTGAAGGGCTTTCCGGATGGGCACTTGGACCGTTCGTAGCTAGAATATGTTAGTTTTGTGTCAGAGGTTGTGAATTGAGGGAAGGAAAACATACTCCGGTGCTGGGACAGCAGCTGCTAGCGCAGTGCTTAGTGCGAGGATTGAAGCGAGTGATTTGAGTAGCATGTTAAGCTATAGACCGTGAAACGGTGAAGTTGAAAGTGCAGAGAGATATGCAAACGCGATAAGGAATAAAGTGAAAAAGTGAAAGAAGAATATAAGAAAAGTAGAAGAGGAAGAAGGAAGAGGGGGATGAGGAGTGAAGATGAGAATGAGGATGGTGAAGAGAAAAAAAAAGCCCACGATGGGGGAATCTCGACAGACTATATACTCCTCCGGCTCCCACTTGCGAAGTATAATATCATCAATATTCCTGACACCTCCCGATCATAGCACTATTTTGGCAATCTCTCCGCCACGCATCTCTGTCAATCGGTAATCCTGGCCTTCACTCGTCAGAGCCCAGGTGCCGAGAATATTACAAGGCCGATTAGAAAATCGCCCCAAACACGTTATCGAAATAGAGCCCTAGAATTTTCCTCAGCGACGATAGGCGCGGCCGCAGCAAGCAGCTTCGTTCCAGAAGACCGAAAATTAAGGTTATTGATTGATCTTCGCGCTTTGCATGGACCAATTACAGTACCAGGGAATAAAGATGTGGTCATCCAAGGCACCACGAGGCTGTACTCACCGGGAAATTCGATAGTACGGTACACATTACTCTTTTTCGGTAGAGTGGTGGGGAGAAGGTGGGTGTGGATGAGTACCTATGTGTGATTACGCTGACTGCCGATTTATTTCGGGGTTGCTATTTTGTCAATATGCATGCACGGTATTATCGATGCATGGGGTATGCAGCATAGCACAGTCTAGTACAACAGGGCGCCCAAATGCCCGATAGGGCTACGGCAGTAGGTAAATCACTGTACGATACTAGATCGAGAGTTCTTGTGGAGAAATATTTAGGCTACCCGGGAGATCTAGGTCAGCCATGATTCCCACCGACCGATAGTATCATACCCCCATTATTAGAACTCTCCAGCGCAAGCAGAGCTCTTATGTCTGTACAGATTGCGGGTATATAGAACACGAATACAGGGATAAAAATTTGTATGGCAAAATTATCTGTGCGGATCTGACGGCCCATACAGAATTTCTGACTCGGGTGTTCGGGTTCTGTAGCTTGTATCTCCCTCAAAGCCTCGAAAGGATAGGGTTACTAATTCCTTCCGCACATGGATAAGTATGATACCCGTTTTTTTTTTCCCAACAGAGTTCGCGCTTCGGGTCTGCACGCCACCCGCTCCAAATAGTGTCAGTGCTAGCGCCACAAATAATTACTCCTTCCAAGGCTGTTGGGTGGATCGGGGAATTTTTTCGTTGGCTGGAAGGACGCCCTTTCCGCCACTAGATTATTTTCCAGTGAGGCTGAGCGTTGTAGGCTTGGCCCTTGGCACCTGGGCGCTAATGGCACCAGCCAGTGATAATATTCGCATCTTTGGGACAAGGTGGTGGAACGTTAATAATATCAACTGATTATTTGCTGAGTGACGTTGCTTCCTTACTCGCACGCACCCGACATAGTAGTTGGCCCGTGCTGAAGACAAGGTTCTGCTGGGAGGTGGTGCACTTTAACCTTCTAGTGGCAATTTTTGATAATTAAACACAGTAAAGAAGGTTGCATGTCCTGCGTGTCTATTACTGTATCGTGCGCTAACTTGGCAAAGAGCCTTGATGGGTAGCCTGCAAGCGATAAGATAAGTTGGGTAAGTTACTCGATAAAGTGCAATATCGGGTAATCATCCCGCGTAACTAACTGCACCTCCACTGCCGGACGCAGGGATCTAAACATAAGATTCTCTAGTGCAGAGTAATAGGTTTCTAAGAAATGCCCAGCTTTTCGTGGACAAGGTCGACTCCGTACACTTCAACGGGTAAAGCCTTGGCCCCGGAGAGCTCTCACTTACTATGACGAGCACAAAAAGGTATCTTACTAAAGTTGCTTACTGGATTAGGCATTCTAGCAGCCCCCTTGCTGGGGAATCCTAGGAACATCGATGTCCCGATGGACACGATATGTGCAGTTTCGCTGGCACTCAATCACTCAAGGAAGTTCAGCGATCCGTACACCGGCAGCCCACATTACTGGCGGGAATAAAGCCTAGAATCGTCGAATTGCTGAACTACAAACTACTCCCGGAGGCCCAACCTTCAGGATTACAAATCCCAGTACAGCGCCCTGGTCCTCTCCTTACATACCCTATGCTGTAGAAATTGTGATGGGTCGCACGGTTACTAAGAGGTACCTCGACAGCTCTATGGGAAAAGTAATCTGACTACATGTATTTATCCTTGAGCGAAGACCAGTAGTCAATTTCCTTATTTTCTATAGCACGGCTTGTGCATGCATAGTCACCCATACCGAAACTGGGAATTGCAAGTAGTCCATTCTGTACCTTTCTATATTTGCTGGATCCACATTCTCTATCTAGCCCGGTTATGACCCATATGGTGAAACCCACGTTTTCAATCCACGGAGATAATTCCCACGGTTCTCTAGAGTGCCTGTCTAGCGACCTACAAGAGCTTGACAGCATTGAGCTTTTAGTGCGTCTAGGAATATAGACGGCAGGCGGATATGCATTCATTTCCGCACTTTGCATTGATCTAGTGATATACCATGCCAGCTAATTTTCCATGGACAAAAATAGTTGAAGTAGTTCGGACATCGAGCGATCCGCCGGTAATTAAAATGCCCGAATCGTATGTCATAATATATCGCCGGCTAGCGGGCTTTTTCCCAAAATTTCCTCCTTTTTTTTTAACCCTCTAGATGACGATTTTGTTTGGCGCAAAAAAACTTAAAATTAGTAGCAAACCAGCTACAAGGAACCTTAGCCACGGATCACACACTACCACATGGGAGGACAACTGGTAGGCTGGCTCATGGGTGTCGAGAACGGATATTCCTTCCTTCCTTAGCATCCAGGCTCTGGGCCATGCATCAGCCAAAGAAAAAAAGCAAGAGAGAAAAGGCAAAACAAAACGCCCTACACGTGACATCTCCTGCATGTGTCCCCCGAGCTCTCTCATGGACCTCAGAGTAGGCAGTGACCATACGTTAGGAAGCATCGGTCAGGACATGGCTTTGTAGACATACTTGGCCCTGCACACTCCCGCTGTAGAGTACCACACGGCACTTTTTCCACCCGTCAGCCCTCCTCCCCTTAGACCAGAAACTAGGTTGTCTCAACCCCGCAACTGCTCCCCTTACCCCACTAATTCGAATTGACTTGGAAAACTTAAGAGTATTCAGCTGCGAATTGATGAGCTCCTCGGGGCATGGAAGTCAAACCCCCTCCACATTAGTTAAATCGTCATTACTCCCACTCAATAGTACATTACTACATGGCTCCAGCATTCTCTCACCCCTGTACAATGTAACTCTTACGCTACGTTGCAGCGATAAAAATACTTCTATTCCTGAGTATTACTATGGTATCAAAAACCTCCTATAAAAGTGACAAGAGAAAAAAATAATCGTTCGATACCTCCGAAATCGAGTATATCGTCATGGATGGAAGGCTGTTTCAAGGCGCACTACGCCGAGGGCCCTGCTAGTACTCTCGTATTGCTAGGGCAATTCAGTTACACTAATCGATATAGAGTGCCGATCAGGACAAGGTAGAAGCACAATTGGCTCCCTCGGAGGAGACAACTCACTCAATCTGAATAAGAAACAGAGCTGACCCAGAGGCACTACTCTCTACTTAGTGCAAGAACTGATCGCTGCAAAGATCGGAATGAGCTAATTAGAATAGGAGCACAAACTCCCAGTATCCTGCTCGTTGATATTTCTTTTCCTCCGGTGTCCGAGCTGAAAATCTACACTTAACGTGGACGAGTGACACGAAATGATCCACGGAGCATGCACCTCATCGTCACTCCTCCAGAAAATAGAAACTTGAATCAGATCACCATCCCCAGTAACGCCTGTTCTCCCCCCGGGATATTGCCTTACCCCCGCAAGGCCTCCAATCCCATAGGAAACATCGGTTAGAGATTCACTTTGGATCCACGGCTCACCAGTTCTCTAATATGGGTATCGTGGAACCACTTGAGATCCCGTCCCCCTCCCCTTGCTCCTTGTCGGAAATAAAAATAGTAAACACTATGCTACTTACTCACTAGATCGTGCCTCCCCATGCTTGCTAGTAAATTTAGAATGTGTCGGGTTGCTGACAACGTAAAGCTGCATCCTCTGACTATGAATCCAATGACCAAGCCATGATACGGCACGGGGTATAGTTCTTTTCAGAGCACAGTATGTACAGCACAGTACCAGGTGGAGCAAAAGTAAGCCTTAAATCTCTCTTTATTTTGTGGAGAGAGTAAGCTTCCTGTAATAGGCGTTGAGGACCTACCCATTTATACCTTAATCATATCACAAGTAGATACGAGAACTACTTTAGAATTTCCCACGAAAATGGATCCGATGGTTCGTGCAGCTCCGACCATAACTAAAACCTTTTCTCCATAACACTAAAGAGGGAATCAGAGTTGAAACTTCATCAAACCTGCCAATCCCCCAATTGATTTGGTGATTTTTGCTTCACGTATCAAACAGAGTTCTCCCTCAACATGGCCCCTCTCTCTAACGGCTTATACGTTTATTCACTCTCACAAGACCTCGCCCTCTGATGGCTCTACCTAGTCTTTATTGGACAGAATGAAAAATACTGCACCGAATGGGAGAGGGGGTAGATAGCACGCAACTACTTCTCCTCCTCTTCTTTTTGCTTGCTAAACTAACGGTAAAGACAGGAGCATATATGAGGAAAAAAACATAACCAAGTCATCCTCACCCTTCCGGTGATCAGCACTCGTGTCCGCCTTCTCCTACGCATGTTCCCCATTGCTTGCCCACTCCCCCCCCCCGTGGTGACGAGTGAAGGAATCATTCTGTGTGATCACTTAACAAACGAAATGCTTCAGAAGGACTCCCACTCTCCTCCGCCTTTGGTACAATTATGGGCTCTTGTTCTGCCTTCATCTCCGCTGCCTTCACGCTCCCCGTTGACTGTCTATCAACGGAAATATTAAAGAAAAACTAAAGACTCTCAACGTGGAAGGATAGATATCGGAGGAGGATGCCTTATCTTGATTCTCTCTTCCCACTCGGGAGGGAAACTAGCATCTTTAAATACATAACTCGGAAATTTTTTACATACTTCTTCCTTTCCAAGACTTTCTTTTCCCAAGATAACATTGGCTGCATCTCTTCTCTCCCTGTCCCAACCTCCCCTGACCTCTTCACGTCCGTTCCCCCAATTTCCTCCGCTTCACCTCTATTTCCATTCCTAACGCTTCTTCTTTCCTTCCTTCCTTCTCTTCTTCCTCACTTCTTCAAATGCGCACCCAGCCCCTACTTCGTTCCCCGTTTTCCAGATTATTCGTGCTTGTCCTCTATGCGAGAAGTGATGAATTCCAGACATAAATTAGTCGTTGTTCTTGAGACGTCAAGATTCTGCTATCAATCGAAGCGTCGGTGATTCACAAAATAGATAGCACGCAACTACTTCTCTTCTTCTTTTTTCTTGCTAAAACTAAAGGTACAAGACAGGAGTATATATATGAAATAAAAACATGGCCAAGTCATTCTCACCCTTCTGGTGATCACCACTCATATCCGCCTTCTCCCACGCATGCTCCCCATTGCTTGTCTACTCCCCCCGTGGTGGCAAATGAAAGAAACATTCTGTGCAGTCCTTTACCAAAGGAAATGCTTCAGAAGGACTCCTGCTCTCCTCCCCCTTTGGTACAATGATGGACTCTTGTTCTGCATTCATCTTCACGGCCTTCATGCTCCCCTTTGACTGTCCATACTCCAACCCGTCCATCAACGGAGACAACTTTCCAAGCTTCCGAATGTCAATGTAGGGAAATGAGGGTCGCACGGAAGGAGCCAGTAGACTAAGAGATTTCACCTGGAACTTGGGCACTTTGGAGGAAGGCATATGGAACGTAATGTTTCCGCCTGTAATACTTCGTTCATTCGCTCTCGCTCTCAACTCTGCTCTGCTTTTCTAACTGACTAAAAATCAAGCTATCGGTAGAGACGGGCGCATAAATAAAACATAACACGACTTCCTGATCCTCCCAAGGATCTCTGTGTTTGCCACATGTCCCTATTCCTCCGTACACACTCCCGTGACAGCAAAGAAAAGAACATTGCGGATAAAGACTTTTATAGAACATTCTCCCGTATCCATTCCGTCCGCATATCTCCTGAACTATCCTTCCCACTCCCGTAACAAACTCAAGCATATGCGTCCAACAACACCGAACTCTTCTTATGAAACAAAAGGAACTATAGCCAGAGCATGCCAAGCAGCATCAACAGATTTCCTAGCGGTTCCTGCCATTGCCGGAGAGCTTCTTTGCATTCGTTTCTATCGAATCTGAAAATCTGCTCTTCTTTCAAGGTCCAAGGCTGTAGACCCTCCGGGGATTTGCCATTTCCACGGTCTGTCCTCAGTTAACACCTCTATCGATCGTCTGGTTCATCATCTCTCACGCTCAGCAGCGTTCCATTTACCCTGATAGCGTCCTCAGTGCTTCATCTTTTGGTTATCCCCCCGAGCCGAAGGGCCTACGTATGCCGGGAGTTAGGGCATGCAGACAGGGCACCATAACAAGGCTATCACCTCAAAAGAAACAACTCAATTCAAGAAACGCGACAGGTCTCCTGCAGCCCTCTTTTGCCCCTCCTCCCCATACCGATGCCGCGATGCACTCCCTCTCCGCTAATGTCCACCCGAAAACGACAGCACCCTCCCGAAAATCCCGCCTCACGCAGAGAGATCCGGCACCTTCACTAATCGGGGAATAGAACTTCTCAAAGACCGCTCTCTGAATACAAAAAAGGCTTACCCGTTCCTCACTGTGTAGGGCAATCCGGCCTTCTGACGTGTCCGGAGGGAAGACAAGGCAGAAGAGTAATAGTCAAGGATGAGGGGAGGATGAGGAAGAAGTGAATCATCCGTCACCCCCGGGTGAGCCCTTCGCCAGCTCCCGGGATGATACGGGAGGTTAGGGGGAATTGTTTGTCACACTAATTTTATGCAAGTTCTCGGCCCTACAATTCTGCTATATATTTCTTGCGGAGGGGTGGGGGCACTTGTACTGTAGATAGACGGCGCCTTGCGCTTTCCCGGTCCGAGTGGGTTGCGACTCCGCTGCGTCAGTCTTCCAGAAGGCTTAACGGGCACGTAGCAGGCCGCCCACAAATCTCGGGACCCGGTTGGGTCCGGAGCAAGATATCTTCGCACTTCTGAGATTGACGGATGGGGGGTTCAATAAGTGAATGAAATATCTATTCCCCCCACTCTTTGATAGCAGTCTTTTAGTGTAGGAATAGCAGGCTGGGATTTAGAAAAATTATTTGAATCGGTTACGTGGACTCATCCGATATTCTGAGCTGTGCTGTATCGTATAATAGGAGTTGCCCAATAGTTCGGGTAGATCGGGCTGCTACTAGTAGATTCTCTTTCCCGCCAGGGCGGCGGGTTTGTAGATGAAATCCCGTGCCGTTCGTGCCGGGAGTTATGCTGCTCTTGTAGGCTAACCGGGGTTGCGACTTCGGCTCGGCGACATCGGTAGAATCTAGTGAAAGCTGGGCTAGAGATGGAGAAGCACTAGGCAAGGGTATCGGTAGTAATTCTACCAGTACCGGCACCCGAGTTGCAGAGTTCTCGTCCGCCCTCAGCCTTGTTAACCTCAATGACAACCAGGTCTGAAGTTTGCACATCTACGAACTTGTAGTAGTAATCAACGAATGCTGCTTATTAACCCGTGTCTTAGACACCGACAGGGGGGGCATAATATTTTCCACCGGTCAAGGAGATGGATATCATACCTGAATGGTTAACGCTATCATCCTCAACCTCAACCACTGCCCTCCCTAAGATCTCCGAAAAATACGAGTGGTGAGTTTAATACCGGTAAAACCGAAATAATTGGGCATGGCTCTAGGACGTCCAGAATTTCCCCTTTGGATTAGGGGGAGAAAACACACCGAGAAGATTCTCTTTCTGCCCTCACCTGAGACAACAGACCCTACTAGGAGAGGCAAACTCCAACGTCTTGGCGTGATGTCCAATTATTTCGGTTTTTACTGCAGGGAAGTTAAAATCCGGGTGTTTGCCAGCATTTGGTCACCAATCTGCCGTATGGTCAGTATAGAAATGAGTTGGGTGGTCTGTTGTTGCAGGTTAACAAGGTCAAGGGTGGACGAGGACCTCGTGGCTCGGGAAATAAATGGTGGATGGCCGGGGGTCTTACCCCACAATCCGGCCTCGATTTGGGCGAACCAAAGCATGAGAACGAAGCACCAGCCACACACGCTACGGTAGTCTCTTTGGCCAGTGCGACTTTTTTGATACTTTACGGTAGGGTGACAGCTACTTTACAAGCACCATCCGAGGACATTATAGGGAAATAGAGGAAAAGTAAAAGTGCGTTTGAAGAGCGGTTGGGGAGGAGAATTGGTTAGGGCCGTTTGGCAAAAGTGGGAGAAGTGGCAACCGTTCAGCTGTGAAATGGTTTGACATCTAGGAAGGGTAAACCTTTTAAATACCATGCAATTAGCGCCCTACCTTTCCCATACCATCCTTGGCTGAGATATACCATCCAAAAGGTTTCACATAGCCACAAAAAGCAAACTCTCCATTCAGCATCAGCGGTTTCTTTTATTATTTAAGTAGGCCAAATAATTTTATCAAAAAATATAAAAAATATAAAAATAACCTAAAGCCTCTGGTTATTTCCCCAAATTTTTTCCATAATTTTCGAGCATCAACTAAGACCTGGGATGAGGGTTTTAGTGATTTTCTTCGAATTCTTGGCATAAGTTACTACCCAAGCCCCACCACATTTAAGTGAGGACAGACCAGCCCATAGATATCCTGCCTAACTATGATATAAGAAAATTAAAAAATTAAAGAATCAATTAGGGTTATTTTCCCTTTTTTCGGTTTATTTTTTGCATTTTTCTTTGCCATTTTATGATGGGCCAAAGGTGAGGTAATTCTTTGCAAAGGTTTCACTTTTTCGATGGCACATTTCCCGGCCGATGGTATCCAAAAGGTAGGGCGCTAATTGCATGGTATTTAAAAGGTTTACCCCATCTAGGAATGGTTGTCCCTGGTGGTTGAAGGTTTTTCACACCTGATATTTCTACCTGTGTTTTGAAATGGAAAGGCTGATACCTGTTGTGCCAAACGGCCATTCCGTTTACAATCCCTTGGAATTGCAGGAAATGGTCATTTGTATGGGCCAACGGAACGGAACCATTGCATCTAAACAGGCCCTTGGGGTATGGTGCCTTAACAAAATTAACCGTACATCAATGAACAGGAAAAACACCAGCCGTGATAACAGCACCCCCCCCCACCACCACCAACCCCACGATCATGAAAATCAAAAAAAAAGACGTAAAATGTAAATACATAGTAGAGTAGATAGTAGGAATTAATATTTGATCCGGACGAGCATCATTAGGTGGCGTTGAAAATGCGGGATCGCGAGGAGTTGTGTTGCCATGGAAACTTTGTGTACGGTACGGTTAATTTTATTAACGGACGATATCACCATCCACACCACTACCTTAAACGAATTGTTTGAGCATTCCTATGCCGTCCACATAGAAACTGAGCGTTGCCGAGGCTGACGCAAGTGCCAGGGAGGGGATTCCGGATGATAATCTTTCAATTGCGGATTTATCATCTTGGTGAGGGTTTTCCAGGAATTAGTATCCCCAACTTCACATGGCAGTACTCGCACTCGGGCTGGACAGGTCTTGGTAGCGGGATGGCGGCAGAAACTGTTCTTCTGGAAGCTAATTTTGGTTTCCTGAAGCACTGGTGAGTGAGTTCTTCTCGCTTATCCCCTGCTTCTCCAGTCTGATGTGAGCGAGTTCTTGGTTTCAGGCTCAGAGACAGTGCGGATAGCATCGGGACTCCCGTAAGTACTGGTATTTAAGAAAACCCTAGATGAATAATACAGATGAAAAATGTTTGCTGTTTTTAAGGTTATTCGGGTATCCCTTAGTTTGTGGGAGCCAAGAGATGGGTGGAATAAGTCTCAGTCTAGGGGATAGGACAATCTTTCCCTGCGTTGCGAGCACCGGCAAAACGAGCAGGGGGTTTGCCCGATACTCTATCGGGGTTTGGCAATGCGAGTTAGGGATGAATGAAACTTCCTGTCTACAAGAGAATATAGTTTAGATCAAGGAAGTAAAGAATAGGAAAAGGTGAGTGGACGATGACAGAATATGTACTCGGGACCTTTGATGTGGTGAGAAATATTGAAACTCTCTCGGCTTTAATTAGAATCACGTATGTCTTCAAAGCCATCTTTCACCAAGCCGACGAGGTTATGAGGACCGCATGTTGCTTGCGATTGAGCAATACTCGGAAAGAATACCAACTATGGTTGACCGAGAAGATTGCAGCACCGGTAAGTACTCTACGAGTTCTTCGCACCCAAATCGCTTAAGCACTCTGCACGAAGCCATAACCGTGTGGCGTTGATGGGGCTGGTGCCAAGAACTGGTGAGGGGTTCCGGGCACATGAGCTGTGCTTGACCGGCACAGGATAGGGTACGGGTATGGTGGGCTGGCAATCCAAAGGGAAGGAGTGAGTCGTGCTCAGCGAGATATTTTACCAAGTGAAGAAAACGGTGGTGAATGATGCGCTGGAGGGCGGGGAGATTTGTCGTGATCAAAAGAAGCACTCAAGTTGATAGTCACGAGAGCCTCTAGCCCTCCCCGCTCAATCCAATGGTGGGAGGTGAACTTATCAACAGCATCAATGGTGTGGAAGCCTTGCTAGCACACTTCAAATCACAATTGGAAGCTCCATGACATTCCTCTCCCAATCTCATTGGCGGCCCCCAATTTGCTCTGGAAAGCAAGGTTAAGTAGAAGCTCATCTCCCATCCTTCGTCGGTCGAGTGAGAGAGCTCCTCAACTTTGGTGACGTCTCTCGCTGCTTCCAACCTAATTCGGGAAGGTCTACCCGATCATCTGCCCTCACTGAGTCGGCACTCTCTTCTTGGCGAGGGTTGGGGTCGGCAAGTGTCACCATGTGCCCCCGTCGCTCAGTGTCTCTTTCCTCTTCCTTCTAAAGCTCAGATCCTGACAAACAAACTTCTTTTTTTTTCCTTCTTCCTTTTCAACAGAGGACACCGCTTTAAACCGTTGCAAACCACCCTACAACCCCACCGTGAGTGAGTGAGTATCCGCCAAAAGCCGAATAATCTTAATCTTAAAATGTCTTACGATCCTCGAACTACGGATGAGGCATCCCCGAATCCCACTTTCTCAACAGTTCATCCACCTACAACCGGCGCAACAGGGATTCCTGGTGGGTTTTCCCTTTCCAACTCTCTTCCTTCTGCCTCCCCCTTCCTTCCTTCTCCCCCCGGATCGTCAAAACTGACTCAAGCATTTGCTTCAAAAACAGCAGCGAATCCAACGCCTCCGCCTCCAGCAATTCACAAAAGGACTTACCAAGCTTGCATTCCCTGTCGCCAGAGAAAAGTTCGTTGCGACCTCGGCTCCGTAGAAGCGCCGCACGACCCACCCTGCGTCCGCTGCCGTCGCGAATCCAAAGAATGCTACTTTTCCGCTACGAGACGCAAGACGAGGACCCCCAGCGCGGACGAGGTAGGAATTGGTCGCGGTCGCGGTACCGTCCGCGGCGTGATTAGGAAACACGAGGATGACGAGCAAGTGCTGTCGCCGATCAAACGCTCCCGTTCAATTGGTCACGGGGAATTCGTCAATTCCCCCTCCTATTCACCCGGCTTTGCGGGGAAACCCTTCGTCACTCCTATTGACCCGCGACTCGCGGAACGAGATGGGGATGTCGAGAGTAGGGACGGGGACTCGGCAACCGCCGCTGAAACGTTGCTCCAGACCCCAGTTTACAACTCGCACGAGGCGCTGTTAACGCTTATTGAGGCAGCGGGGAAGGATACACCGTTGTCCGATGATGATGGGAAGTCGTCCAGCGATACGGACGGGGAAGGTGAGAAGGATGTCGGCGATGGCCGGTCACCGGCTGCACAGAATGGGATTGGGGTTCGGTTCTCCTCGGCGGGTGATAATGGTTTCTCGTTTACTCGTAGGCGGGCGGGAAGCAATTCTACCACTTCTCCCCGAATGCAGGTTGGCCGGCTGGGGACTACCAGGAGTCTGAGCATTAGCACCACTCACGAGGATAGGGATGGGCTGGAAAAGGCGATCCGGGTGTGGAACAAATTTCGGTTTGTCAAGGCGGGATGGTTCACCGCGAGTGAAGCAATTCAATATGTTGAATAGTAACCCCCAACTTTTTTTTTTACCCCGGTTGAGGCACATGTACATTTTTGCTGATGGAGTGATAAAGCTTTTACAAACATCTACACCCGTTGTCACCAACCCTAACCTCACCCTCCCTTCTACACATTTCTCACCCCAGCCACCATCCCTCACTCCTTCGCTTAGAACCCTTCCTGACAACCATCATCCTTCTCATAACATCACGTTATATGGTCCTTTCGGGCCCGGGGGGCAAGTCAAGGTCGTATGCGATCCACGATATGCTATGGCGCGAAGTTCGCGACGGCTGCGAAGGACTCATGTGGGGTGGTGGCTGGGGTGGTCTTGGCACCACAAGCAGCAACAACCACTCGCATGCACGTAGCGCAAGGGTAGCGCGCGGTCTGCGCACACTGGGGACGGTGGAAGGTTTATTGATACTCACGGAGTGGCACGTCCGCGGGCTGCACTTCCCAATGGGCGTGGAGGAGGGCGACTGGATGCTGGACTCGTCTGACAGCGAGGAGTGTGAAACCACGCACCCCCGGCGGAAACCGCGCAAGGGCGGAGGAGTGGTTGAGGGCCTGGGCGATCGCATCGAAAACCTACTCGAGCCGGCGTATCGCAGCGACCGGATGAGTTGGATGTTGTTGGGCAATGCCCTGGCGCTGGCGTATGAGCTCGGTGTCTTTGACGAGATAGACGAGCCGGCATCCACCGCCCCCGCACACCTCCCCTCCACAGAACCGCCCCCGCCGGACACAGGCTACCGTCTCCGCTTCCAGAGAATCCAGAAGCTCCTCCTCGTCTACGTCCTCCAACTCGCCTCGCGCCTCGGCTGGACGAGCATGATCCCGCGACATATCACCGACTCTGTTCAACACAAGCTCAACTCTACCGGCGCCTCCCCAGCTAGCGTGACCATGACTGGCCGCTGGGAGAGCGACGATGAACTTCAGGACGTGATCTTCCACAGCTGGGTTGATCTAACAATGCTGATGAAGTCCTCCGCCGAGGACCTCTTCCCCTCTCGTCGGGAGACCAAGAACATTATGCGGACGGGCCGCTATGTGGGGCTTCTGGAGCACTTCCAACCCCTGTTGAAAAACTGGAAGCGTGATTTCGATGCCCTCGGCCTTCCGAGCCCGATCCACCACATCCTCAGCATGGAATACGAGCACGTTAGGTTTTACATCAACTCCCTCGCTCTCCAAGCCGTCGTGGACCGGTGCATTGTGGACAACGACACGAAAGCCGCAGTGGCGCAGGTGAATGCGAAGGACATGTCCTTTATAAGGGAAGTCGTCGACGCCTCCCGCGCTCTCCTGTCCTGCGTCGTGGAGAAGATGTACCCGGGAGGATACCTTAAGCACGCGCCGATACGAATCTACCTACGCATCTTGGGCGCAAGCATGTTCCTACTGAAGACTTTCGCGCTTGGCGCGAAAGAACATGACGTCACGACTAGCGTAACCCTCATCCATTCAACGATAGACGCACTACGCAAGGCAAGCGTTGACGATGTACACGTTGCATTACGCTTCGCGGATTTGCTAGAGACATTAACGAATCGGATTCAGGCTCGGGTCGTCAAGATTATTCCCACTAGCGGCGCAACTACTAATGCTACTACCGATACATCCGCAAATACCCCACCACCACAGGCCATGCCGGCAAAGGTGAAGGTGAAGATGCCCCCACCTCCGACTCCCGGCATGCTACAAACCGACGTAGCCAGTGGAGAGTATGGGTACGACGGAGCGGAGATGCCGGATACTGAGCTCTACTTCCACGGGTATGAGGATTGGCTGGCGCTACCGATTGATCCCATTGTTGGCGCTGGGTTCGATGCTAGTGTTACGCAGGGTCAGATGGGCGTTGATGTTGGCGGGGTGGATTTGCTGGAGTTGTTGTTGGCGGGGGGTGGTGGTGGTGGTTAAGGGGAAGGCGGGAGTTTGGGGTTTTCTTTTGGGTTGGTTATTTATTTATTCTGCTGTATGATAACATTTTCCACACAAAGTTTCTATACGTTTACGTATCTTCTCTTCTCTTTACTGTTTTTTCACCATCCCGTCCGGGAGTATCTGTCTGGCTGTCTATCTGGCTGGTTGCCTGAATTTATTTCTTGCCTTCTTTTTGCACGTCGGCTTTCTTTCGTCGTCCGGTTTTTTTTGCTGGTGGATAAGTTACATTACTGTATATGATGAAATCGACTAATGATCGTGGAATACTATGGGATGTCTTGCCAGCTCTATGGGGGGGGGGGGGGGGGCGCCGCGGGCGGGGGGGGGGGGCGGCGGCGGGGGGGGGGAGGGGGGGGGGGC
>Ga0307513_10004391_pt1 | contig 18827 bp, 14 predicted proteins | sample 15_EM_MG_FD_202174 | JGI IMG/M metagenome (GOLD analysis project Ga0307513, IMG submission 202174) | Populus trichocarpa ectomycorrhiza microbial communities from riparian zone in the Pacific Northwest, United States - 15_EM | ecosystem: Host-associated > Plants > Roots > Unclassified | place...
TGGCCGAGCCCGACGAGATGGTCCGGGAGCTGATCGGCCTGGCCCGGGCCGCCGGGGCTCCCGACAACGTCAGCTGTGTCCTCGCCGAGGTCAGCGCAGCCGTCTCCGGAGCACCCGGAGTACCCGCCGGATGGTGACGGTCCGCGGCCTCGATCGGCGGCCGCTGGCCCTTCCGGCTTTTCGTCGGCTCTGGATCGCCTCCGCCGTCTCGGCGATCGGCGGCTCGTTCAGCGTGATCGCCGTCCCTGCCCAGCTTTTCGCGCTGACCGGGTCGTCGGCGGCGATCGGCTGGTCGGCGGCGGTGACCTTTCCGCTGCTGGCGTGCGGTGCGCTCGGGACGGGCGCTCTGGCCGATGTGCTGGACCGGCGGCGCCTGCTGCTCGGTGCGCACACGTCGCTGGCGCTGACCTACCTGCTGCTGTGGGCGCAGTCGGTGGCGGAACTGAGGTCGGTGGCGGTCCTGCTGGTGCTGGCCGGCGGTCAGGGCCTGAGCTATGGCGCGATCCTCACGACAACGGGCGCGGCGCTCCCCCGGGTGGTGCCCCCCAACCTGCTGGCGGCGGCCAACAGCCTGAGCTCGCTGACTCGGTACACGGGAGCCGTCGTCGGCCCTCTACTGGCGGGCGTCCTGATCCCGGTGACCGGCCTCGGCACCCTGTATCTGCTCGACGCGGCGGCGCTGATCACGGTGCTGTGGGCGGCCTTTCGGCTACCCGCTCTCCCCACACGGACCGGACCGCCACCGATCATCGAGCGGCGCCGGCTCGCGGGCTTCCGGCTGCTGGCCACCGATCTGGTCCTCAGAGCCGTGCTCGGCCTGGACCTGGTAGCCATGGTGTTCGGAATGCCCTCGGCACTGTTCCCGGAACTCGCCGCCGGTGACCTAGCCGGTCCAGCCGCGGGCAGGGCGATCGACCGCTCGCAGGTTTTGGGGCTGCTCTACGCCGCCTACCCGGCTGGGGTGTTCGCCCTCGGCCTGATCTCCGGCACCTTCACCCGCACCCGTCGACCCGGAGCGCTGATCACCCTTGCCGCCCTGATCTGGGGAATGACCGTGATCATCGCCGGGCTGACCGCGAACCTCTGGCTCACTCTGGCGGCGCTCGGGCTCGGCGGCGCGGCGAACTTCGTCCTCAGCACCTGCCGCAACGCCATCACCCAGGCCGTCCCGGACGACTCCGTTCGCGGCCGCACCCAGGGTGCTCTGACCATCGTCCTGATCGGCGGCCCGCAGGCCGGCGCCGCGGTGCACGGGTTGGTCGGTTCGCTCCTCGGCGCCCGGCACACGATCTGCCTGGGCGGACTGCTCACCCTGGCCGCAGCCGCCCTGCTCAGGGTTGCTGCGCCGCAGCTGTGGCGGTATCGCTCAGCAGCCGGGCCTCAACCACCGGATCAAGCCCGACCCGAGGCCGATCCGGGCGTTGCGGAGGCTCGCCGTCCAGGCTCTGCAACCACGCCCAGGTGTCCGTGACCGTCTCCGCGATCGGCCGACGGTGCAGGCCGGCTCGCATCGCCTTGGACACGTCACCGCCGTGCATCCCGTCCCGGTCCTCCCCCGGCGGCAGCCAGATCGGCAGGTCGATCCAGGGCTCAACGCCGGCGGCGAGGATCACCTCGGGTGCGGTCCAGCGCAGCTCGGCGTCGGAGCCGGTGACCCGGACACAGGTTTCGAGCAGCTCGCCCATCGTGGTCGCATCCGGCGGGCTGACCAGGTTGTAGGCACCGCCGAGGCCGCGGTCGGCGGCGTCCAGGACCCAGTCGGCCAGGTCCCGCGCGTCGATGTACTGCAACCCCAGATCGGCCGGCCCGGGAGCGAGCACCGGGCCGCCACGGGCGATCCGCAGCAGCCACCAGGGCAGCCGACCGACATCCTCGTACGGGCCGAGGATCAGCCCGGCCCGGGCCAGCAGCGCTCGGTCACCGAACGCCTCCAGAGCCGCCAGTTCCCCACCTCGTTTGGCCTGCGCATAGTCGGCCTCCGCGCCCGCGGCGGCGGAGGACTCGACCAGCGGCCCATCCTCGGCCAGCCCAGGCTTGGGTGGGTACACGTACACCGACCGACTGGAGATGTAGACGTACCGCCCGGCCCGCTCGGCCAGCAACTGGGCGGCGTCCCGGACGACGGACGGCGCCGCCGACCAGGTGTCCACCACGACGTCCCACTGCGCGTCACCCTGCAGCGCGGCCAGTCCACCCTCGGCGGTCCGGTCACCGATCAGCGCAGTGACACCGGCCAGCGCAGCAGCATCGCCCAGCGCAGCAGCATCGCCTGGGCCGGTGGTATCAGCCAGCGCAGTGGCATTGCCCAACGGCAGCCGCCGGCCCCGGTTGAACACCGTAACCTCGTCACCCCGCGCCCGGCCGGCGTCGACCACCGCCCGGCCGACGAACCCGGTCCCACCCAGCACCAGCAGCCGCATGCGTCGACTCTGCCGCGTCCACCCGCCCAACATCAAACGCTGCTGCTGTCGGCAGAACCGTCGACAAGCCAGGCGCGACCCAGCCAGCCAGAACGACGATCGCCCCCCGGCGGTGAGCCGGAGGGCGATCGAGGGAAACCCGAAACTAGCGAATGATCTTGCGGGCCCGCAGCGAGGCCAGCGCCTCATCGAGGATCGCCTGACCGTCGGCGTCGCTGCGCCGCTCCTTCACATACGCCAGGTGCGTCTTGTACGGCTCGTTCCGAGGCGGGGACGGCGGCGTGGTCTGGTCCTGGCCGGCCGGGAAACCACAACGGGGGCAGTCCCAGGTCTCCGGCGGCTGGACGCCGGCCTCTTCGGAGAAACTGGGGGTCGTCTCGTGCTTGTTGGCGCACCAGTACGAGACCCGGAAGCGAGGCGCGGTATCGCCACGCTCCGCCTCCCCCATGGGGCCCGCTCCGACTCGGCTGCCGCGGATCGCGTTGCCACTCGCCACCGTGAATCCTCCTTCGATGCCCGGACGACGTCCGGATCAGGGTTGTGGTGCGTCAGGATGCGTCGGGGAAGAACCGGGTCAGGAGATTGAGGAGCACAATCACTGTCGCCCAGATAACGCTGATACCGATCGTGAAGCGGTTGAGGTTGCGCTCGGCAACACCCGAACTGCCCATGCTCGATGACATACCGCCACCGAACATGTCCGACAGCCCACCGCCGCGGCCCTTATGCAGCAGAATAAGCCCTACCAAGATCAAACTTGTGACGATCAAAAGAATCTGAAGCGCCAGGCGAAGCACGGACACGCGGACCTCGTTCGTCGATCGGGAGAAGCCGTCAAGTACACAGAGTAGGCGATGCTAGGCCGGGTTCCGACCGTTCCGCGTGTCGCGCCACCGTAAGTCTCTTTCGAGCGGCGCGACACGCGGTGCCAATACCGGTCAGCTCGGGGTCACCCGGTCTTGTGATCGCGGTAGCGGACGATCGAGGCGAACTCCCCGGGATCGGTGCTGGCACCGCCCACGAGGGCTCCGTCGACGTCCGGCTGAGCCATGATGCCGGCCACGTTCGCCGCCTTCACCGACCCGCCGTAGAGGATGCGCAGACCTGCGGCGATGGCCGGTGTGTACATCCCGGCCAGCCGAGCCCGGATCGCCGCGCAGACCTCCTGCGCATCCTCCGGGGTGGCGACCTCCCCGGTGCCGATCGCCCACACCGGTTCGTAGGCGATCACGATCGAGGCCACCTGCTCGGCGGTGATGCCGGCCAGGTCACGGTCGATCTGCAGTTCGCAATGCGCCACGTGCTCCAGGTTCTTGCGCACGTCCAGGCCTTCGCCGACGCACAGGATCGGCGTCAGTCCGTGCCGGTACGCGGCCTTCACCTTGGCGTTGACCAACGCGTCGTCCTCGTGGTGGTACTGCCGACGCTCGCTGTGCCCGACCACCGCGTACGTGCAGCCGAGCTTGGCCAGCATCCCGCCGGACACCTCACCGGTGTAGGCACCCGAATCATGCTGAGACAGGTCCTGAGCGCCGTACTTGAACTGCAGCTTGTCGCCGTCCACCAGGGTCTGCACGGAGCGCAGATCGGTGTACGGCGGCAGCAGGGCAACTTCGACCGCGTCGTAGTCGTGCTTGGCATCGTCCAACGTCCAGGCCAGTTTCTGGACGAAGTGCGCGGCCTGTTGGTGATCGAAGGTGAGCTTCCAGTTCCCCGCCATCAGGGGGGTCCGGTCGGTTGTCACATCGGCCATGGCTCAGCCCTCCGATCCGAGAACGGTCAGGCCCGGCAGGGTCTTGCCCTCGAGGAACTCCAGGCTCGCGCCGCCACCGGTGGAGATGTGCCCGAAGGCAGTCTCGTCGAAGCCGAGGGTGCGTACCGCCGCCGCCGAGTCACCGCCGCCGACCACGGTGAAGGCCGACGACGAGATCAGCGCCTGCGCCAGCGCCCGGGTGCCGTGGCTGAACGGCTCCAGCTCGAAGACGCCCATCGGACCGTTCCAGAACACGGTGGCCGTGTCGGCCAGCTTGCTCGCGAACAGTTCCGCGGACGCCGGACCGATGTCCAACCCCAGCCGATCGGCCGGAATGGCATCGATGCCCACCACGTCGTGCTCGGCATCCGCCGAGAACGCCGTCGCGGCGACGATGTCCACCGGCAGCACCAGCTCCACACCCTTCGCCGCCGCCTGCTCGATGTACCCGCGGACCGCGTCGAGCTGGTCCTCCTCCAGCAGGCTCTTGCCGACCTCGTGGCCCTGGGCCTTGAGGAAGGTGAACACCATGCCGCCGCCGATCAGCAACCGGTCGGCGGTGCCGAGCAGGTTCTCGATGACGCCGAGCTTGTCGGACACCTTCGAGCCACCGAGCACCACCGCGTACGGCCGCCGCGGCGACTCGGTCAGCCGACGCAGCACCTCGACCTCGGCCAGGACGAGTCCGCCGGCCGCATGCGGCAACCGCTGCGGGACGTCGTACACGCTGGCCTGCTTGCGGTGCACCACCCCGAATCCGTCGCTGACGAAACCGTCCGCGAACGCGGCCAGCTGGTCGGCGAAGGCGCCGCGCTCGGCGTCGTCCTTGCTGGTCTCGCCCGGGTTGAAGCGAAGGTTCTCCAGCACCAGCAGCTCGCCGTCACCGAGCGCAGCGACCGCCTTCTGGGCGGACTCCCCGACGGTGTCCTCGGCCAGCGAGATGGTGACGTCGGGCAGCAGTTCCTGCGCCCTGTCCACCGCCGGCTTCAGCGAGTACTTCTGCTCCGGAACGCCTTTCGGCCTCCCGAGGTGCGCGCCGACAATCACCTTCGCGCCGGCGTCCAGCAGTTTCTGCCAGGTCGGGAGCGAGGCCCGGATCCGGCCGTCGTCGGTGACGGCGCCCGTCTCCTTGTCGAGCGGGACGTTCAGGTCACTGCGGACGAAGATCCGCTTGCCGGACAGTCCGCCGAGCTCGGTGGACAGGTCGTCGATCGTCCGCAGTGTTGACTCCCCCATGGAACCGGTCACAGTCCCGTTCCGACAAGGGTGACCAGGTCGACGAGCCGGTTGGAGTAGCCCCACTCGTTGTCGTACCAGCCGACGACCTTGACCTGGTTGCCGATCACCTTGGTCAGACCGGAGTCGAAGATGCAGGACGCCGGGTCGGTGACGATGTCGGTCGAGACGATCGGGTCTTCGGTGTAGACCAGGTAGCCCTTGAGCGGGCCGTCGGCCGCGGCGGCCTTGAACGCGGCGTTGACCTCTTCGACGGTGGTCTCCCGGCCGACGGTGATGGTCAGGTCGGTGGCCGAGCCGGTCGGGACCGGCACCCGCAGCGCGTAGCCGTCGAGCTTGCCCTTCAGCTCCGGGATCACCAGGCTGATCGCCTTGGCGGCACCGGTGCTGGTCGGCACGATGTTCAGCGCGGCGGCGCGGGCCCGACGCAGGTCGGAGTGCGGGCCGTCCTGGAGGTTCTGGTCCTGGGTGTACGCGTGGATCGTGGTCATCAGGCCACGCTCGATGCCGAACGTGTCGTTGATGACCTTGGCCAGCGGCGCCAGGCAGTTCGTGGTGCAGGACGCGTTCGAGATGATGTGGTGCGTGGCCGGGTCGTAGTCGCCGTCGTTGACGCCCAGCACGACCGTGAAGTCCTCGTTCTTGGCCGGCGCCGAGATGATGACCTTCTTGGCCCCACCGTCGATGTGCACCTTGGCCTTGTTGGCGTCGGTGAAGATGCCGGTGGACTCGATCACCACGTCGGCACCGAGTTCCTTCCACGGCAGTGCGGACGGGTCGCGCTCGGCCAGCGCCTTGAAGGACTTGCCGTCGACGGTGATCTCGTCACCGGAGAAGCTCACGTCACCGTCGAGCCGACCCAGGATCGAGTCGTACTTCAAGAGGTGAGCGAGGCTCTTGTTGTCGGTGAGGTCATTGACGCCGACCACCTGGATGTCCGCGCCCGCCGCCCTGGCGGCGCGGAAGAAGTTGCGGCCGATCCTGCCGAAGCCGTTGATGCCTACCCGAACGGTCACAGACGTTTCCTCTCAGCGCACCGGGCGCACCCAGTGCCTTGGGGTTGATGTCACAACTACGCAACCCGAGCCTACGCGAGACGGCTTCGGACCAGGTGTCCAGACAGCCCTGACCTGCGTGTCCGGACAGCATCCCGGCCTTGGGCAACGCCTACTCAAACCCCCGGTGGGGACGCGCAAAACAGCACCCTCGCCAGCAGCTGGTGCCGAGCGTGGTCAGGCGTCGAGCATGTCCGGGGTCAGGTTGGCGTCGGTACCGGCGATCCCGAGGTCGGAGGCGCGTTTGTCGGCCATCGCGAGCAGTCGCCGGATCCGGCCGGCCACCGCGTCCTTGGTCATCTGCGGCTCGGCAAGCTGACCCAGCTCCTCGAGGCTGGCCTGCTTGTGTGCCAGCCGGAGCCGGCCCGCCGTCTGCAGGTGTTCGGGGACCTCCTCGCCGAGGATCTCCAGCGCCCGCTCGACCCGAGACCCGGCGGCGACCGCGGCGCGGGCCGAGCGCCGCAGATTCGCGTCGTCGAAGTTGGCCAGCCGGTTCGCGGTGGCCCGCACCTCGCGGCGCATCCGCCGTTCCTCCCAGGCCATCACGGCGTCATGGGCGCCGAGCCGGGTCAGCAGTGCACCGATCGTGTCGCCGTCCCGGATCACCACCCGGTCGACGCCGCGCACCTCGCGGGCTTTCGCCTGGATGCCGAGCCGGCGGGCGGCGCCGACCAGGGCGAGCGCGGCCTCCGGTCCCGGACAGGTGACCTCGAGGGCGGACGAGCGGCCGGGTTCGGTGAGCGAGCCGTGGGCCAGGAAGGCGCCGCGCCAGGCCGCCTCGGCGTCACAGGTGGCGCCGGACACCACCTGAGGTGGCAGGCCGCGGACCGGGCGGCCGCGGCCGTCGACCAGTCCGGTCTGCCGGGCCAGCGACTCACCGTCGCGGACCACCCGTACGACGTACCGGCTGCCGCGACGGAGTCCGCCGGGGGCCAGCACGACGATGTCACTGCTGTGTCCGAAAACGTCGCTGATGTCCTTGCGGAGCCGCCGGGCGGCCTGAGCCGTGTCCAGTTCGGCCTCGACCACAATCCGGCCGCTGACGATGTGCAGGCCCCCCGCGAACCGCAGGGTTGCCGAGACCTCCGCCTTGCGACAGCACGGTTTGGTCACCTTCAACCTGCTGAGTTCGTCCTTGACCAGTGCCGTTAATGCCATGGGCACATCCTGTCACCCGGCGCAAGCATCCTCTGTGCGCTTGTGAAGACACCATGCGGACCGGTCAGCCGGCGAAGAGATCCCGGTAGGCGGCGGCCAGCCGGAGCGGATCGTGGCGAGCGGTGCCGTCGCCGAGGGAGACCTCGCGGGACAGCACGGTGGCCCCCATCGAGGCCGCCACCTCGGCCAGCAGGTCGGCGTTGTCCACCGCCGAGGGATCCACCAGGACGGCATCGATACGCAGATCCGGCGCGTGTGCGGCGATCACCTCCAGGTGATTCTCCGGGGCGAAGCCGTCGGTCTCCCCCGGTTGCGGGCTGAGGTTCAGGGTGAGGCAGCGCCGGGCGGTGGTCTGGCTCAGCGCCCGCTCCAGCTCCGGCACCAGCAGGTGCGGCAGCACGCTGGTGAACCAGGACCCGGGACCGAGCACCACCCAGTCCGCCTCCCGGACCGCGACCAGGGCCTCCGGGCAGCCGGGCGGGTCCTTCGGCATCAATTGGACGCCGATCACCTTGCCCGGGGTGGTGGCGACGGCGACCTGCCCGCGAACGACGGTGACGGCGGCCGGGTCATCCGGGTCGATGCCGAGCACAGACGCCTCGATGTCCAGCGGCACCGCGGCCATCGGCAGCACCCGGCCGCGGGCGCCGAGCAGCCGGGCCACCCAGTCCAGACCGCTGACCGGGTCGTCGAGCAGTTCCCAGAGCGTGACGATCAGCAGGTTCCCGAGCGCGTGATCGTGCAGTGCCCCGGCGCTGGCGAACCGGTGCTGCAGCACGTCGCGCCAGAGCCGACCCCACTCGCTGTCGTCGCACAGCGCGGACAGCGCCATCCGCAGGTCGCCGGGCGGCAGGACGCCGAACTCCCGACGCAACCGGCCCGAGGAGCCACCGTCGTCCGCGACGGTCACCACCGCGGTCAGCCGGTCCGTGAGGTGCCGCAGGGCGGCCAGCGACGCCGCCAGCCCGTGGCCACCGCCGAGAGCCACCACCTTCGGCCCGCGCTCCCGCCCGGTGAGGGTCGTCATTCCCGCCCCAGGTCCCGATGCACGGCGGTGATCGCAACGCCCGGACCGGCCAACCGGCGTGCGAGCACCTCGGTGATCGCCACCGAGCGGTGCTTGCCGCCGGTGCAGCCGACCGCGATCGTCGCGTAGCGCTTGTTCTCCCGGACGTAGCCGGCCAGGACCGGTTCCAGGGCGAGCGCGTACCGGTCGATGAACTCCTCGGCGCCTTCCTGGCCGAGCACGTAGCTGCTGACCGGCTCGTCCAGGCCGGTGTGCGGGCGCAGTTCCGGCACCCAGAACGGGTTGGGCAGGAACCGGACGTCGGCGACCTGGTCGGCGTCCAGCGGCAGGCCGTACTTGAAGCCGAAAGACATCAGCAGGATCCGGATCGACGGGTCGTCCGCGTCACCGAACAGCGCGATGATCTTGCTGGACAGCTCGTGAACGTTCAGCCGGGAGGTGTCGACCACGGTGTCGGCGTTTCCGCGAAGTTCACCCAGCAGGCGGCGTTCGGCCTTGATGCCGTCCAGCACGGCGGCGCCGTCCTGCAGCGGGTGCGGTCGGCGGACCGACTCGAACCGGCGGACCAGGACGTCATCGGTGGCGTCCAGGAAGAGCAGCCGGGTCCGGACGCCCTCGCGCTCGGCGGCGGCGATGGTCTCGCTCAGGGCGGAGAAGAAGGACCGGCCGCGGACGTCGACCGCAACCGCGATCCGCCGGACCGATGGCTCGGCGTTGGCGGTCAGCTCGGCGAGCTGGCCGATCAGTTGCGGGGGAAGGTTGTCGACGACGTACCAGTCGAGGTCCTCGAGGGCTTTGGCGGCCGTACTGCGCCCGGCGCCGGACATCCCGGTGATGATCAGCAGCTCGGACGCCACCCGGGCGGGCCTTTCCGGCGCAGTCGCGGGCGCGCCCATGGACTCGTTCGCTGACGCGTTCGCTGACTCGTTCATGGACTCGTTCATCGGCTCGGTGATCGACTCGGCCATCGGCTCGGTAGAGCCCTCGGGCACGGTGGTCACGGTGTCTCCCTGTCGCGGGTCGTCCGGGTGATCGCATCGTCAGCCCGGTCGGGTGCGGTACCTGGTGCGAACGGTCGCCTGGTTCCGGTCTGTTCGTCAGTCGATGATCTCACCGGTGGCCATGTCGACGGCGACGCCGCCCCGGCCCGCGTTCGCCTCGACCTCGGCCGCCAGCGACGTCACCACCGCCTGCGCCACCTTCGGGCCGACACCCTGTACCGAGGCGATCGCCTCGACGCTGGCCTGGCGCAGCTTCTTCACCGAACCGAAGTGCGCCAGCAGTGCCTTCTTCCGGGCCGGGCCGAGCCCGGGGACGGCGTCCAGCTCGCTGGCGGTCATCGCGGTACTGCGCCGCTGCCGGTGGTGAGTGATCGCGAATCGGTGCGCCTCATCCCGGACCCGTTGCAGCAGGTACAGCCCCTCGCTGCTGCGCGGCATGATCACCGGCTGGTCGTCGTCCGGGATCCAGACCTCCTCCAGCCGTTTGGCCAGCCCGCACAGCGCCACATCGACGATCCCGAGCTCCGCCATCGCGGCCGCAGCCGCCGCCACCTGCGGCGCGCCGCCGTCCACCACCACCAGCTGAGGGGCGTAGGCGAAGCGCTTGGGCCGGCCGGTGTCCGGATCGATGCCGACCGGGACCTCACCGGACGGGCCCGCGCTCGACCCCACCTTCGACCCGGTGCTCGACCCCGCGTCCGATTCGCTGCTTCGGTCGGGCGGGGGCTGCAGTTCCCCGGTCACGACATCCACCGAGGCACCCTCGGCCAGCTCCTCGTCCTGCTCGCCCAGATACCGCTTGAACCGGCGAGTGATCACCTCTCGGATCGACGCGACGTCGTCCGATCCGTCAACGCCCTTGATCGTGAACCTGCGGTACTCACCCTTGCGCGGCAGGCCGTCCTCGAACACCACCATCGACGCAACGATGTTCGAGCCCTGGATGTGCGAGACGTCGTAGCACTCGATCCGCAGCGGCGCCTCCGGCAGGTCGAGCGCCTCCTGGATCTCCTGCAGAGCCTTCGCCCGGGTGGTGAGATCGCCGGCCCGGTGCACCTTGTGCAGGGTCAGCGCCTGGCCGGCATTGCGCGCGACGGTCTCCATCAGGGACCGCTTGTCGCCGCGCTGCGGAACCCGGACGTCGACCCGGGAGCCACGCAGCCCGGACAGCCAGTCCTCCACCTCGGTCAGCAGCGGCGGGTCGACCGGCACCAGCACCTCGCGCGGCACCGCCTCGCCGGACGCCTCGCCGTAGACCTGCTGGAGCAGGTGCTCAACCAGGTCGGCGGTGGTCACGTCCTCCACCTTCTCCACCACCCAGCCGCGCTGGCCACGGATCCGGCCGTCGCGGACATGGAACACCTGAACGGCGGCCTCGAGCTCGTCCTCGGCGAGCGCGAACACGTCGGCGTCGGTGCCGTCGGCGAGCACCACCGCGTTCTTCTCCATCGCCCGGGTCAATGCCTGGATGTCGTCGCGCAGCCGGGCGGCGCGCTCGTAGTCGAGTCGGGAGGAGGCCTCGCGCATGTCCCGCTCCAGCCGCTTCACGTAGCGGTCGGTCTTACCGGCCATGAAGTCGCAGAACTCCTCGGCCAGCTTGCGGTGCTGATCGGCGTCGACCCGGCCCACACAGGGCGCCGCACACTTGTCGATGTACCCGAGCAGGCACGGCCGGCCGATCTGCCCGGCTCGTTTGAAGACACCGTTGCTGCAGGTCCGGACCGGGAAGACGCGCAGCAGCAGGTCGACGGTCTCGCGGATCGCCCAGGCATGCGCGTACGGACCGAAGTAGCGGGTGCCCTTGCGCTTGGCCCCGCGCATCACCTGCACCCGGGGAAACTCGTCGCCCATCGTGACGGCCAGATAGGGGTACGACTTGTCGTCGCGATACTTGACGTTGAACCGCGGGTCGTACTCCTTGATCCAGGCGTACTCCAGCTGCAGCGCCTCGACCTCGGTGTTGACTGTCGTCCACTCCACCCCGGCCGCCGTGGTGACCATGGTCTGGGTACGCGGGTGCAGGGAGGCCAGATCGGCGAAGTAGGAGTTGAGCCGCTGCCGCAGGCTCTTCGCCTTGCCGACATAGATGACCCGGCCGGAGGTGTCCCGGAATCGGTACACACCCGGCTGCTCGGGGATCGCACCGGAAGCAGGTCGGTACGTCGCTGGGTCGGCCACCCGAAAAGCCTAAGCGCTGGCACCGACAGTTCTCACCGGGCTCCCGCTGTCACCCCGGCCAGGCCATGATCGGTCGAACCACCTGCCCGAAATGCCGCCTCTGAGGTAGACGCGCGAGTAACATAGCGGCACTCTTGCTGGGTGGCCGCCGCACATCGGGTACTCGCAAGCCGAGTCCGAGAACGTCTCCTGCGCCTGCCCGCGCCGCACACCAGGGACGTGCTGATCGAGCGCGACCTGCAGGTGCCGATGCCGGACGGCGTGATCCTGCTCGCCGATCGCTATGTCGGTGTGGGCGGCACCGACCTCGCGACCGGCAATGGCACCGGGAGCAATGGCACCGGCAGGCCCGGCGCCGCGAATGGCCGTCGGAGCGGCCCGACGAATGGACGCAGACCCGGCGCGACCAATGGCCGCAGGAACGGCGCCGGCGGCAACGGCGCCCGGGTCGGCACCGCGGGCGCACACGTCGGCAGAACGGAGGCGAGCAGCGGCGCGGGTGCGGCGAACAACGCTGGGACGGACGCTGAGCGCCCGCCGACCGTGCTGGTCAGGACGCCCTACGGACGGACCGGGACCTGGCCGCTGCTGTACGGCCCGGCCCTGGCCGAGCGCGGCTTTCAAGTGATCATCCAGAGCGTCCGCGGCACCGGCGGGTCCGGCGGCCAGTTCGTCCCTCGGCTTCAGGAACGCGATGACGGCCTGGCCACGGTGCGCTGGATCCGGGAGCAGGCGTGGTTCGGCGGCCGACTGGCCGGGACCGGCATCAGCTATCTCGGCTACGCCCTGTGGGCGATCGCCGACGAGGCCGGACTGGACGCGGTCTGCTTCCAGGCGACCATGCCCAGCCTGGTCGAGCCGATGTACGACGGCGGGTCCTTCGCCCTCGGCATCGCGCTGCCCTGGACGGCCATGGTCAGCCGGGCCCAGCCGGTGCTCGACCGGTTGCTCAATCGCTTCCCGGACAAGGACCTGCAGGCCGGACTGGATCGGCTACCGCTGACCGACGGCGACCGGGTGGCGCTCGGCCGGCATGTCGGCTTCTACCAGGACTGGCTGTCGCATCCGCCGGGCGACGACTATTGGACGGCGCAGTCCCACACCTCTCGGGTGAGCGCGGTGAAGGCGCCGGTCAGTATGCGAACCGGGTGGTACGACGTCTATCTGCCGTGGATGTTGCGCGACTATGCCGAGCTGTGCGCCGCCGGAAACCGACCCCGGCTGACGATCGGGCCCTGGGGGCACGTCTCCCCCGGGCTGCTGCGCGGCATCACCCGGGAGACGGTCGATTTCCTCAGCGAACACCTGCTGGATGCGCCGCCGCGCGCCGGTGGACAGGTCCGCTATCACGTCACCGGCGCCGACGAATGGCGTGATGCCGACATCTGGCCGCCACCCGGTGGCCGCGACCAGGTGTGGTCGCTCGGGGCAGCGGGCGAATTGACGCCGATCAGCTCGCCTGGAACTGGGGTCGGGGCCGGACCTGAGGCCAGACCCGGAGCTGAGGCCGGACCCGGAGCAGAGGTCGGACCCGAAGCTGAGGCTGCAGCTGCGGCCGGCATTGAAGCCGGCCTGGCGGCGGTCGGCAACGCTTCGGTGTTCCGCTACGACCCGGCCAACCCGACCCCTGCCGTCGGCGGACCGAAGATGCTGACCGACGAGACCTCGGTGGACAACCGCGACCTCGAACGGCGTTCCGACGTTCTGGTGTTCACTTCCCTGCCGTTGCTCGCCGACGTCGATGTGATCGGGACGCCGCGGGCCACCCTGACCGTGTCCTCCGACAACCGGCACCATGACATCTTCGTCCGGCTCTGTGACGTGCACCCGGACGGGTCGTCGATGAACCTGGGTGGCCGCCTGATCCGGCTGGATGACGTCGAACCCGGTCCGGACGGCACCCGGAAAGCCGGGCTCGAGCTGTGGCCGGCGGCGCACCGGTTCGTCGCCGGGCACCGGATCAGGGTGCAGGTCAGCGGAGGGGCCCACCCCCGATACGCGCGAAACCTTGGCACCGGCGAACCTTTCGCAACGGCCACCCACACCGCGCCGAGCACCGTCTCCGTGCATCACGACGGCCGCCTCACCTCGGAGATCACTCTCCCCGTCCACCCGACGTAACGTCGGGCAGACGTCAGTTCCCGGTCAGCACCGGTTTCCGGTTAGCACCGGTTTGGACCGCGGCCCTGGTCAGCACCGATTTGGACCGTGATTCAGGCCCAAACGGCGGTCCAAACCGGTGCTAACCCGACCCAACTCTGGGTCAGCGGCGGCGAGCGGTCACCGGCTCGGCGTCATTCAGCGAGACCGTTCTCTTCACCGCACGACCACGCTGCTGAACCGGCGGAGCGACGGACTTGGCCGGCGCCTTCTTCGCGACCGCCTTCTTCGCCACCGAAACCGCGTTCACCGGTGCCGCCTTGACCGGCGCAGCCTTGACCGGCCGCTTTGCCGGAGTTGCTTTCCCTGCAACGGTTTTCGTCGCAGTGGCCTTGGCCGCAGCAACCGTCGCCCGCGCACCGGCCGCCGACGGGCCGGCCTTCGCCGAAGCAGCCGTTCCCTGGGCGGCTCTCGCCGGAACGGTCTTCGCCGGGGCAGCCTTGGTGGTCGGCTTGGCCGCCCCCGAGGTCGCCGCCACCGCTTTGGCCTTCGCTGCCTTGATCGCCGATCCGCGGCCCTCGATCGCCTTCGGATTGCTCACCTCGAGCAGATCGGCGAGGAACCGGCCGGTGTGACTTTCCGGCACCGCCGCAACCTGCTCCGGCGTCCCCTCGGCGACCAGCAGACCGCCGCCGTTCCCGCCCTCCGGACCGAGATCGATCACCCAGTCCGCAGTCTTGATCACGTCGAGGTTGTGCTCGATCACGATCACCGAGTTGCCCTTGTCGACCAGCCCCTGCAGGACCCCCAACAGCTTGCGGATGTCCTCGAAGTGCAGTCCGGTGGTCGGCTCGTCCAGCACGTAGATGGTCCGGCCCATCGATCGCTTCTGCAGCTCACCGGCCAGCTTGACCCGCTGTGCCTCACCACCGGACAGGGTCGGTGCCGGCTGCCCCAGCCGGACGTACCCGAGCCCGACGTCGACCAGGGTGTTCAGGTGCCGGGCGATCGCCGGGACGGCGGCGAAGAACTCGGCCCCCTCCTCGATCGGCATGTCCAGGACATCGGCCACCGTCTTGCCCTTGAAGTGCACCTCGAGCGTCTCCCGGTTGTACCGGGCGCCGTGACAGACCTCGCACGGCACGTAGACGTCCGGCAGGAAGTTCATCTCGATCTTGATCGTGCCGTCACCGGAGCAGGCCTCGCAGCGCCCGCCCTTGACGTTGAACGAGAACCGACCGGGCTGGTACCCGCGGACTTTCGCCTCCTGCGTCTGCGCGAACAGCTTGCGAACGTGGTCCCAGACCCCGGTGTACGTCGCCGGGTTGGAGCGTGGGGTGCGGCCGATCGGGCTCTGGTCGACGTGCACCACCTTGTCCAGGTGTTCCAGGCCCTTGACGCTCTTGTGCCGCCCCGGCACCTGCCGGGCACCGTTCAATTTGTTCGCCAGCGTCGTATAGAGGATGTCGTTGACCAGCGTCGACTTGCCCGAGCCGCTGACGCCGGTGACCGCGACCAGCAAGCCGAGCGGGAAGGCGACGTCGATGCCCTGCAGGTTGTGCTCGCGCGCGCCGGTGACCGTCAGCTGACGGCTCCGATCCCGCGGCCGCCGGATCGCCGGCACCTCGATGCTGCGCCGCCCGGACAGGTACGCGCCGGTGATCGAGTCCGGGTGGTTGTACAGGTCGGCCACCGTGCCGGAGTGCACCACCTGGCCACCGTGCTCGCCCGCCCCCGGGCCGATGTCGACCGCCCAGTCGGCCGCCCGGATGGTGTCCTCGTCGTGCTCCACCACGATCAGCGTGTTGCCCAGGTTGCGCAGCCGGGTCAGCGTCTCGATCAGCCGTCGATTGTCCCGCTGGTGCAGTCCGATGCTCGGCTCGTCGAGCACGTACAGGACGCCGACCAGGCCGGACCCGATCTGGGTGGCCAGCCGGATCCGCTGCGCCTCACCGCCGGACAGCGTGCCCGAAGGCCGGTCGAGAGACAGGTAGTCCAGTCCGACATCGAGCAGGAAGCCGAGCCGGGCGTGGATCTCCTTGAGCACCTGGTCAGCGATCTGCCGTTCCCGCGAACTCAGATCCAGGTCGCCGAGGAACGCCGCGGCCTCGCGCAGCGGCAGCGCACAGACCGCCGCGATCGAGCGACCGCCAACGGTGACCGCCAGGACCTCGGGCTTGAGCCGGGTGCCGCCGCAGGTCGGGCACGGCACCTCGCGCATGTAGCCCTCGAACCGCTCCCGGCTCCAGTCCGACTCGGTCTCCGAATGCCGGCGCTGGATGAACGGGATCGCGCCCTCGAACCCGGTGGTGTAGGACCGCTCGCGGCCGAACCGGTTCTTGAACTTGACGTGTACCTGGTAGTCCTGACCCGACAGCAGGGCATCTTTCGCCCGCTGCGGCAGCGCCCGCCAGGGCACGTCGACCGAGAAACCGAGGTCTTCGCCGAGCGCCCGCATCAGCCGGAGGAAGTACTCGGCCGACCCCTGCGTCCACGGCGTGATCGCGCCCTCGGCCAGGGTGAGGTCCTCGTCCGGGACGATCAGGTCGCGGTCCACCTCGAGCTTGACCCCGATGCCGGTGCAGTCCGGGCAGGCACCGAACGGGTTGTTGAACGAGAACGACCGCGGCTCGATGTCGTCAAGCTGGATCGGGTGCTCGTTCGGGCAGGCCATCTTCTCGCTGAAGCGGCGTTCCCGATCGGGCGCACCCTCCGGCTCGTCGACCATGTCCGCGATCACGATGCCGCCGGCCAGCCCGAGCGCGGTCTCGACCGAGTCGGTCAGCCGCTGCTTGGACGAGCTCTTGGCCGACAACCGGTCGACCACCACCTCGATGGTGTGCTTGTACTTCTTGTCCAGGGTTGGCGCATCGGCGAGCGAGACCACCTTGCCGTCGACCCGAGCCCGGGAGAAGCCCTTGGTCTGCAACTCCTGGAAGAGATCGACGAACTCGCCCTTGCGGGCCCGGACCACCGGTGCCAGCACCTGGAAGCGGGTGCCTTCGGGCAGTTCCAGCAGCCGGTCGACGATCTGCTGCGGGGTCTGCTTGGTGATCGGCTCGCCGCAGATCGGGCAGTGCGCCCGGCCGGCCCGGGCCCACAGCAGCCGCAGGTAGTCGTACACCTCGGTGATGGTGCCGACGGTGGAACGAGGGTTGCGCGAGGTCGACTTCTGGTCGATCGAGACCGCCGGTGACAGCCCCTCGATGAAGTCGACGTCGGGTTTGTCCATCTGCCCGAGGAACTGCCGGGCATAGGCCGACAGCGACTCGACGTACCGCCGCTGCCCCTCCGCGAAGATGGTGTCGAAGGCCAAGGACGATTTGCCCGATCCGGACAGACCGGTGAAGACCACCAGCGCATCGCGCGGGAGGTCCAACGAGACATCTTTGAGGTTGTGTTCGCGGGCCCCGCGGATGATCAGTCGGTCGCTCAAGACTCGTTCCTCGCCGTTCGTATCACCCTCTGCTTGATGGTTTTCTCAGTCCGCTCGTTCACGGGAGCCATGCTAGGTGTCCCCACCGACAGTTTCCGCCGGACGGCGTGGACGCCGGGTGTGGCTGCCGCCCGGACCGGGCCGGATGGCAGGCTGAGCTCATGACCTACACCGGTGACGTGAGCACGGACGGGCCGAGCGACGTCCGTGAATTGCCCGACGCGACCATCCGCAAGGCGAGCGTCTCGCCGCAGGACAACAACAGCTACCTGATCACCTGCCGGCGCAGCGGTCAGCAGTTGCTGATCGACGCCGCCGACAACGCCGCCCGGTTGATCACGTTCATCGGCGAGGGCGGCAGCGACACGGTAGAGACCATCGTCACCACTCACCAGCACTGGGACCACCACCGGGCGCTGGCGGAGCTGGTCAAAGCGACCGGGGCGCGCACCGCCGCCGGTCGGGAGGACGCCGGTGAACTGCCTGTCCCGGTCGACGTCGAACTGGCGCATGGTGACCGGATCGCCGTCGGCTCGCTGAGCCTGGACGTCGTCCATCTGCGCGGTCACACTCCTGGTTCGGTTGCCCTCGTGCTGACCAGCGCGGACGGCAGCGTGCACGCCTTTACCGGGGACAGTCTCTTCCCCGGCGGAGTGGGTAACACTCGCGGCAACCGGCAAAATTTCGTGTCCCTGATGGACGACGTCGAGCAGCGGCTGTTCGACGTCTATCCGGACAGCACCTGGTTCTACCCCGGGCACGGCAAGGACTCCACCCTCGGCACCGAGCGGCCGCACCTGCAGGAATGGCGCGAGCGCGGCTGGTAGTCAGCGCAGGGCTTCCTCCTGCTGTGACGCCGGCTCCGGTTTCGGGTCGCCACGATCCAGCTTGCTCGGCCACCAGATCTTGCCGCCCAGATCGAGGTTGATGGCGGTGACCAGAACCGAACGAACAACGATGGTGTCGAGGATCACGCCCAGCGCCACTGCCGTGCCGAGCTGGGCGAGGAACACCAGGGGCAGGCTGCCGAGCACAGCGAACGTCGATGCCAGCACCAGCCCCGCCGAGGTGATCACCCCACCGGTGGCCGCCAGGGCGACCAGCGAGCCCTCCCGTGTGCCGCGCGTTTGCGTCTCCTCGCGCACTCGGGTCATCAGGAAGATGTTGTAGTCGATGCCCAGCGCGACGAGGAACACGAACACGAACAACGGGAACGACGCGTCGGCGTGCTCGAACCCGGACCCCACCTCGAAGATGCGGGTGAACACCTCGTGGAACAGGATCGTTGACAGACCCAGGGCCGTCCCGAAGGACAGGATCACGGTCAGGATCAGGATGATCGGGGAGACCAGGGCCCGCAGCAGGAGCATCAGGATCAGTGTCACCACCACGAGGATGACGGGAATGATCACCTTGTTGTCACGGCTCGACGCGTGCTGGATGTCGAGATAGATCGCCGAGGT
>Ga0307513_10004392_pt1 | contig 18825 bp, 21 predicted proteins | sample 15_EM_MG_FD_202174 | JGI IMG/M metagenome (GOLD analysis project Ga0307513, IMG submission 202174) | Populus trichocarpa ectomycorrhiza microbial communities from riparian zone in the Pacific Northwest, United States - 15_EM | ecosystem: Host-associated > Plants > Roots > Unclassified | place...
CAAATTGTTAGCTACCGAGTGCTACTGTTTTCTAGACTAGCTTTAATAAATATATTCCTATTTTAGTATCTAAATGACTCAAATAAGTAAACATGAGTAATACTGGATGGATCTTTCCGGACAATTTAGATATTCTCCACAGCTTTCACTAAGTCATTCAAAGTCCTCGAAGGTAGAGTTGTTGACTTAGGAGGTATCCGATGATAGCCGGTTACACCTGAGTACTTCCACTATTCTACTATGCTATCAGGTTGAGTCCGGAGAACCTTTTTGCGTCTGGAGAACCTTTCTGCGTCGGGTACCTTCTGAGTCCTTGGTTGCGTCTGGTGCATCTGGGCGGCATGGACCCCTGTCCACAAGCACCCAATAAAAGACCTCACACCCAGAACACGAGTTTAGGTTCTATGCGCCTAGACTGCCGGACTCACAGGGAGTACGGGGTGCGTCCGGGTGTAAACTTTTTTTTTTTGCTGATATACGAGGCTGCTATGGAAAGCGGTATTGGTACAGAAGTTTACTGAAATTGAATTCTGTGCAATTAGTTAAGGACTGGTTAAGAAGTTAAGCTTTAAATATACTTAGTAATGCTGGACTAAAGACATAATTACTGAGGGCTCAGATAGCACGAAGTCTAGCATGAAGAATCAGGATATCATCCATCAAGTACCAAGAGGCAGTTGGTATTGAGATTGCTAAGATCCTGAGTTTTCTGCTTTCAACCTAGGAAGAACTGCGCTAGTTATTATAATTGATGCATATATTGTGTTTGTACTTTAGTTGCTGCCATTTAGGACCTGTTTGGATGGAATGGTTCCGTTCCGTTGGCACATACAAATGACCATTTCCTTCCGTTTCGAAAAGGTGTAAGCAAAATGACTGTTTGGTACAAATGGTAGCAATCATTCTGTTTCTTAGTGGTGACAACAAGATGGTTGCCATGTAAACATATCATGAAAATTTTGCCATGTAAAATAATTACCTTCTATGTAATAATATCAGTTTTAACAATCACTCATTCCTATCAACCTATATTTCAACCAATCTAATGGCCAGTATGATACTAGTAAAATTCCTTTAAGCAACCAGGCTAGTGTGAAAATCTTTCATGGAGCAACAGGAAATGGTTGACCCTTGGCGACAACCATTTCCACAGATCAAACCATTTCGCAACGGAATGGCTGCCACTTCTTCCTTTTTTGCCAAACAAGCCCTTAGAGTGCAGAGAGTGGGAGCAATGTAGGAGTCATTTGGTAGTCTCGGCAGTATTGTTTGAATTGTAGGCTGGGAATATTAGGATTGTCACCGTCACGTATAGTATCAGTGTTAGGGTGGAAAACAATTCTCAGATAATAGAGGTAGTATGCAAGGTTTTCAATAAATCTATTGCAGATATCTACAGTCATAGGTAGTTATAGTAAATCTTGTTGTAGTAAATCTCTGGCTATAGTAACTCAGGCGTACAGGAAAAACAGGTTTTTATAAATATCTTGTTGGCTATAGTGGAAAAAACTGGTACTCTAGTGTAGTGAACTAGGAATAGTGAATACACATGAATATAAAAATCAAAAGGGATTTAAATTTAAATAACAATAAGGAACCAAAGGAGTAAGGTCTATAAACTATTGTATTTATAGCCAAGTGAGAGTACTCCAATTACCCGTACATAGCATGGCAATTCTACTTATTGTCTGAGATCTATCAGGGAAGGATCTGACACCTGAGTTCAGGGTCAAGCTGAGAGTCAGGACAGTTAGCCACATGATAACTTTCTAACTAGTTTTGATGCCAGTGTAGGTCTAGCATGCAAGCAGAGATGATAGGAGAAAGGCAAATCAGTTGAGAAGGAGATTCAGGTGTTGGTAATAGATTTGGAATACTTGATAGTCCCAGGAATAATTCTGGTGAACCTATAGCACCCTCTAGCTACAAGGAACCAAGTTAAAACCAACTAATAAGGCTTACTTGTTTCTTCTTTTTAACTTCATACTTCTGAAAACCTTGGCATATTTTCTGAAGCTGGCAGATTCCTGTAGGAATTAGTAACAAGATTCTGAAAGTAGAAACTGTATTTGTAGGAAACTGTTGAAGGAGTGTCATGAGATTAGTAATATGGGCTTTCGCAAAAGAAATCAGAATTGTCTCAGGTAAATTATTTCCAGTAATAAGATCGGTTGATAAATTAATATCACTGCCACTTCTGTAATTTCCATTTTGCAAGTTATAAAGAATATCTGTCATTGATTTACTATTTGAGCTTGTATTTGAGTCAGGTGCATCCTTATTATAATTCAAGAATGAGTTGGCAAGTTGCTTCACCTGCTGACTATTTCAGCTAAAGCCAAGAAGAGAGCTGATTGATATTGGAGTTACTTGCTGAATCTTTTCTATATACTCAGTATAGAAGTTATACAAACTGCTGTCAATGGCTTTCATCTATCTCACCTTCTGCCAGCAATGAAAATAAAACTAGTAGGCAGTTCCTCTCATGCTACAGCTATTATATAAATTACTTTATAGCATATCTAGCTTTGAAGCAGTTATACCAGTTTTTTCAAAGAAGTCTACAATATGACAAACATATCATCGTCTATAGTTCACCTATAGTCATCCAATTCCAAACATCAAGTGATTGTAACCAAGCCGTTGTATTTGGAGACAAGTAGAATAGTGTAATATTATCGAATACTGGTAGCATGAGACAAGTAGAATCTATTGGTGGCCTTTCTAAAGGAGGGTGGATTAGTGTATTATCTGTTATTAAGGCAAGATGTTGACCTTGAGCCTGCCTATTCTGATTGAGCTTTTCTAAGAACTTATACCAGATACCAGATTTCATACATGCTTTTTATATAATTTGTATACCATAGGCAAATTGTTAAGATTGATCTTTGATTTTCAAAAGGCTGCCAGAGCTTTAGATTGATTGATTGGCCACAGTTGCCTTTTGTCAGATCCATCCGAATCGACTATTACAAACACAGTTACTCAGGTTTTATTTATTTTTTTCCTTCCCTGATCCTTTCACCATTTGATAAAATTGTTAAATCCGACCGTATGTTGTATCTGGTAGTAATTCAAATCTTAGTTTTACAATTTTTACATTCTATATTCTAAAAGCGCTATTGGTTGGGTATATAATACTTACTGCAAGGCAAGCTCCTCAAAATTATATATATCTCTTTGGGCAAAATCCTTCAAGCATTCTCTTAATCTTACCGTTATTCTAGGCACCTTATATGCCTTCTGGTCGTCTATTTCAGTTTCTCCATATCTCTTTACCCTACCTAATTCACATATGTTCTTCAAACCAGGCAGTTAATCAGAGAAGAACTCAAATCCTGTATAATTTTCTTCTTTGTTAACCTTTTCCTCTTGTAGCATCTCTATCTCTCAAATGAATTTTCTTGCTACAGCAAGTATAACATCAGCTGTAGTGATTATTCTAGCAAGCTGAGCCTGGTGAACCTATTCGCTCATGTGAGCTTCTAGGACAGGAAACTGTTGTCTTTAGGCTTTCTTCTTCTAGTTATTACTTGCATTTAAATTGCTATTTAAATGTTGTTCACTATTGTTTAATCACATTGGAAGTGTTGACTTCGAAAGTGGAGCATCAGTTACCAGATCTAGAATTATTTTCATTCTAGTATCTCATGATCTCATCTTGACCTTTTTATTGACTCATTTATATACCCAGAAACAGCTTTATGAACTTTTTCAATGTCATCCTCTCATTCTCCTTCAACTCAGTTCTCCTTTTACAGATTTTATACTTCTCCAGTATAGTCAAATATCTTCTCTGCTTTCCTTGCCCTATGGCGCTGCACTTGGAGCTAGTGGCCTTGTTCCTTGAAGTTCCCTAAATCATTGCTAAAACTCTATATTCTCCCCTCTTCTTGATGATCGTGCGAACGGCTAGAAAAAATAAATACCACTCCTAGACTCCCCTTATCAATAACCTCTATGTCATCTTTACTATAATGAATACCTGGCTATAGTGAACATGAAGGGTCTTGTTTTTGTTGTTCGTTATAGCCAGGTGCGACTGTATGTTTTCTTGGACGTTTCAAAAGCGCAGATCGTCCCTGCCGATTATGGAAAAGAAGGTGCGGCGGAGAAAGCGGCTGGATTGGTCTTCAAGGCACCTTACCTCAGATCGCAATGTGTTAGTTAGAAATCTGTTTCCTGCCTATTGTTAGTATACTGGTAGGAAAAGTGCCTGCCTTTCATATCACTTTGACTGCTAGCTGGCTCTTCGTGAAGTATTGTCCGTGGACAAAATTAGCCGCGGATCAACCAAGAGGGAAAAACTTAAGCCATTATAACAATACTCTCCCACTAACCCCACGATCAAAGCAAAGAAAAAATACTAGGTATATAAGTATTGGGTAGAACACATAAAGTTACCGTAGTAGAAATTCATACCGTAAACTCTCGTTAAATCCACTATCGCCCATTGGTCTCGGATCCCTCCCGATCAGAGACAAAAAGGAATAGCGTGTTCCAGACGCTGAATAGCTTATTTAAGATGAGCATTGGATCTCATTAGCCCGTACTCGAGTATTCGTAATTTTCACAATATAATGGGCATTGGTGTAGTAGACTTTATTGAGTGTCATAAACTCCCCTGATTCTACCAGCTGCTTTCAATGATAAAAGGAGTTCAAGGCTGCTATTGTGATACCACAGACTTGAAATTATCCTACTTTCACGCCCACTTTATACCTCATATAAGTTATCCAACCATCCTTTATTTCGGTGCTTGTCGTGAAAACTGGGATCCTGAGGTGTATGATTTGTAGCAATCCACATTCCCTCTCTGTTCTATTCGCTTGTATTTTAATGCAGCTGTGTCTCTAATATACTCGCGGTGTCGAAACGTTTTTTAAAAAAGACTGCTATCGCATACCACCAAAATTCGGACTTTTTATCTTGGATTTGGGGGGTATGCAATAGCAGTCCCTCTTACTTATTTATTTATAATTTCCAGTCTGGGGGAGATCGCACTCAAAATTCGAAGTCCGTAGGGGATTATCGACCAATTCCGATGGTCCAATGGCTAAGGAACTGGTCGGTGCTAATTTGAAACAGGGAAACATCGCACGTTCGAACCTTCCTGTTGGCAGTGGATGTAGTCGAGCATTAAAATAAAAATAATAATAAAAAAGCTCTGCGAACCACTCTTGTTGCTGGTTTGAGGGTCGGGGGCGGTTCATGTCCTAATATATATGATGAGTGAGCCGGATTTAGGGGTGGGAGAGAAAAAAACCATCTGGCATATAACCCGTGGTGGAGAAACCGGCGACTTGTTTTATTTATTGCTCCTGGTATGGTGTACAGGTAGCGCTGGGGTACGATAATATCATTATTATTTCTCGTTGTCTGGAAATCCTCTTCGGGTGATGAGTGGTGATCGGATGTACCGTATTGTACTCAGTGTCAACAAAAGCAGGGAGGCGTCACAGTCTTAGCAATATTACTATACATATCTCTTTGCGAGCTTCTATCATAATCTACGAGGTAATGCGGTATTGTAGTGGACAAACGGATCTTGCTCCCTTGTATTATACTTTTTTTAAGCAACTGAACTATTTGAGTCGAAATTTCCCCACTCCTGAAAAAGAAAAGAAACCAAGCTATAAAGCTGTACACATTATATATAAAACCGCCACCCCCCCTCTACACCTCCTTAACAAACTTCTCATCACACCCAACCCCGATCCCGCCATCTTCCATCCCCACTCCCAAGTCTACGCTTGCAATACCTCTTGGCTCCTCACCAACTTTCTCTTGCGGGGCACTTGCGCCGCCAACACCACCACTCTCTCCATCATGATACTCCTCCCTCTTCCAAAACTTCCTGTCGCCGTGCACGATGCGCACAACCCACGCGGGGAAGAAGCCCCCGGGGATGCGCCAGGTCCAGTGGTCCTTCAGCTCCTTGCCGTAGGGCACGATGCGCCCGCCGGATGCAGTCTCGATGAGCCAGGCTCCAGTGTTGAGGATGATGTACGTGATGATGCCGGCGATGAGGCCATAGGCGATGGAGTAGGTGAACGGCATCACCATGATTGTCACGAACGCTGGTATTCCGTCGCCGGGGTAGGACCAATTGATGTCTGCGGCTGCCTTCATCATCATGCTACCCACGATGATGAGTGTGGAGCCGGTAGCCCAGGGCGGGATGCTGGCGAATATGGGGGCGAAAAAGACGGAGATGAAGAAGCAGACTCCCGTCACCATTGCTGTTATCCCGGTTATACCGCCTTCGGAGATACCGGCGCCGGACTCTATATATGCGGTCACAGGTGGGGATCCAAAGAGCGAGCCGAGAGAGATGCCTAGAGCGTCGACGATGTAGGCCATGGCTGAGCCCTCAAAGTCTTGCCCAGCGGAGAGCATTAGATTGGCGGTATTAGGGTTTGGGGAGGAGGGTAGGTACCTTGAGTGCGCTCATCTATGAAGCCGGCGAAGCGTGCCATTGAGTAGAGGGTTCCGGTACAGTCAAGGATGTCGACGTAGAGGAAAGTTATGAGTGCTAAGGGTTTTCCAAGAGATTAGCTAGTGAGACATGTTTCATTTATTGGACGCCACTCACCCAAGCCAAATTGACCGCCGGCGCCGGAGATGTCCCATTCTTGTGCGACGAGAACTTTTTGAATCTATTCTGCGTGAGCAAAGAGGGCCAGAAGTGGGGGGGGTGTGGCGGGGTACCTTGTGGAAAGCAACCACATTCTTGAAAAAGTCGAACCTCTGATTTCCCTCAGAATTGTAAGGGAAATAAGTAACCTCGGTAGGTCTTGGCCATGAGATAATCGACACAAGGGCAATACCGGCAATGATGGCACCCTTGACCCTATAAACCAATCAGCAACCACCACCACGAAAGGGAGACAACACCTACCGATACATCATCAAAAAAGCGGTGACGATCCCACCACAAAAGATACCAATCCAAAGCGTCGGATTCCTCATTTGATGCCCTTCACAGACCCCAGTGATCTCATCCCTAAACTCAGGTCTACACCCGGCCAAATCGAGCGGGGTCGACACAGCGCCGGTGATCGCGCCGATACCAGCGGAATACGTCAACCCGATAAGTGCAAGGTAAAGCCCGATGCCAGCTCCGGTAGCGAGTTTAATAGAGGCAGGGATAGCCCTGGCGAGCCATTGCCGCAGTCCCAATATCGATAGGGCGACGAATATGAACCCCTCCACGAAGACCGCCGTCACAGCGAGTCTGTAGGGTACCGGGCCCGAGCCATGGTATCCAACGACTTGATATGCAAAGTAGGCATTAAGTCCCATGCCGGGTGCGCACGCGATAGGGATGTTCGCTCCAAGTCCCATGAAGAAGGATGTCAAGGCGGCGATGGCGGCGGTCGCGGTTACCAGATCTCGCTGTACAATGCCCACGCATAGCATGTATGCTTCGTTCTTGTCGCACACAGGGTCATCAGGTGTCGGTGTGCAGACACAGGTTCCGCCGGATTGCGATGTGATGTTTGCATTTACCTACATTTTTGCCCAAGTAAAGTTAGCTCCGAACTAGCACAGTTGCGAATTGGGGAGAGGAGGGAAAAGGGAAAAGGAAGCCCTTACAGCAATGATGTAACTACGACCCCCCAAGCCAATTGTGAGTGACAAAAGTTAGCAAGGGGAAAAGTGATTTAGTGGGGGGGAAGGATCAATTTCGGGGAAGAGCATGTGAGCGGGCGGGAAAAGGCAGGGGTGGGAGAGGGACGAACGCCATAGCAAAGAAACTAAACCCGGGAACCGTTAGCACCTATCAGGCGAAGACAAGACCGAAATTAAGCTTTGGTCTCGGATTAATTGTTGGTCGACTGATACTCACGTAGCAAGCCCGGCACGAATCTCTGTAGAGAATCGTGAGCCCTTTCGCTCCTTCCTGTGGCCAGAGTGCTCTAGTCGGAAGTATCGACCGAATGAGCTGTTGGCCACCCGTCCGTTTGTCCGATCAATCCAACCCATTTTGAGGGATCGAGTTTGAACTGTATCTCTTCACCCTCTGTTTATCTCACCTTCTCGCTCTTGTGTAAACCTTCCCAATGGGCACTCGCAGAAGGTTAGGGAGAAGGGAATTAGGAGAAATTAAGTGTATAAGAACCGAATAGTCAGATGGAAAGAAGAATAGAAGCACTGGAGAGCAAGTGCGAGAGGGTAAAAAAAAGAGGACGGCGACTGGAGCAAGTTACCCCAATCCAGATGCGAATATTTTTAGTATGATAGACCAACCGGTCTTTATTTCTATTCGGGACCCAAGATTCCCCACTGCTCGAGTTCTGTACGGGTAGATAAGATCTCGCCTGCCTAGATTCTCGCGGGTCCCTGGGACTTATTAAATAAATGAATATCTCCAGAGTGGATCACACCGTCTTATCACACGAGTAGAGAACGAGGGAAGAAGAAAAAGCAAAAAAAACGAGAAACGGGGTCTTCCTGCCTGTCTCCTCGTCTACAAGGATATTGGAGATAAACAGGAATTGTAGCTGTGATAGCAGGGAGGCAAGTAAGTAAGCAAGCAAGAGAGTGTTTTCGTGATAAGGCTTGACGGCGGAAGAGAGGGTAGACTCGTAAAGCCACGTTCACACTGACCATACTCAATCACCATGATATCAATCCGTCAGCCCTCCCGATCTAGGTCTCATCGATACCTAGTCCACACTTTCTAGCCTAGAGAACCCCCCTTCAATCCACGATACGATTTCTTTATTTTTTGTATTTATTTTTTGCCCTTACGATACTTACCCTCGGCAAGCCCGTAAATCCCCCCCCCACACCCGGTCCCATTCCAGAAAGTAGACCCCTCCCAAGAGGAGAGAGGGGAGAGAGAGGAAAAAAAAGTGCCTACCCAGTAACAGCCCAAGCCAATACTACCCCTCCGAATGGTCGGGTGTTACAATCCGGGTTATGTCTACCAGCCAGCATATAAGTGGGCTTAAGTACCGGTACTGGGACAAGAATTGGCTAAACTCGATTGGCCACAGGTAAGCATAGGAATGTAGTAATGGTGGGTGGGGTGGAAAAGATCGGATCAATTATACCCCCCCATTCCCGCAACCAGGTGTGGCTGCCAGAAGAGAAGGAGAAGTGGGCTCGGAGGAGTTACTCGAGACGGGCAGAGTGGACAGGGTCTGATGCACCGTGGTACAAGTACAAGTACCGGTGGATACTATGATACCCGTGTTTGTCTTTCTGGCGTTTGAGAAGCCAGCTGCTACAGTATTGCACGCCAGCAAGAGATCGGCCGGAGCCTCATGAATTCAACCTATCAATAGGGGCCTCCACAAGTAGAACAAAACGCGAGAATACACTATGAACCCACCTCGCCTCAGGCTTTTGGTGATATGCAAGAAACCTAATCTTCATTCTCCTAATCAATCCAGCTAACTATGATGGTATGCACCACTAGCCATATTCGCGAGCCCCAGAAAAGTCACAAGTACGATAAATATGATATTATATGCCACTGCAGCTTGGCAATGTACGGGTACCAGTACTCGAGTACGGTACCGGCCCCGCAGCGCAGTGCAACAAGCGAGAGGAAACGAAACAAAACCCGGAGTCCACCGCCACTTTTCTGCGCCTACAGACCAGACCGATAGTCTAGCCAGCCATTCTCAATACCGTAGTCCTGGACGAACAAGGACCACCAAATCCCAAACAGTGCGACACCCTATCTCCACGAGTTTTCCTTTTTTTCTTCCCCTTCATACCTTCCACTTGATAGCATAGGATCCCAATACCGGTTATCTGCAGGATAGATGGATAGATTAGCTTCGCTTACATATATGATACCTCCCTCCAAAAACTCGCCAAACACGAGCGGGGGATTCCGATGCACCCCAGGTTGAGTTTGACGGGGCCAGGCAGGCGGGCAGACGGGCGGACCAGGCCAGACCACATCTCTCCCTCTCGCTCGCTACCCTCCGAACGACCGAACAAATGAACGGGGACTTCGGATGAACGTTATCACCACCACCACCAAGAACTTTTTAGCATGTACTATACGTAACCCCCCCGGAATACTAGCACTCGTACAGTACTCGAGTATACTGTGAACGCATCGTACCCAGTCTCGTTGATTCCAGTATCGCTCGGACATCTCCGCCTCACTTTTACCTTACAGTACGAGTACTGTAGGCGTCCAGGGGAATCCCGTTGGTCGCCCGGAGCCTACGAGTCTACTACGGTGCTACCCGTGCAGCTAGGAACTGCTATCATAGGAACGTTGGAGTCGCCATCCACTCACTCCTAGTAAGGGTTTGTCTGCTTGTATTATATTTTTTTCTTTTTTGTTTGTTACTTCTAGCTTTAGCGGAGGCCCCCTTCCCAATAATATATTCCGAAGGGGGAGATGGAGAGAGAGGGGAAATTCTAGACCTTCTGCTCAGCGTGAGCTTTGCCGTTTTTTGTTTTTTTAACTTATTATCCTACGATACTATACTGTACGGTTGTCCTTCCTTCCTTCCAATCTTGCAGAGGACAACTGCTACTGCCCTGTACTCCCTATCTATTTGGAATGTACGGGGGATATCCCTGGCAGATAGTTGAGGACGAAGGTAAGGTCTCACATTAGCATATCCAATCCCCAAGAAGGGGAGAAGGCTTTCGTGTAGACCTAGGGGTTGGGATTGGGATGGTCTGGACTCTCCAGAGCTCGGCTGGTATCGTAATTGAGCATATGTGTGAAGGGGTTTTATCAAGTTACTTTTGTAACAGAAATGGTCCGGTCTGGAAAAGATGCTTGGATAATGATACTATATTGTACGAAGGGAAGAAAAGGGCAAATGGGAGGAAGAAAAGGAGACCAAAAGCAACTGGAATACCTTTCAATGGCGTTATTCTGATATCTTACATAGCAGGATAAAGTCTAGAACTTCCTTGATTGTCAAAATGTCCCCCCTCCTAAAGGTAAGGGGCCTATTATTTTCTTTCTTTCTTTTCTTCTTCAAGGCGATCTGGGTCTGGGTTTGTTTGTTTGTTTGAAGGGATAATGGTAAGAATGAGGAGAAATATTCAAGGTATCGATCCATTATAGCTTGTGTCGTATGCTGGTGAGATTGAAATGGAAATCATCACGTGAGGGACATTTACTAGGCCTCTGGTGTTTCTGCTCCTAGCTTTCATGCTCACGTTTCGAGTGTGTTGTGTCAAGTAGGCGGTGCGCTGTCTGGTGGTATGGCTTAATCTAAGCTAGGCCTTATCATTGGTTCTCTGGAGAGAGAGTGGGAGAGTTGGTTGGTGAAAAATATTGGGGCTACAGACTTCGGCGACTTCAGCACAAGCAGGCGCGTCGAGTAGAAGTGCTTGGGCGTGATCCGCTGGGGCGCATGGTCTCTCATAGGTGGAGAAATGAAGAGAGAGAGAGGGAAGGGGCTATACGCAGAAGACAGAGGTCCATAGCATCGGGCACCTTGAGAAATTGTCTCTAGAGGTGGTGGGTTGGGGGATTAGAGTAGTCAATTACAGTGACTCCCTAGAGAAAAGTGAAAGTAAAGGGGAGAACAGAGACTATGACAAAACCTGGGATGATATTAGGCTTTCCTCGCCGAGTCTACTTATATCACCCCCTTCGTACCTGTCAAAAAATTAGCCACGAACGCCACCACCCATTCACCCCAAGGAAAACCTACTAGGCACCTCATCCCCTCCCGTTCTGCTCGTCGCCTCTTTAATCGCGATTGCAAGAGCCTTAAACGCACTCTCAGCTCTATGGTGATCGTTAACGCCGCGAAGGCAATCCACATGCACGGTGATACCAGCCGCGCCGGCGAAGCTCGCAATAACGTGGGGGATCATTTCTGTGCTCAAATCCCCGATCTTCTCCCTCTTTAATCCCAGCTCGACGACGGCGAACGGCCGGCCGCTGAGGTCCACGACGGCGCGGGAGAGCGCCTCATCCAGAGGGGCAAAGCCCGTGCCGAAACGTTTGTACCCGCGTATCGGGCCCAGGGCCCGCTTGAATGCGCTGCCGAGGGCTATCGCGCAGTCTTCCGCTGTGTGGTGGTCGTCGACTATATGTACTAGTTAGCAACGAATGTGATGCTGGTGCGGAGCAGGGGGGGGGGGGCACTGTGTAGGTCGCCGGAGCATTCTAGGGATAGGGACCAGCCAGAGTGCTTTGCCAAGGCGTGCAGCATGTGGTCGAGGAAGCCAATTCCTGAGTTTACGGTAATGGATTGGGATCCGGAGGTTTGGGCTGCGTGGGATGTTACTACGGCAGAAGCTGTCGGCAACAGGGCAGATACGTTGCCGCCGTCTAGCGAGAGTGCGATCTGGATGGTGGTTTCATTGGTCTGGCGGACCTCGTGGCAGGATCTTGTCGACATTTTGGCGGGTTTGTGGGGTGGAATTGGGAGTGGTGATGGTGAGAACAATGCGGGATGTTTGGTTTGGTGGGGGTTTTGGATGGATGGTGGGGCAAGCCCTTTATCTGATCTAGAGAAATTTGACAAGGCAGCATCGATAAGAATAGCCTAGCTTACTTGGCGAAGGATAATGCGAGTGATATGTCATGATATACTACTCTGTTCGTTCATATGTAGTTTATCTGATAATAGGGTTCACAGCATTCGCATAAATCAATGTAGGGACTCATAGGAGACATCACGGAGCTGAATTAAGCTAATACAGGATGTCCTACATCAAAAGTGTGTCGCCTATCGTACCAAGGAAATAATGAAATGAGGAGGATCTGTGTGCACTGAATAGGAAAGAGAGAAAGAAGGAAAGAAGAAACTCCCTCGATCGCGAGAAAGATACATGCTTTTATCAAGGCACATAAAAGTCAAGCAACACATTCCCACAGTGCAGTGTGGTTGTGAGTCCCTCTCCTTTATTTTTTATTTTTGTTTCTCTGCCAACTTTACTCCCGTATCTTCCTCTTTTGTTTGCTCCCCCATCCGCCTGAAAGCTTAGGGGGGTGGAACGCTGGGGACCGTGACCTCGATGGCACAGTCATAGAGCTCCTCCAGAGTCTCCACACAATAAGATGAGCTCTCCCCCGTGCATCCAAGTGTCATATTGATCCACTCGGCACCGCATGTTGCGATGGTGATCCTATGAGCGGGCCGCATTAGTTTGGCCCTGTCCGGCTATGCAATTTATCACTTACCTATGGCCCAAGCACCACTGGAAGGCGAAACGCTCTTCCATGCATTCCGATTCGAAGGAGTCTGCACAGGTCTGCAAGTCCCAGAGCTGGCTTGGGCACACCGCACGATTCTATAGGGGACGTCTGATTAGTTCTATTCTCCATTTTATTCTCCTGAGACAAAGACTTGCCCCGGGGAGCGCAATTAATCCGATATTTTGGCCAACGACCCCGGAGAAGATGGAGGCGATGTAGACATAATTTCCCCAATCGATGGGATCTCTTCTGTAGAGATCCGCGTCCCTCTTCGTCATAGGATTCGGAAATCCTGGGAGAGAGTATGCCGTGCTGGCCGCGAAGATAAAGAGGAGGAGGAAGGTTTTGAAAAACGACACCATGATTGCTAGCTGCCTCGGCGATACCAGTGCGATGGGTGCAGCAAGTATGGGTGGGCAATCAATGGAGACCTTGCAGGCTTTTTAAGAACGGTGCCAAGGGAGTAATGGACATCACGATCGGGGCAATTAGTCCATATGGGCTTGTTGGCCATGGGGGAGACGGTCTAGGTCTTGAACTAGGCACAACTTGTAACATTCTAATAGTACGAGGGACCACCCAAGGAACAAGAGCTCTCGGTAAAGGTCTCTTTTGGGAGGTATCGTTGGAGATCTTGAGATCCCATTCACATAACTTAACAAGAGAATTTCACAAGAGACATCACAAGGACGAAGCCCAATGCACATGCACACATCACAAAGCCGGGTATGCTCGCTTATCCCAAGTGCCACGACCTGTTTGGAAGGCCTAGCGTTAGTATTGTGGGTAATGCTTAATAAGTTTTCACATTTGTGGTTGTCCCTTGGTATGTTAGTATTGTTCAGGGGAACAATATTAAGAACTCTAATATTTAACGACACACTCAAAACTCGAGCTCAAAGAGAACAAAGGTGCTGGCAAAGCGCACTTGTAGGGAGCAATAAAGGCCCATCGCTCATCCAGAGAAGCGCCTCTGTTACTGCAAGCCTAGGGGTTTAGCAGCTTCAACAATATCTGTGAGGGTCCGGCGTGCAAGCTAGTAGGCTAATATTATAGCTTTGGTCGAGGAGACAAACAATAAATTCTGATAGCTCGATGATAGACATTACTGCCATGGGAGCACCCGCCCCACCGATTGGTATTCCGGTCGGAAAGACCTTTAAGGAGTAGGGCCATTCTTCCGCGTTAGACCCCGTGGGAGGTGTCGGTAGTTTCGAACATGAACATTACATTTACAGTGAGCAACTCGAAAGGCAAAGAGGTGGAAAAGGCTCCCATAGGCTATGGACGAACTGGTAGTTGAAATTGCCTCTGACTGAGCCAGCGGGCCAGCGTACCTGCTGAGCATGTTAACAAGGAATAGTCGGAGGAACCTGTGCCCGGAAGATGCCCTTCTCGGCGACTCAACAGAAAAATCAAACTCCCAACTACAACCAATACCTATCATACCTTAGTATTCACGCTACTCGGTAGAATAAACCCCGACCGAGTGAGACTTAACCCTCCGCAATTCCACCGAGATATCTGTTGAAAGCTGTCGTTGCATGATACAGCCGGGTCGCCCGTTTTTGTCCAGGGAAATAACACAGCACGAGCGCAGCGGCAGACTACCCGACGTCCCGTCACAGCATTTCAGAGGTGCTGGGGTGTGGGGGGAAGCAAGCGTAAAAATTGATCCTCTGATGGTAGATCGTGATCCACCACCTATCATCCGTGCACCGCAGCTGCCCGGGGAGTGGTTTTGGTAGAGAAGCATCCTCAGCCCAAAGCCATAGTTTCCGAATCTCCTATGTTGCGCTAAACGAAGGATCACAGGCACAAGAGGGTTAAAAGAAAAGGGCTACCTTGAGAGTTACTTGCACTCATCTTCGGGGTTGTAAACGTGTACACGCAACCCGATATTGTTTGATAAAGGTTCAGAGTAAAGGATCTCCGATAAACGCGGCCATCGACATTTCATTCTGCCCTATTAACCTTAAATGCATAAGCCCCGAAGAACACGTTAATGAGACTTCAGACTCCTAGTTATGTTGATTAACCGAGTGATATTGTATGAGTGATCACATATCAGCTATCGATCCCAGGGGAAGAATATGAAACCCTACCCTGTGCCCTGCACATGATAGGAAACGCCCACCAGGGCAATCTATGACGGGAGTTGGTATGTTCCACTGGCGGAGACTTTAAGAGGGGGGTATTAAAATTAGCTTCACTTGGGGCATGCGTACTGTAGTGTGGTGGAGCTGCCACCATCTTTTGCAGTACCGTAGCTTTCTTTTGACGATGGATATCGGACATTGGATTGAATTGAATCAATTGATCGAGGAAGCCAAGTGAGTGGGTTTGAAAAAGAGAAAGAAGAAAAGAGAGAAGAAAAAGGTATTTACCACCTAATTTAATTTACACCTATACAAAGAGTAGCATAGACACCGACGAGACAAGAAGTAACCCCCGTACCAATCAAATAACGAAAAAGGGAAAGTAGTAGTAGTAGTAGTAGTAGTAGTAGTAGTAGTAGTAGTATAATAGTAGTAAAAAGACAAAAACCCATCCACTTGCCGATCCATTCATCATGGTAACAGCGCATCTCACTTGCTAGAAACCAACAACTCCGCCTCCTTCCAAATCCTCATTAACAAAGCATGCAAGTCTCCGCCCCTCCCCCTCTCAGCAACACTCTGTCTTGCAACGGCTGAATCATCCTTAAGTCCAACCCCACTGCCACCCCTCACCCCGCTGCCAACCCTCAAACTTCCCGTTTCCTTCAGCCTCTGGACAAGGCCCATGGCGTTCCCTCGTCTCCCCATCTTCCGGCGGTAGCGCCCGTCACAGTGGTAACACTGGGAGAGGAGATGGCGCTCCCCGTCTACCGCAACCTCATTCCTAACTCCAAATCCCAACAATTCCTCATCCGCCCCGAATGTACCAACAAAAACCCCATCGACCGCCCCCTATCACCACCGCCTCCACTGTCGCCGCCAAACCCTCCCGAACTCAACAAAAGCCCTAGCTCCAACACTAATCCTCTCAGCATGAGCCTCCCATGGCAATCCCCCCCACGCATACCTCTCGCAAATCTACCAAAACCCACCAGCCCATTCCCAGTCCCACCACCATACCTACCATCCCGTTTCCACCTCTCGCCGCCCCCCTTCCACATCCCTCTCCATCCCACTCTCCTGTGCAACCCACCCAACCCGCCTCACGAAGGAATTCGAGCGCGTGAACCACGAATACCTCAACACCCGCCGCTTCATGAACTCAATCCAGGACTCCCTAGAGAGGACAGCCACTAGGCGCAATCTCAACCGGCGAATCCCCAGAAGGGGCCGTGCCACCGATGCAGGGAGGTTGAGGCCCCACCTTGTAAATTTGAAAAATCTATGGAGCGGGAGGTTAATATTTGGTCGTCAGAGTTGGGAAGCGAGCGGGTGGGGGTTATCGGTGCGGTTGGTGGAGGAGGGGTGTGGTGGATTTTAGTGTGCGTGGAGATAGATTCGTGGTTCATCTGTGGGGGGATTATTGTGCTAGGAGGTTTTGTGTGCGGGAGGTGGGTGTGCAGCTCCTTTATGGTAGGAGGTTGAGCATTGGCATTGACATTTCCGCTATTCTGAGGTTGAATCTGTGATTGCGATTTCGATTGTGTTGGCGCGGGCTGGGGTGTAGACTGTTGCTTTTGCTTCTGTTGTAATTGCTGTGATGATGTGATTGTCGACGGTGCATCGCCTCCGCCACCAGCACCCCGTCCGGAATTCATCTCGACAATCCCGTCGGCAGAAGCCTATCCAGACGAAATGGTAATCGTCTTACCCTTCCCGCCCTCCCTGGATTTCGACCGTGATCTATCCCTCTTATTGTTCCCGTTGTTATCCTCACCGGCACCCGCTCTTCGACTTGTGGGATTTGATGATGATGATGATGATGACGATGACGATGTTGTTGGCGCAGGCTGGGGTGTAGACTGTTGCTTTTGCTTCTGTTGTAATTGCTGTGATGATGTGATTGTCGACGGTGCATCGCCTCCGCCGCCAGCACCCCGTCCGGAATTCATCTCGACAATCCCGTCGGCAGAAGCCTATCCAGACGAAATGGTAATCGTCTTACCCTTCCCGCCCTCCCTGGATTTCGACCGTGATCTATCCCTCTTATTATTCCTGTTGTTATTCTTACCGGCACCTGCTCTTCGACTTGTGGGATTTGATGAAGATGATGCACGAGTTTCTGATGCTGTTGCTGTTGCTGCTGAGGTTGCTGATGTTGAAGTTCGTTGTTAGAAGATGTGTCTCGTTCGCCACGGCGGCCGGCAGACATATTACTCTCATAAAATAACTATGGCATTACAAAAAAAAAAACTCCGACAGCACCGAACACTCCGCCCTCCTTAGTTCAGGATGCTGGCAAGAAGACCTCCTGCGTAGGTCTTCTTGCCTTCTGGGTCCTCCGCAAGGGCGGCCAGTTCATTGGGACTTGCAGTCTTGGTCCAACGCAGCAGCTTCTCGAATTGTGCTTGTGTTTTCCAATTTTTTTTACCTTTAGCGAACACCGTTGCTCTTCGATTCAGGGCGGTGATTATGTGCTCATGCTCTGAAGGAATAGTTAGTAAGAAATAGCAGTAAGGTACCAATGAGCTTACCTATAAGATCGGCCGCTTCTTCCCAACTTATACCATACATAAGGATAAATGTTTTTTCATACCGTAAAGACCGAAATAATTGGGCATCACGCTAGGACGTTGGAGTTGCTTCTCCTGGTAAGGTCTGCTGTCTCAGGTGAGGGCTGGAAGAGAATCTTCGCGGTGTGTTTTGTCCCCCTAATCAAAAGGGGCAATTCTGGACGTCCTAGCGCCATGCCCAATTATTTCGGTTTTTACGGTAGTCAATGAGTCCATTGCGGAAGAGACAAATATCTGTCACTACGTCCCCATCGTGTGCCACCTTGTTTCCTCCTAAAATTGTCGACACAAGGCCACTTCCCCCTAGATGTTCCACACGTCGGAAGGTAGCGAAAAAACGGCGTCGAATGGCAAGAGCAGTCCCCTGCAGGGGCTGCAATAGTGTTTTTGTTTTTTGTAATTGTTTGATCTCTTCTGCTTGTTGGTCTAACTTCCTAGCCAACTCTCTCGTCTCCGCTCTCAGCTGCTTTACCTCACTTTTCGTCTTTAAGACGGATTGGAGGAGGGATACCCTTGCCTCATTACCATAAATGGACTGTGGTGAAGTGTACGGCCCAATTGTTTCTCTCTTTATTGTAGGTACTGCCTCTGATAACACCTTCTGAATCATCTTCAGCTCTGTCCTCAAATGAGGGCTCCCCGCTATTTCACAGTAAATAATTGCCGATACCATCTAGAAGATTTCTAATCAGCATCAAATCCAAAGTTCCAGGATTTCTAGAGTAAATATACCTTTTTTATTGGACCCAAAATACAAGAAGAAAGAGAAGTAAGGAGAATAGGAATCTTTTTGATTGATATCAGGTAGGTAATAGGAAGGGGGAAAGGGTGGGGAAGAACGCTGGAAGTATGGTACTGTTCAGATAATAAATGGAACAGTGTTCGCAACGGGGCAGTCCGTCCGTCCTGGGCAAGGACGAGGACGGACGACATTTCGTCGTCCCGTCCCGTCTTTTCCTGAACTTGCCCGACAAGTAAGAGCCAAGGACCAGGACGGACGACA
>Ga0307513_10004393_pt1 | contig 18824 bp, 10 predicted proteins | sample 15_EM_MG_FD_202174 | JGI IMG/M metagenome (GOLD analysis project Ga0307513, IMG submission 202174) | Populus trichocarpa ectomycorrhiza microbial communities from riparian zone in the Pacific Northwest, United States - 15_EM | ecosystem: Host-associated > Plants > Roots > Unclassified | place...
CTAGTACACTAATGAAGTTTGTTGTCATGTACAAAGATTTTAAATGGTGACTTATTCCTAATATTATCTTAGGAAATGTAAGACTTGGTTATTGGTCAACCATAAATTCTAACTAGTTGATTTCAATGATCTCTATCTTTTTCTCTATATTGTCTTGACAATCATTATCTAGATAAGGCAATTGGCCAGGTTTGGCCTTAAAAGAGTAAGGAAGAGTGAATACCATATCATTAAATATGGTTTTATCATGGTTGCTCATCTCTATGTTAGAAGAAATTTTAAACCTGATATCTTTTTTATGTGCATTTTGATCATCTAATTGTTGCATAAAGATTCAAAATTCAGGATTTTTCCCCTACTCCTATTGTGTACTATCATCCAAAAAGGTATTAGGGTTCTTACACCTATGACTAACAAGGATTAGATAGAAAAACATCACTTTCTTACTTGCTTCTTTGAGATTGCAGGACAAAAGGGAGAAGGAAACCTCAAGGGAATGGCTTAGGGTTCTTACACCTATGACTAACAAGGATTAGATAGAAAGATTGAAGAGAATGAGGCTGAAGGGGGATATAATTCCAAAACCCTTAACAAAAGAAATGGATGTATATGGATGAGCAAACCTTAACTAAGGACTGGTCAAGGGAGATAATGAAAGGAGATGACATGAAATGATAAAAATCATAATTGTGACCTTGTTAAACTCATAAAAACATACTTGAGCTGAAATAAAAATTAATGTTATGTTAATGTATTGAATGTGCATATATGATTGGAGAGCTTGTGTGAAAATGAAATGAAATGAAAGAATGTGCAGAATTGTGATCTTGTTAAAGCCCTAGAGGAATGCTTGTCTTGAATCGGAATTGATACTATGATCAATGCTTTAATTTTGCTTGTGTGATGAATGAACTTGTATAATTATAAATCAAAAGGATGGATATGTATTTATGACTTGTTATTATGAACATTCTTATGATAAAAAAAATGATGAATTTCATGGCCAAATTAGGTAAAAATGGACAGCAATGTTCGACCATTAGAAAAAGAGAGAACCATAAAGGGATTTGTAATGATAAACACCTTAGGGGAACCCTTGTGTAGTATGAAATTGTTATTAGTTTGTGTTGGTATATTGTCATGATGCAATTGAAAACATAAAATGAATGAGTGTGGCAACTCTAGGTGTCGGCGGCCTTGAAGTGATGATTAGAGGAACCTTTGGAAAATGTACATGTTGAGACTTGGTTGTGTGTTGCTTAATAACTTGTGATAATTTAGATGTGATTAGTGACGTTCCATGTTCAGCTAGGTTGGGATATGTGGTAAGGGGGAAGCATAGCGTAAAACTTACGCTTAACCTAGGGGAAAAGTAAAACCAGAAAGGACTTAACTGTTGCTGATGATTTCTGAATCGGTAGTGACATAGTTTCCGTTGACGATTCCTGGGTCGGCAATGACTCAGTTTCGTTAACAATTCTTGAGTCAATAGTGGATTGTATTCACTGATGATTCCATGTGTCAGCTGTGAAGTTTGTTTTCGTTAATGATTTTTGGGTCGAGAGCGACTCAATTTTCATTGATGATTTTTCAATCAGTAGCGAATTATACTTTCACTGACGATTCCATGTGTCATCCGCAACGTAATCATCGCTGACGATTTCTATGTCACCAGCGACTCAGTTTTCCCTGACGATTTCTGTGACAGTAGCAACTCAGTTTTGTTAACGAATTTTATGCTAGGAATGACTTAATTTTTGTGATGATTCAGTAGCGACTTAACTTGACCCAACTCACCCCGAAACATAAGAATTAAAAACTAGGATGTCTGTGGGCGACCTACATTTAAAAATTAAGAGAAATGTCTTGATATGATGACTTTCATTGTACGATTATAAAATGTGTGGGATACCTGAATGTGGACATGTGTATTTTTGGGATATGTATGGTAATGGTTTATGTGATTTCTAAATGTGAATATACTAATTAATGATTATTTGATATGTCAGGAGGTGCGACTGGGACCAAGCCTTTGACTGGACGAGGACACTCCATAGGAGGAACAGGTAGGTGGTTTCCACCCTCTTCTAACATAATATAAATTTTTCAAAATGAATCCATTACGAAAGATCTATTACTAGCTTGTGGTGAATACTGAATTGTTCATGGAATATTTGATTGGGTATGATGATTAGCTTCGACTAATGGCATCCTAGATGGATGACCGAGTTGAGTATTATGATTAGCTTAAGTGGATGGTCGGGTTAAGTGTTGTGATTAGCTATAGCTAATGGCATCCTGATACGATCCAAGCACCAAAGGATCCATTAGAGGTTCTGGTTGGTCTAGTTATAAGGCTTAGAGCTAAAAGGTTCAACGAGGCTTTCAATGGACTTCTTCAAGATACGTGGGCTAAGGTGTACTTCAAGAGGATATTAAATAATGAGGAACAAGCCATGATTAATCTTATTCATGTTCAAGAGGGGCTTGTTGGTGGAACCAAGACCATTACACAATGATTGGGAGAAGAAGACTAGATTCGGTCAGGTTGACCTTTCGTTACCTTTTTTATCATAACTGGAGCTAAAGGTATAATTTTGAGGTTATTCTAGTTGGGCTAGAAACTAGACTTCTATACCTTTCCAACGGTATATGGCACACCTTCTAATTCTTTAAGACGAGAGAGAACCATCCATTTGAAGTTGGGTTTGCTGCTGCCAAACAGAATACAGAAATAGCCGAACTTGTGTTATTAAATTAGTTGGGCTATTAAACTTTTTTTATTTTGTGAGGAAACACTTGTTTGGGTTTCATACTTGTTTATTTTAATTATTTTAATTAGTTTGGGCTAGTTTTAGCTTGAGTTGATTATTATTTAAATTGGATTTATATGTGACCCATTAGAGAAACTAGGGTTTTTGGCTTGGGGTATAAATACTCTTGAGAATAAGTTTCAACATAATTTTTTTGGCTAATAATATTCTGATTTTTGCAGACCTTTGGTTGTCATTCTTGGTTCTTGATTGAACTTTCAACTCTTCAAAGAATTGACCAATATTTGTTGTGAATTTATACTCCTTTTGCTCGTCCCAGGTGTAGGCATTGTGATTGGGTTGGTTTATAGTCTTGATGCCTTGGAGCAAGTCTTCCATTGTGATAAACTCATCCTATTTTCAACAAACTTGATTAAATAGATCTTGGGTTCGCGAATTTCATTCAATTCCACTAGGGTTCGCATCAGTTGGTATTAGAGCAGATCTAATCACAGGTTATATCTTTCAATTTGTCTTTTGTTTCTTGATTTTTTCTTGATTAGTTTCAGCCACATATATTGAACAAAAATTAGGGTTCTTGCATCCTTTTGAATTGTTGAACACAAAATCATAAGGTAGTGTTCTTGTTGAATTCTTGATCTTGCCGCAATATATACATAAAACAAATGTGTGTTCTTGAATTTTTTTTTCTTGATTGCCGACTTGGTATACAAAAAAAGAGGGGGGCTTGATCTTGAAAATTTAGATTGTTGCCAAAAAAAAATTCAACATTCTGGAGTTTGGCCAAGAGCTAGGGAAAGAAAATTAGACAATAACAGTTGGACAGTAACAATTCGAGACTTAAATAGTAACAGTTCAAATATATATTAAGAAATGATAACTATGGTTGGACAAAGAACGACAATATTAATGGGTGTAATGAGAAAAACATAAATATAAAGAAATGATTGAAAGAAAGACTTATTGGGTGTTGATATGGTTATTATAAAACATATCCTTGAATGAGGAAAATTTATGAGATAAACCTGTGATTCGCAGGAGGGACCATAGGCGTGGTGCAGCAGCAGCAGCAGGGGAGCATGAGTAGAGCTTCTATTGTAGGTAGGTGATCCGCACCTATACTTTCTAGTTAAATTCCATGGTTTAATATGTTACTAATGTGAAATGTGAATTACCGAATGTTGGATATTAGGTAAAAAGAGGAAAGTTTGCGTAATGATATCGATATTTTGTATAATATTCTGAATGTATGTGTATTCAAGGTGAAAGGTTGTTATGTGAATTGCCAAGTGATGAAATTATCGCTTACAAAGGAAATATATGAAGTGTGATTTGGGGCGTGAACTAGCATACATTTAGTGTATGTTAGGATCCCGGATAAGGGGATTCCCATGTTTGGACTAGCATACATGTAAATCCCCGTTTATAATTTTTCTAGGTTATTAAAATATGAGAAATTTAACCAATAGTAGAATGGGTTAAATTAAATTAAAGAAACCTAAATCAAGATAAAAATAGTGAAATTAATGAAATGAAAAGTGAATATATTACTAAATTATTGAAAAGAAAAACATTTGTGGGAATAAAATGAATACGTATGACCAACAGAGGTCAATATTCAAATAACAGAAGGCTAGGATTTTATGTACAAAAGTTAAAAAGGGGTGGGGATAAATGTGCAATTAACAAGATGCTATAAATATCATTCTATTTTCTCTCTTGGAGTGATTGCAAGAGCAAGAGAGAGTTTAGGGAGAGGTTGGAGAGAAGACATGTTAATGGCAGAAAATCTGATAGCTATAATTCCACCTTTCACTGTTGGATCAGAACAATATTCGGATATGTTGTTCCCCTCCATGTAGTGTACATTTTCACCGGAGGGATCTTCTATATCAGTCTCCGTTTAAGAGATATCGCGGGAGGAAAATTTCTGGGAAAATACACTTCTAGACAGTCTTCGTCGCCGACTGTTTTCTCCTCTGGCCACCATTGGATCGGGCTAAATTTTGATATGTTGTTCATCAGTATAGAAGTTGTGCTTCTCGCACAGTAGGTCTGCAAGTTTGAGGTCAGTTCGTTTAAACCCATGTTTCTGGAAATTTCACCATTTGATGAAGTTGATATTTGGATATGTTATACTCGTAATAATGGGTTATAACTTAACCGTATGGATTGTTTGGAATATTATTCGTTTGTTATTTATGGTTGATTGAAACTGTTGTCAAAATTGGTTTTTTGTGAACTGAAACAATCATAAAATTAAAAGGAAATGGAGCATTAGAGAGACTTAATTTTTTTGGAGACTTTAGGGCTGCTGTGACAGCACTAAAAGTGTATGTTTAGGGGGGTAAATACCTCTCCAAAATAAAATAAAAAATATATGAGGTTATTGTGCTTGTTATCCTAATTTATAAGGACAACTCGAATTGATATAAAAAGCCGGCCACATGAGTGAGGGCAAGGAAAGTTAGCTGACCATACGAAGAGCAAAGAGGAAAAGGAGGAAATTATGGTTTTCCTTAATGAATTTATTATAATAGGTTGTTTTCTTTATGTGAATGTGTGTATGAATTGAATGAAATTAGCATAAAAAGCATGAGGGAACTCTTGGTTCCTTAAGGCCATGCTTTCGGTCAATTAGGCATCAAAAGGAGAGGATGTTTAATTTGATAGCTTGATGACGTGTGGTTAATTGTGTCAAAATGAGAAAAAGTTAAATTGTGGATGTTGTGTGTAAAGGGAAAGATTGATGAATCTGGACAGATTCGTCTCCTGAGTTTTGGAGAGAATTTGAGTAGGAGGATAAGGGAATTAGGATCAGGTTCCTTCATAGTAATTGTATTTTTAGATGTTAGCTAACTAAGGAAATTGGTCTTGCTTAATTTGGAACGTAAAACTCCAGTTATGGGTCACAAACCGAGACTGGATCATGACTTTGTAAGGCAGCAGGACTGATTAGTTGATGAGCAATTTTGACTGTCATGGGGGACCGAACTGGGTTCTCCTTCCTATAGAGAACTTGTAGCCTCGTGTCTTAGCTTTCCAACGAGACCAATCTAGCTTGAAACTGAGTTCTATAACTCTAGATATAGTTAATAATATGAGGAGAGGTTGGACAGTAACAGTTCAATTTCTAGACAGTAACAGTTCAATTTCTAGACAGTAACAGTTCAATTTCTAGACAGTAACAGTCCAATGTTTGTTGATGAGCAATTTTGATTGTCTTGGGGGCAGACCTGGGTTCTCTTTCCTATAGAGAACTTGTAGCCTCGTGACTTAGCTTTCCAACGAGACCAATCTCGCTTGAAACAAAGTTCTATAACTCTAGATATATTTAAAAATATGAGGAGAGGTCGGACAGTAACAGTTCAATTTCTAGACAGTAACAGTCCAATGTTTGTTGAGGAGCAATTTTGACTGTCTTGGGGGCCGAACTGGGTTCTCCTTCCTATAGAGGACTTGTAGCCTCATGTCTTAACTTTCCAACGAGACCAATCTCGCTTGAAACGGAGTTCTATAACTCTAGATATAGTTAAAAATATGAGGAGAGGTTGGACAGTAATAATTCAATTTCTAAACATTAACAGTTGGACAATAACAGTTCAATGTTTGTTGATGAACAATTTTGACTGTCTTGGGGGCAGAACTGGGTTCTCCTTCCTCCAGAGAACTTGTGGCCTCGTGTCTTAGCTTTCCAATGAGACCAATCTCGCTTGAAACAGAGTTCTATAACTCTAGATATAGTTAAAAATATAAGGAGAGGTCGGAAAGTAATAGTTCAATTTCTAGATAGTAACAGTTGGATAGTAACAGTCCAATGTTTGTTGATGAGCAATTTTGACTATCTTGGGATCCGAACTGGGTTCTCCTTACTACAGAGAACTTGTAGCTTCGTGTCTTAGCTTTCCAACGAGACCAATCTCGCTTGAAACGGAGTTTTATAACTCTAGATATAGTTAAAAATCTGAGGAGAGGTCGGACAGTAATAGTTGAATTTCTAGATAGTAACAGTTGGACAGTAACAGTCCAACGTCTAGACAGTAATAGTTGGAGATTTAAACAGTAACAGTTCAAATATAAAGAAAGGAATGATAACTATGGTTGGTCAAAGAACAATAATATTAATGGATGTAATGAGAAAAACATAAAATATAAAGAAAGAAATGATTGAAAGAAAGATTTGTTAGCTGTTGATATGATTATTATAAAACATATCCTTGAATGAGAAAATTTTATGAGATGAGCCTGTGATTGTAGAAGGGACCACCAGTGTGGTGCAACGGCAGCAGCAGGGGAGCACAAGTAGAGCTTCTACTGCAGGTAGGTGACTTTCACCTTCCTTTTTAATAACATTGAATAATGAAATACTTTATCATGAATGTTACCGTATTGTGTTAATTCAGATATCAGATTATCAAATGCTTAAATGTTGATAAATGGTTGATTAGCTTCGGCTAATGGCATCTGAAGGGATGACCGGAACAAACGATTGATTAGCTTCGGCTAATGGCATTCGAATAGATGACCGGGACAAATGAATGATTAGCTTCTGCTAATTGCATCCGAATGGATGACCGGGACCCGGGAGAAATGAATGATTAGCTTCAACTAATGGCATCCGAATGGATAACCGAGACAAATGAATGATTAGCTTCGGCTAATGGCATCTGAATGGATGACTAGGATAAACAATTGATTAGCTTTGGTAAATGGCATCTGAATGCATGATCGAGACAAATGAATGATTAGCTTTGTGTTAAGCGGAAATGATCATAATTGATCTTATGAAATCTTGAATGGAGGTTGATAATGGAAGAGGAAACGGTTTATAATGAAAACCAGAAGGGAGAAGTGAATAAGATATGAATGCATGTTTGTCTTTTTAAATTGTTAGATATTTGTGTTGCTATATTATTGTGATTTTCATGTTTCAATAATATGTATTTTGTTTCAGGACCATCGCATGCATGACAGGAGTAAATCCTAGCTTATGTTCACTTTTTGTAGTCTAGGTTATAGAGAGTATACCCTTGTATTCTGTAATATTACAAATTTTATATAACTTAATTTCTATAATTGATGTTTAAACTTGAATAGATGAACTAAATTCTGAAATTTATATAATCATATTTCATGTATGCGTGTTTATCCCATTTATTCCCCTATAATGATATTTGTTGTTCAATGTATGTTATATATGTTGTGGTTGTGATGATGATGATGATGATGTTTGTGGGATTGAGACCCAGGATGATTGGGTCATGATTGAGTTATGAGATGTAAGATATTAGAAGTGTAAACACGGTACATGTCGATAACTTGGGACCTTCTGGTATAGGGGAGACTTTGCCGAAATTTCGATGGAAATTTTGGTAGGCTTTTATATGAGAACTGAAATAAAAAGAAAAAAAATTACTCCTATTTTTATGTACCAAATCCTAGGAAAGTAACTATAAACACATATGAAAGTGTGGGGCATTACAATACATTTAGTGTATGTTAGGATCCCGAATAAGGGGATCAATCATGTATTGGCTAGCATACATTTAGTGTATGTTAAAATCCCGGGTAAGGGGATCATCATGTATTGGCTAGCATACATTTAGTGTATGTTAGGATCCCGGGTTACATTTAGTGTATGTTAGGATCCCGGGTAAGGGGATCACCTTGCATCGACTCCTACGGGGTGATGATGATACTAGTGAAATTGGTATCGGTAATGTGTTAAGTGAAAATAATCATGATTGATCTTATAAAATCTGGAATGGAGGTTGATAATGGGAGAGGAAACGGTTTTTAGTAGTTGAACGAGAAAGAGTTTCTAATGAAAAAACAAAAGGGAGAAGTGAACAAAATATGAATGCATGGTGCCCTTTTTAAATTGTTAGATATTTGTGTTGTTATATTTATTGTGATATTCATATTTCAATAATATGTATTTTGTTTCAGGACCATCGCATGCACGATAGTAGTAGATCCTAGCTTTTGTTCACTTTTTGTAATCTAGGTTATAGGGAGTATACCCTTGTATTTTGTAAACATGGAAATGTTTGTAAATTTTAATTTGTATAATCAATGTTTAAACTTGATTAGATGAACTGAACTCTGTAGTTCATATTACCATGTTTCATGTATGCGTATTTATATTTTTATCCATCCATAATGATATTTGTTATATAATGTATATCATAAATATTGTGGTTGATATGTATGATGATGTTTGTGGGATTGAGACCCAGGATGATTAGGTCGGGATTGAGTTAGGAGATGCGGGTTATTAGAAGTGTAAACAGGTTAAATGTCGATAACTTGGGACATTCCGGTATAGGGGAGACTCCGTCGAAATTTCAGTAGACTTTAATATGAACACCATGAATATATATAGAAAAAAAAATTTTAATTACTCTGTTTTTCGGTTGACATAAGATTGTTGTTTTTATCCCGGATCGGGGGATGTTACATAAAATATTGTGTATTTTGTCAAACAAGTGTACTAGCTCTGAAATTTTAGCATCGCATTTATTTTGTACTTGATATCTTTAATACCTGAGGGTGTACTCTACTATGTAGTTTTACACCCCCCAATTATTAAAGTCTACATCTAAACCCTAATATAAATTGAACAAAATGAATGATAAAGGGTTTTTGATATTTTGACCAAATCATAACGGAAATCATAAACTAGTTATGATATCCATTTTTAAAAAAACAATATGAGAAAGATATCATTTTTTATTTTTTTATGAAAACATGCTTGGAAAACCTTTAGGATTTGGTCGCATACTTGATATCTTTAATACCTGAGGGTGTACTCTACTGCGTAGTTTTACACACCACCCCCCAATTATTAAAGTCTACATCTAAACCCTAATATAAATTGAACAAAATGAATGATGAAGGGTTTTTGACATTTTGACCAAATCATAACGGATAATAATAAACTAGTTATGATATCCATTTTTTTTGTAAAATATGAGAAAGATATCTTTTTTTATTTTTTTATGAAAACATGCTTAGAAAACCTTTAGGATTTGGTCGCATACATGAAAATAAAATATTTTTTTTGTTTTTTTTTGTTTTTTGATAGAGGAAATTAATTTAAAAAATTTGAGACTTTTTTTTAATTTTTAAATTTTTTTTATAGAAATGTTTTGGAGAAAACTAGGTATTTTAATATTGGATCTATATGTCACAGTATAAATATATAGCCCAATATTGTCTAAAATTGATAGAAAAACATGCAAGAAAATCATAAAAAAATTTAAATGACTTTTGAATTTTTTTAAAAACATATTACATAATATTATATATTATTATTATATTGGGCTGGACCGGACCTTGCCAGGTAGGGTCAACTGGCAGCCCAACAGGTCTGGCCTTGTTTGTTTTTTGGGCTAGGCTGACACGGGTCCAGCCCAGGTCATGGGTTAATTATTTTGGTCGTTGCATGCAAAATTCATTTTGCATGCAGCGACCACGAAAGGGAAGGGGGGAAGGAGAAGGAGACGAAAGTAACCTAGCACGGTGGTCATCATTGTGATGAGGAAGTCCAGCTGGTGGCTCAAGAGACATTAGTGGAAGAAATGGTGGTCGGCGTCAGCTGTGGGAAGAAGGAGAAGAAGATTGTAGAGGAGTGGGGGAGAGAGAGAGAGAGAGAGAGGATCTTATAGTGGCTATTCTGTCACCAGTGAGGAGCTGGGTTGGTGGAGAAGGTTGGGTTGCTCTTGTTCACGACGATGTTGAGGTGGAAGTGACTAAAAAAGCGATGGAGAGAGAGGGAAAGAGAAAAGATCACAGTGGAAACAAAACTAGGGAGGAGGCTATTTTTTGCCAACTTTGGACCTGATTTTCTCCTCTCTCAAACCATGGAATCCACCCGTATTTATAGAAAGTGGAAGAGGGATATTTCTTTTTTACTGGTGTCAAATATTGGCCTTTGATTCGACCCGGAAGGATCCTAATTATTGGCTCAAAGTAGCTATCATGGGCTGTCAGATTTGTTGTAGCAAAAGGGCTAGTCAAGTTGGCCATTTGGGGCGGTGCCACAGCCACTATAACGTCAATCAACCAAATGGATCAAACTAGCGTGTAGTCAGTAGTTAGGTGTTAGGTGATCGTTTGCATATAAATTTTATCAAATTTGATGGTGGGATGAAGCATCAAATGCCTTGGGAATGAGGCCACTCCAGTAGCTTCTCTAGAGAAGAAGATGAACAGTTAACCCAAAACTTTTAAATTTGTTCAATTTTGCTCCTAAAAAACTTCAATTTTAGCCCTGGATTTCAACGCTCTTTTCATTTTGGTCATTGGTTTCGGATTTTTTCAATTCAACCCTTAATTGGCCATTAAACTTTATAATCTCTCCAATTTCACCCCTGATTTCAACGAATTGGGTCCCTAGAGTTCGGCGTCTTTTCTAAAATGATCATTGGCTGTGAATTTCTTCAATTTAGCCCTTAATTGACCCCAAAACTTTGATTTTCTTGCAATTTTACACCTGATTCAATCAATTAACTAGGTAAAAATTAAATTTGGTCTCCTAAAATTTCAATCTTCTTAATTAAGCTCATATTAGGCTCAAAACTTAATTTTTAACCAATTAAGCTCCTAATAAAATTAATTTGACACATTTAAAGTATAATTAAATCCTTGCACCTAATTAAACTGTTCAATTAGATCCAAATTAATTCTTAAATATAATTAAACTTTAATTTGGCCCATAATTAAATAAAATTGGCCTATTAAAAATCTAATTATGTCTTTAGGCTTATGTTTTATACAGATTCGTCTAATAATCATGTATCTTGACCTTGAATCTACTTTGTCTCTCCAGTTTTGGGTAAAATGGGGTATAATATTAGGCTCCCCGATTCTATCCAAAATTACAGCTTGATTTTTTCTCCATATGAAATCCTCCTAGGTTGTTTTTGCCAAAATACCAATCTTTATTTTATTTTTTGATTTTTTTTTTTTTTGGAATGGAAGAAGATGAATTTAAAGAATAACTCAAAAATAGGTTATGACATCCTTCATCTAACATATCATCATTTAAAAAGCCATTGACATCAACTATCATGTTGTTATCTTCTTTGAGTTGTTCTTCTATTTAAATAAAGGCCTATGTTGAATAAATTTCACATAATATAGGAGCTAGTTAATTTAGAGTTTAGACACTGTTGTTGTCCTTAGTTTTCTCCACCATTATTTTTGCTACAATAGATAGTTGGTATTACCATATGTTATTGGAGCAATAGTCTTTTTTTTTTTTAATGACAAGATGATTGTATCCTCTTGTCCTATTATAGGAATATGGAAGACTTAGGCTAGGATTGTAATTCTCATTTCCTTCACTCAATCTTCTTATTTGTTGACCTAATACATTTGATAACTTTTTCCTATCACTATTGTTGGTTGATCTTTAGTCTTGGCATTAGGTGTAATTTTCATTTCCCTAAATCCTAGATGATTGTTCTTCACAAACTTCTTAGTTATATTTGTGATAGTCTTATCTACCTTTTTTGAAGATTTTTTCAGTAATGTCTCTTGAGTGAATGAGGATGGTGTTGCAGTAAAAACCTTCTCCACTCTTTCTACCAAAGCCTTTAATTGTTGTATATTCTATCTTTAGTAAAAACCAACCATATATTATTACTATTGATTTGTATAAGATTAGGAGAAATTATATCCAACATTGATCGATCTTGTGTGTCTTTCATTACTAGCCTGAATGGTGCCTAAAGCTATTTATTATTGACCACTAAATTGGTTTGTTCAACTTCCAAAACTTGTTTTTTTTTTCTTTTTGTAAGGTGTGTGATTTTACATAATATTTCCTTACTAATGTGTTTAAGCCTTGCATTCTCCTGAACTAAGTTATAGACAATTGTTCTTGTTTCCATGTCTTTTTTAGATCTAGGAGATGATAATGGTTTTTAACAAGGTCATCATCCTCGTTATTAGGTTTGGATGATCTATGTTGTGCCTGGTGTTGATGCGACTCATTTTCGACTAGTCTTTTAGACTTACATGTTTTGACTTATCTCTAAGTCACAACTTGTGTATCTTTTCACTCTAAGTCTTTTCTTTTAGAAAGAATGATACAACATGTAAGACTTACATATACTTTATAAAAATATATTTTTTGAAATTTTAGTTTCAACATCTTGGCTTTGCTATGATCGGTGTATCTCTTTCTAGTAGTAGTATTCGTGACCAATTTTAGCCTCTATCATGGTTGACAGGTCTTATATTTTATAATCCCCCATTACCAAGAAGTCCTTCTAGTTTAGTAGCCATTTTTATTGTAACTTTCAAGAATGAGTTGTTATGCGTCTTTATTTTCAGTTCTAGAAAGCGAATGCAACTAGCCTCTAATGACTTTTGAATTTTGTTTCTAAAAACAACACAACTATTAATGTCATGTCTTCATGATTCATGCAACTTTCAATACTTGCTTTCTTTGAATTGATCAGTAACAAGGATTGTATGATTTTCAAGGAGCTTGATTTTCCCTTCATGTATTAGTTGGTTGAAGATTTCTTCAACTCTTTTGATAAAAAAAAAAATACTTTTTATCCTTATCAATCACTTTGGTAGCTTTTGAATCTTTACTACCATGTTTAATAGCCTCTTTAGATTTAATGAATCCATCTCCAATGGTCTTCTTTCTTGAGTTCTATGATAGAAAGTAGTTATTGCTAGACTTACTTAATATCTTCATCAAATTTTGAGTTAGTCATTGAATGAGCAATTGCAACGTCATTCAAATAGCCAATTTGGTATGTTCCCTTTAGTAGTTTACTTTCTGCTTATTTTGTTATATTTTTTTATAATGAGCAACATTGTTTATAAAGGTATATATATCCAAGTACCATAAACCTTTTTATGATATTCAATGATATTTTTTTCTAAAATGAGTTTAATATACACTTGCTCTATTATGGTTGTAATACACTTGTTTAGTAAAGTCCCAAGTTGAAGGGCATAACTCACAATAAAGTCACCTCTATTTCTTTTCTATAAAAGTGCTCGTAAAAATGAGTTCCCTTCTCTTTATAACTATTGATAGAGTTGAATGGTGTAGAGAAACAGTGAAAGGTTCATTTGGTTAGTGGTAAATCAAATAGTCTTAGCTTTATACAAGAATTCGTTGCACTATCATTACATTGATTAGTGAATGTAATAATGTACTTCCTTGTAGATTGATTATCTTCCCTAGATAACTATTTAAAATTAGCTATTTTTATTCCTTTAGAAACTTGGTCAAACCTATCCACCCACTCTAGGTATACGCAGGCTTAGCTATTTGTCCAATTTCTTGCCCTATCTTTTAAGTGTTAGGCTAGCTTAACCATGTCTATTTGTCCTTGTGTTTGTTGTTCAATAGTAATTTTTTTAGGTGTAAAAGAGTTGTCCATTGCATTGTATTGTCCATATACAAGTTGGGTTGCATGTTGATAAGGTTATTAGGCCATATAATTGTCCTGAAGATGTGTATACACTTACGTAGTGTGTGGCACCTCATGTGTAATCGTATTCCAATGTTGGTGGGGTTTTGTTTGTGTTTACTATATTGGTATGTGATATTTAGGATATGTGTAATCGTATTCATGGGAATGTACCTGAAAACTTGCCTTGTAAGTGTCTGTGTGAGAGATCGATTATATCTTAACTTATTCTGAATTAGAATTAGCTGACCAACCATGGCTTGCATGGTCTTATTAACTACTATATTATGATTATGGTAATTTGTGTTTTCTATGTTTTTCATCTCAATCTAGATAGCCCTTATATTAGCATTGGAAAAGTTTAAAGTCTGATAAAAGAATGCTCCCTTGGGAGGAAGCACTATCGGCTAACTAGAACTTGATACAACTATTTATATACGCCTAACCACCTATTCTAACCCATAAAAGGGGTAATCAAAAGGTTGTTATAGAGGTATGGTCATTCTTACACCAAGTGTTTGTATAGGTAAGGATGTTGAGAGAGGTGAGAACATGAGAGCCTACATGAAGACACTAGGGTTCTACCAAAGTGAAGTTCTCTATTGTTGCGTAGAATTATAAAAAACAATGAAGCACCATCTTGTGACTTGTCTAAGATATGTCAACCTATAAGGACCTGGGGTGATAAAATTACGAGGTTCGTCAATGCCAAACATCAATTTTACTTGTATTCTTTTTTGGTGGCATGATTGTTGATTAATGATATAGAAGTTAAATTTAGTCCTACTAGACATGCCAATATATTGATTTGATAGATAATCATGTGATCAACAATTTACTAATAAATTGACCAATTTTTAATTATTTTATCAATATACTATCTATTCTTTGTTTCTTCCTTTCAAATAAGAAAAAACTACAATTAGTGTAACGACCCGGCTTTTTCAAAGGCAAAATTGATGGAATTTTTTTTTTATCGTCCAGTTTCTGGATGTTTTTAACCACATCATTCTTCATATTTATCATTGCATTTTGTTCATTATCAAGGCACAATCTACGTAGGATAATGTAAATCAACATTACCATAAAACGGATTCTCAATTCACGTGCCCATAATATTATATTTCCAAACTCATAGGTTTACATTACATCGTATTGACATACTCATAAATTCACATTCTTGTTCTGGTCTCGTTAATATTACGAGATCATATAGTTGAACAACAAGTTACACAACTAGTACTTTTGTTATCCTGACCTCATGTAATTTCACAACGCGATATCCTCATTTGATGAATACCTCATATGTATATCCATACACATCATATCAACTTGTTCGCACATTCACATCCGTGTTCCATTTCAATTTTCATTACTAGTCTTTACAAAAGGGGTCAGACGACTAATTTAGTGATTAACACGTCCATTCATATAGAACTCATATCACTCGTAACCTGTGAATATATAGTTCTTTTCAAAATGTGTGAGCTGCAAAACAGATTTCCCTACACACCATGGTGGTATGATGTCCCTGTTACAACACAAGATAATTTCAAGAATTATAGGCAATTTAAAGAAACATAATAAAACAGTATTAGCGTAACATTTCATTCATGGACCAAAAGAGCGTAATTCTAGCATTTCTCCTTACTTATGTAAATACCAGCGTTAATAATTCATCAATTACCGAGGCTAATTACAATACCCAAACTCGATCATTCATCTCGAATACCGTTAGCCGAACTAACGTTATTCTATATTTAAAGCATAACAATCGTAGCTCTTTCATATACTTAGTATATACAAAACATAGTATACATGAACGCATCAATTCTTGAAATTAACTCCTAACTCTCAAATCTGGCTATCCTCTTAGGATGCCATTAGCCAAAGTCAATCGTTTATTCATCTCGGTCATTCACTTAGGATGCTATTAGCCAAAGCTAACTCTCAAATCCAGCTATCCTCTTAGGATGCCATTAGCCGAAGCCAATCGTTTATTCATCCTGGTGATCCACTTAGGATGCTATTAGCCGAAGCTAGTCATTATTCATTTTGGTCATCCACTTAGAGTGTCATTAGCTGAAGCTAATCATTTACTCATCTTAGTCATCCACTTAGGGTGTCATTAGCCAAAGCTAATCATTTGTTCATCCCGGTCATCTGTTTAGGATGCCATTAGCTGAAGCTAATCATTTCTTAATCCTGGTCACCCCTTAGGATGCCATTAGCTGAAGCTAATCAATCATCTGTCTTGATTATCTATTCAGATGCCATTAGCCGAAGCTAATCAATCATTTGTCCCGGTCATCCATTTGAATGCTATTAGCCGAATCTAATAAATCATTTGTCCCGGTCATCCCTTCGGATGCCATTAGCCGAAGCTAATCAATCATTTATGACGGTCATCCATTCGGATGCCATTAGCCGAAGCTAATCATCAACCAATCAAACATTCCAGAGACAGTTTATGAACACACTACAACATGGTAATATCCTTTGAATTACTCATTCAAACGATTCATAACAACTTGACATTCACTGCAACATAATAGCAAACCATTCGTGATACTCGTATAGGCATTCTGTAATAGTTTAACATTCAGTAAACACGATAATAGATCCTTTGTAATACACAAACAAAACATTCCATAACAGTTTAGCATTCAGTAACACAACAGTACAACCTTCGTATTACTCATCCAACCATTCATGACAATTAATGTTCAATACAATACAACAATAGATTCCTCGTATTACTCATACAACCATCCGTGATAATTAACATTCAATATAATACAACGGTAGATATTTTGTAATACTCATACAACCTTTCATGACAATTTCATTCGATATACTACAACGGTAGATCCTTCATAATATTCATACAATCATTCATCACAATTACATTCAATAAAATACAATAATAGATCTTTCATAATACTCATACAACCATTCGTCATAATTACATTCAATAAAACACAACAGTAGATCCTTCGTAATACTCATACAATCATTCGTCACAATTACATTCAATAAGACACAACAGTAGATCCTATGTAATACTCATATAATCATTCATCACAATTACATTAAATAAAATACAATAGTAGATCCTTCGTAATACTCATACTACCATTCATCAGCAACCCAAATTCATAATAGCCCAATCAACATCTCATAGTAAGTTTAATATTCATCGCAACACAATAATATATCCACCTCTAACAAGTCATTTCAGAACATTAATATTTTCATCATTGTTTCAACATTCAACAAGAACCCAATCAACATTTCATAGTCATTTCGACAATCATCAAGACGTCAATCAAACACTTCATCGTCGTTTCATCATTCAACAAGGATTTAATAAAATATCATCATAAGTAAATTATTTCAAAACATAAACATCATACAAGAAAAAGATGGAAACCACCTACCCATTCCTCCTGTAGGGTGTCCTTGCTCGATCGAAGGTCCGATCATGGTCGCTCCACCTAACATGTCAATGGTCACAAATCAACACATTTGCATTCTGAAAACACATTCATCACCATACCTATTTCAAGAATCCATATGTTCACATGCAAATGTTCCACATTTTACAAAATCATACTTGAAATTGTTACAAGCATATAAGTCATTTATGACCGGGGAGTCTATTGTAGAAAATCAACAGCGAAAACTGGTTCGCTGCTAGCTGCACAATTCGGCAGCGAAACTGATTCGCTACAAGCACCACAATTCGACAGCGAAAATTGGTTCGTTGCAGGCCATACAATTTGCCAGCGAAAGCAGATTCGCTGCGGACAACACAATTTTGCAGCGAAAGCAGATTCGTTGAGGATGACATAACTCGGCAGTGAACACTGATTCGTCGCAGACACTAGAATTCGGCAGAAAAAATTGATTCACTGCGGACAATAAAATTCAGCAGCAAAATTGGTTCGTTGCAGGCAACACAAATCTGCAGTAGAACTGATTCGCTGCAGCCACCACAATCCAACAGTGAAAACTGATTCGTTGTCGGCACCACAATTTGGCAGCAAAAACTGGTTCGCTGCAGGCCACACAATTTGGGAGCGAAAGCAGATTCGCTGCGGACAACACAATTCGGTAGCGAAAGCATATTCGCTATGGACAACATAATTCGGCAACGAACACTGATTCGCCACAAACACCAGAATTCAGCAGCAAAAACTAATTCCTTTTTCGTTGCGGACAACACAATTCGGTAACGAAAACTAACTCTCTGTAGGAAACACAATTCAGCAACGAGACTGACTCACTGCTGACACAGAAATTGTTGACGAGAACTGAGTCGCTATTGACTCAGAAATCATCAACACAACCCCTGTCGCTACCGACGTGACGGAATCGTTTCTGATTCGACTTCTTCTCTTTGGCCAAGTGTAAAGCTTACGCTAGGCTTTTCTCCTTTATAACACTTCCTAGCCGAAACTTGTACACATAACAACAACAGTCATACTCGAATTCGTATCACAAAAGCATGAACAGTGCACCATCAAATCTCAACATGCATATTTGATTTAGGTTCTTCTAACTACTAGCTCAAGTTATACAAATCCATTCATCACACAAC
>Ga0307513_10004394_pt1 | contig 18821 bp, 21 predicted proteins | sample 15_EM_MG_FD_202174 | JGI IMG/M metagenome (GOLD analysis project Ga0307513, IMG submission 202174) | Populus trichocarpa ectomycorrhiza microbial communities from riparian zone in the Pacific Northwest, United States - 15_EM | ecosystem: Host-associated > Plants > Roots > Unclassified | place...
GCCATAGTTCCAGACAGCCATGACACAGAACAGTCAGGTAGAATATTAGCCAGAAAAGGATTAGTAACCAACAAAACGTACTGAATGTAATTGCGGAGAAAAGATCCCTGTTATAACATGGGTATGGTCAATCCTTCATGAAATGAGGAGCATTAGCAGGGGATGGTATTGAACTTAGAGCTATGACATGCTTGCTGCAAAATCTCGCAACTGGTGCAGAAAATCTTATTTGATAGATAGGATAAGCTGCACTATCAATTCAAGGAGTGGAGTAAGTTCGTAATGATCTCGAAGCACATCTTGCAAGCCATCGTTCAGACGAAAAATAAGGCATCCGTTCATACAGTGACAGAGCATCTAGCATGTTGCATGATGCCTATGGAATGGCTTGATGGCGGATCCGCAAGCCGTCATCCTACCAAAATACGCGTATTCACTTGAAAAGGGGTCGGAATTGTCGGCAGAGCATACGTCGTATATACGCAACCCGACGGTACAGCCCATGAGCCATTATCCCATCAAAGGGCACCCGCTTAAAAGCGGGCGAAAAGGTCTGTATGGTGCATGGCATACTTCTGCAGCTCGGCAGTAAGCCCCGCGAATATTCATCCCACCGAGGGGCAGGGTATCCACTAGCAGAGAAGCGATGTGATGTGATGCATGGTGCGTTAGCATCTGCACATCTCGAAGGTGCACCTTGCAAACCTGTCATCTCATCAAGTGGCGGGGTATCCGCTGGCAGAGTGGGTAAAGCATGTTGCGCAGTGCATATTGCGTTTGCACGGCTCAACGGTGCACCCCGCGAGCTGTCATCCTGAACTACGGGGCATCCACCTGCAGAGTGGGCATAGCGTGTAGCATGGTGCATGTTGTATTTGCACAGCTCAACAGTGCACCCCGATGAGCCGCCATCCCGCTGGGTGGCAGGGCATCCACTGGCAGTGGGAGAAGAAAATAGCATTTGCACGGCTCAGGGTACTGGAGTTGCACCTGCGAGCCGTCATCCCATAATACGGGGCATCCACCTGCAGAGTGGGAAGAGCATATAGCATGTAGCACATAGCACGTAGCGTGTAGCGTGTAGCAAGTAGCATGTAGCATGTAGCGTGTAGCATGTAGCATGTAGCGTGTAGCATGTAGCGTGTAGCGAGTGGATATAAAGCCTGCAAATAAAGCCTAAAGTCAGAATAAAGTCGAATTGGCAACGCATCTGCAGATCCCCATAGCTTTAGGTGCCAATTGCGCTACCAAGGTGGTCCAACTCGCGTTCTCCGTAATGAAGTCGGGTCGAGATCTCGGTCCTGGGTGCAAGGAGATCTGGATAGGTTAATAGCAGCTAAAAAACGAAGAGAAGGGTGCGTAGATGCACCCGAAAAAGCGACAGCGTGTCTCACCCGAATCGCGACACGACGGAGAGAAGGACAAAAGACCTGTCACATCATTGTTTGGGTCAACGATGATGGTAGGTGGTTTGTCACATGCTTTCCACTTGTTCAAAGTCCCTATTCTAATCTACGCTGCGCTAAGACGAGAATGTCAGGAATGGGCACATGAGAGATTCTGCTAGTCAGTGCCAGCCTCATTTTCTCCAGCTCCGTTTTCTCCAGCCTCATTTTCTGAATCCTCCATATTATCCCAATCTACCTCCTTGATGATGTCTTCCACAGTCTGTTCACCAGCAATTCCAACACTACTAGCACTGAAAGTTTGGAATTAGACAGTTATATCTCATTGATACAACACAAAGACTCACATAATATCTTTATACAGATGATGGGTAAATTTGTGGTAGATTGCCAGCTTCTTGCCTTGCCATCCAAGGAGTCGGATCATATGGCCACGAAAGACACTTTCCAGGACAGGAGTAGAGAGCTCAACATCGCCGTTGCTATCATAAAGGATGTGCTGGAGGGTTGCATAGTCCTGGAATGAGGATCAGACAATGTAAAAAGGAAAGAGAGAAAAATCCTACAGCTGTTACAGCAACAGCCACCATGTACGCTGGAACCTCGTGTTCTTTGCAGTAATCTTTGTGCGAGTATCCATAGTGTTTGGCATTGCGTATATTCATCATCGAGCCAAACGTGATCTTGAGGCTTTCGAGAACAATATTGTTCTGGTATGGCTTGTTAGTCGCATAATCCTGTTAAGCGAGATACCCATGAGATGCATTGGAAAAGATGATCATTTCATACCTCAGCATTAGGCTTTTCTGGGTAGATGTAGTTGTTGTTACAGAGTAAGCAGCTGATAACTCGAGCAGTCCAAGTCTTTGGAAAACCTGATATTAAATAAAATAACTCAGCAACATTACTTTCAAGGCAATGAAACGTACATGAGTGCATAATGGCTTCACATATAAATTCTCCGAGCCGTTGTACAACCTATCAATAATATCCTTTTCTTCATCTAGTCCAAGCTGTTGAGAAGCTGCAACTAAGGCCTAAAATGCAATGCGATGGAGGCCCGTAACACTGAATGGTGTATGCATGCTGGGTGTGTCATCAACTTCAATATTGTTGTCCTCCGGAGGACCAAGGAAAATGTAAATCTCGCCCAGATCAACTGCACAGCAAATAAGTGCCTTGATATCCTTTGATTGGGGTTTGAGATTGATGCGAGGGGTGGCACCTTGAAATGTGAGTTGAATTTTTGTGTGCGGAAGCCACTCTGAGTCGTCATCCTCGTCACAATTTTCAGAGGATGCCGTTGTCAAAGCTGACTTTTTGTTGATAGTTGGATGCTACAAAAGAATGGTAATGACAGCAAAAGGAAAGCAGAAAAAAAAGACTGAGACACTACCTCTCCTTCAAGCTTCTTTTTAATGGATTGAAGTCATTTCTGCAATGTCAGGATCAGCAGTAAAATATAAAAGAATAGGTTAAAAATTCTTTACATTGGAAACAAGATGTGCATGCAGGTCCTCAGCATTTCTATCAGGTTCATCTGTGTTTTGTTCTTCTTTGATGTCCGTTGTATCATTGGATATCTGTGGGCCACTGCGGAACCTGGCAGAGGCTGTGTTCAAGGAATGGGAGTGGGCTGAGCAACTTTGCTAAGGCACAGCAATGTATCTACCTTGACTAGTGTTCAAAGGTTAGGTTAGTTAACTGCAAAATAACCGAGACCTAACCGGACCTAACTGCAATGCTAACCTAACCACGGTTAGGGTTAGTCTATTTTGAAAATGAAATAACCAGTTATTTTGCGGTTAACTAACCGTTGAATAACCGGTTACAAGCAGTTATAACAAGCCCTATTATATACCTTTCCAACACACCCAAATACATCCAAAACCATTAAAATCTGAGTGAGTTATTAAAAAATCTCTAAAAAATCAGCCAAAAAAATAGACTTGGAAGAATATTATCATGAATTTGTCAATTCTTCACCGAATTTAGCGTTCTTGGGCTCTATTTGAAGCTATAATATATGGCAATAATTTTTACTGAGAGGTATATGTGCGATCTTGTCTGGTTGTAGCCGGTTTTTCACTTTTTTCGGTCCTAACCGGTTAGGACTGCAACTAACCAGTTATTTGCAGTCCGGTTAGGTTATTTCCGCTTTTGGAAAAAATGCTAACTGGTCCGGTTATCGGTTAGCGTCCTGAGGACCCAATAACCAGACCGGACCGGACCTTTAAACACTAACCTTGACACCTATGGGCATTTACGATGACAACGGCCTGACAGAAGCCAGAAGTGAGAGTAGGTTAGTTTGGAATCGAGCAAGCTTACCTCATCGAACAGTTTGGCCAGATCTGGATCATCGCCATCTTCGCTGTCCTCATCCTCACCTTCCTCGTTCTCTTCATCTTTATCCTCATCCTCATCCTCTTCATCTTCGTCCTCTTCATCTTCGTCCTCTCCATCTTCGTCCTCTTCCTCCCTTGCTTCTTCACCTTGCATGGGCTTGGCAGCCTTCCACACAGCGATGTGCCTGCTGGACTTCTCACGGTGGACAATGGGATCTGAAAAGTCATCAGTGTCCTTCCATTCATCATGTTCACTTTCTCTTACTTACCGTCGATAGCCCCCTCTGATTCACTCTCAACATCCATTGTTGGTGCTCGGTACTTCTGCTGGACGCACCCCCCTGCTTCCATAGGCCCAAAAGACAGTAAGACATATGTTATCAATCTATATCTGCAGTCAAACTTACCAAACTTACTACTGTCACCTTGTTTAGCCATAGCAGAGGTCTTTTGCCTTTTGGATTCATGCTCAACTGCACTATTCCCTATTGTTAAAAGGCATATTGGTGAGTTTTTTAGTACCATTGGAAATTTTGTAAAGCTTACTTTCATTGGCCTTCATGTGTTCCATTGCAGATCCTGAACATTTGCGTGCTGTTGGCCCATTGAATTTCTGTGCCACTGGTACGAATGTAGACTTTGAAGTTGAAGTCTGAACTTGAGGCATGTTCTTTACGTTCTTTTTGGCCCATGCTGCGGGAAAGTAAGCAGCTGAGCTTCCTTATTTGTGAGACTTACTGGGTTTGTTCAGTAGTTCCTGTTTCGCTTTCCGCATGGCTGCGATGTGGATGGGTCAGTTCCCAAGTATTTTGGATTGCTTTACCATCTTTCTTACATTGACTGTCATCAAGAACTGGTGATTTAGAACGGTATGACATTCTTGCTATTTTCTTTTGGGAAGTAGCCATTGACTTGGACAAGGTGCAGCAGTGGATGGCTTAGACATGATGAAGGCGGGAAATGTAAAGAGCGGATGAGAGTGCGTGATGCAGCGGTGTGTCGTTCATGAGCATTTCGGTAGCTAAGCTAACTAGGGGTTTAAAGGATGTAAGGCCCATAAAAGATATTAGCTGTCTAAAGCTCAGCAAAGTTGATTATAAATAAAAATTGATTTGGGGATCTTCCGCTAATAGAAAGGGCAGCCAGGGCAGAAAGTAATCATTGACTCATCTTTCTCCTCTTGCTATCGGTTGAGGCCATACAGCACCTGCAGACATGAGAAGTGAGTATTCCCACCTTGATATTTTGATGGAAGCTCATTCTTTCCAAGGCCAAGTTACTAGTCATAAAGCAAAGACCTCAATGCCTCCTGAGCTGCTTAATCAAACCAGTACTGCTGGTACAAGGTCCCTCTGCAATCATGCCACTGCCCCCCAGCAATCCCGAGCTGCTCAAGCCCTCATTCCATGCCCTAAAGGAAGGCCTGTTAAGCTTCAGGAAGATATGGGCCTGGCGAATAATCAAACCAAATTTTTGTGCATCTGCATAAGCAAGTCCTTGAATGTATCTATGTGAGTCTAATCCTAATTTTCAAGTGTACAATAAAGGATGCCCTCAAGAGAGCTGGCCTTGATCCTAAGGAGCCTTGGGAGCGTCAGCCAAAGGATAAGTTAGAAAGAATATATTGGGTAGTAAGTTCGCATCGCCAACTTTGATCTGCTTATTGTGCTGAGTTGACCTGAAAGGTGAAAGAACGCCAGCCTTACATGGTGTGCTTTGCACAGAACTGGCCCATTGAAGAATACATAAAACGTCACCACAAGAATGTCCATGCATATTTGAAGAAATTGGATGACAGGACCAATGCCACCCTTCCGGATGTTGATTCTGAAGAGTTTTCTGAGGTAGAAGGGGAAAGGGCCTCTAATTGCAATGCATGCATTGACAATGTCGATATGGAGGTGCTTTGACAATGGATGGAAATTCATTTCTACTGTTTCACATTTTCCCTTGCGTCCGTTTAGATGCGGAAACATTGTGCACCTTTCCTGTTTCTTAGATCACCAATAAATCGTTGGAGTCAGAAATGACTGTGACCCTTTCTTCTCTGTGAGTTCTTCTCAGACAATAGTATGGCGAGACTTTGAGTATCTGTCCTTTCAGTATCTGTTTGTTTTCATTGTTTTTTTTTCCCTTATTATAAACCACTTTTAATATACTTGGATGCTGTTCGTGTTCATTGCAAAATGAAAAGAGAAAAACAATAGACTCAGGTTTTGTCAGTACAGGGGAATGTGTGGGCCAATGCAGAGATTAACTATAGGACTCAGTGGTATATGTTATTGGAGGCATTGTCCAGAACTTTGTCTGGATGAGATATTTGTTGTACTAGGAAAGTCCACGATGACAAGTCTGCACTGGATAAGATGCTTGCAACCTGGCTGTTAGAGTTGGTTTCCAAATCCTACAGCAGGTATGAGCAAGAAGTCACAATGACCATAAGTCTTGGTTTGTGCATTCCGCATCTCGTGGATGCAGGGGTCACTGCCAACAAGCATGTTTGCAGATTGTTTCTGGTCCAGGACGAGAGGCGCACCTGATCCAGTCACAACTACAATTCTGCCAAGATCTTGATGGATGATATCGAGCTCAGTAATACTTGTACCATGCAAACTCACCTCGCATGCACAGCACATCATTTTCCTGGTTTCCTCTGGCATATGGGTGCAAGAATGCAATTCGTTGGCAATCCATTGTGAAAGGAACAACTGCTTAAGCTGACCACCTGAGAAACACTCCACAGGATCGCCAATGAGATAATGCACAGTTCTTGTCAGAGTATCCAAGCATTCATCGTCTGCAAGGCAGCGCTGGACAAGCTCCAAGACAGTTTGAGAATGTTGGAGGAGCAAAGCAGCTAGAAGTGGATCATCAGCTGTGCTTGGGACTAAGAGATTGAGGATGACAAACCCTTTGCTGATCTCTTGAGACCCTTGACAATGCCTGCATACACCTCAAGGATGCCCTCACAAAGTTGACCAATGTAATCAATGAGATCATAGTCAAACTTCAGAAATCAATTTTTAGTAAATGTTCAATATCAGCGCCAAAGGCATGATCACAATACTTTTCATTTCCCCACTGATTCCCCCTGGAATCCGGGGGGAATCCAGGGAATCCAGGTATTCTGGGGGGAATCCACAGGAATGAGCCAGAATTCCGGAATTCTGGCGGATTCCTGGGGAATCCAGGGGGGAATCTGCCTTCAATTCACTATCAAAGACATAATTTAAAGTCTACATACTTTGTGTAATCACTTATATAAGGGCCTTGCCCTAGTACACATGTTTAAAGTATATATTTTATTTTATTTGTAATATATCAAATATTTAAATTAAATTAAATACATTCCCTCCAATGGGGGGGATAAAATAAGCAGAAGGGGGCGGCATGTGGAATATGCGCCGTCCCCGTCGTCGTTAACGACAGTGGAGAAAAAAACCCCCAACAAAGGGGGGGTAAACGAAGTTAAATGAGGGGGCGGCGTGTGGGTTATACGCCACCCCGTCGTTTTTAAAAGAATCCCCCCCATCGACGGGGGGGGTGAATAAGTGGGAATGGGGCGGTATGTGGGTTACACACACCGCCCCCTGTCGCTGATGCCATGGAAGCGAGGGGTAGGAATGAGGAGGCGTGCATGCGTGCCATCCTCCACCCCCGGTCGTCATCATCGTCGAACACTACAGAGGACAACGACACACGCGTCGTTGTCCCCCTGCCCTCCACCCTCCCCCGTTATCAACAAACTCTGGGGAACGACGACGAGCGTCATCGTCGTCCCACTGCCTCTCCTCCCCTGCTTGTATCCCCTGCCCCTGCCTCCATTCCGTCCCACTCTTCCTCTGTCGCCCTTTTGCTGGTTCTATCGGCAGTGACGTGGCACTGGGGGTCGGGGTCGGGGTCATCGTCATCATCATCATTGGCTGGTGATGATGCGGCGGTCGGGATGTTGGCAGTGACATGGGAAGGTGGGCAGTGGTTGTCGTCAGGTGATGTGGCAGTGATTCGGGTGGTGCTGGGGGTCGAGAGGGGCGGTGACGTGGCGGTGGTGGCAGTCGAGATGGGGCGGTGGTCGTGGCAGCGACGGCGGCAGGTTGTAGCCGGTGACGTGGTGGTCTTGGGTCATGTGGGTGTCGACGAGCTCGCCCTGGGTTGGCCCAAATGTGGGCGTTAACCGGGGCGCTTGACGATGGCGGCGGCGGTGGCGGCGTGTAGTGGTGGTAGTGGTGGTAGTGGTGGATGGTGGTGGTGGTGAGAAGAGAGATGGGATGGTCACGATGTGTGATGCTAGTGACATTTCAACCGTGGTTGCTCGATTTGGCAACACACGGGCGCTTATTACTAATTAACTATAATTGTATTAAAATAATTACTATTAGTTATAAAAGTTACTGATAAAATTAAAATTCATTACAACTGGACCCGGATTCCAGTCTGGTCAATTCTGGGTGTGATTCTGTTCCGGGTATTCCTGTGACCGTTCCGGTGGAATTTGAATTCCAGTCTGAATTCTGCCGGAATGGAAATTACAATTTAGCAGGCACCTCTGCTAAATTTCCATTCCCCCAGAATTCCACCTGGAATACATGGGGGACTGTAAAGAACTCCATGATCACTTACTGGGTTCGGTTCAATCACACTCACCTGCTTTAAGACCTGCATCTTCATCTGCAAATAGGGCTCAAAGGCAGGCCCAATTGCTAAAGCGATATCGCCGAAGCAGGAAAGAACCGAGATCTTGACCTTGCAGTTCAACGTGTTGCTTCCCAAATTCTCCAACAGTGCCATCATAAAGTTGGCAGAATATTGTGCACTCTGTTCACCAAGAGCGCGAGAGACGTTGCTGATGATGTCAACAGTGATAGTGCAAAGCTGAATGTCTTCGTGCGCTTTGAGAGTGGGGTAGAGGAAAGGCAGGAATGCTTGGATGTACAGTGCAAAGTTGGATTCAAGAGCTAAGAACAAAGGATGGTCAGTGAGCTGAACTCAAGAGGAACAGATCAATCATATATTTATCAGAAGCCAGTGTGCCAACAATGAGGAAAGCTTCCTCAAGGACTGTTAAAGTCTTACCTGCTGATTGGATGAGTCGCAGGACAATGGCGATGATATGGTCAGCCAGTCGCCGAATGCCTTCGTTCAATTTGCGAACAACATGCTGATAAACATGCATCAACTAAACAAGTGGAAAAGAGGTGAGGTTGCAACTGACAACGATGACTCCACATAGATTGCTTTGAAGCTCATTCCAGTTATTGCGGTCATCGACACCAAGGATTTGGTTCTATATGCAAGAAGGTTAATCAACGACAATAAATGATAGATATGACGCAGTAGCAAACCTGAAGGTTCAACAGATGTTCCATTCGTTGCAGAATAGTAATGTGCTAATGGCATCTGGAGTTGCCTGTGTCAGCTATGAAGTAATAGCTTCGTAAGCAGCTATGCGATAAGTGGCTACCCTCATAGTACGGCGACAGAGGTCCATTTTGGGGTGCCCAGGGGACAAAGTTCATCTTAACAACTCAAGTCTGCAGCGGATATGCTTGCAGTGCAGGGAAAAAATCTGGTGTGATGTGGCTGTTCAAAGGAGAGTTGGGCATGTGAGGGAAGGTTTGGAAGGCACTGTGACAAAAACGTCGCTGCAAGGTCGAGCTTTTCCCACTAACTTTTCCCACTGTGATAACACAATCAAATTTCACTAATAAACTATGTACAGTCATGCACCAGCTAATGTTACACTGAAAATTAAAAATCAAAAGGAAATTGTTGGCCTTGCACTTTTTCAATAAAAACTATGTGATAATTCTTTATAATTCAATTACTTCCTTCAGTCAAAATCTCAGGTGATTTTGTCCACTTCTCGTGAAGTAATTCCCCGATTACTGGTGTAATAGTGGGTGGTGAGCCAATTTCAGCTAAATCCAGTGATTTTGAATTTACCATTCCTCAGCCAAATCTTATCCAATCCCCTTGAAAATTTACCAGGTGATTGGGAAGACGTACCGCTTACAGGAGACCTTTTTTTCGTCAAAAAATGTGCATTTTTGGTTAAGTTATGGAAGTGTAACAATGGGTGGTGGTGTAACATTAGCTGGTGGATGACTGTACTACACCAAAATCTGTAAAAAAATAAATAAAGTCAGTTTTATGGAACTGGCCATAAACTGCTAGCAATATGCCAAAATATCAATAAATAGATAACTTGAAGCTATCTGCGCTCCCATGACTCTAATCAGTAGAGATATTGATGCCTAATCTTGGGTCGCTGGCCCGTCCCATGCCTCCTCAGCCTCTGCATCCAAGTAGGTAGGTATGGTAGTCATTGGAGTAAAGGAGGGATATGCAGAGGTTGAAGGTTGCTGATCTGTGCATCAGAAATATCACAAGTCAGAAAAAAACTCAGATAGACCTTCCAGTATGACTTACAGATATCGTGTTCATTTAAGTAGCCTGGACCAGCTGAGTGCATCCAAAGGTCGCTAGGGTATTGTTGATCCCACAGCGCAGGACTGCCAGCATCAGGCAGGGGCATAGCCAGCTCGTTTTGAGATGCAGCCTGAGGATAGTAGGTCGCTGAGGTAGAGGTCCAGTGGGGGATAGATGTTTGCAACTCGAATACTGAGGGACTTCCACTTGTGTGCAATACATCCATTGGTGGGAGTCCAGGTGCAGAAGAAAATTTTTTACTGTAACTGCCTGCTAGAGGGTTGGAGTTAATGCTGTCAATGTGAAAGAGGGAGCTGTGGAATACTGTCAGGTAACTTTAATTATAAATGAAGGAAGGCAGCTTACATGGCATCATTCCACCAGGTAGTTTGTGTCTCCAGGATCCCCTCTCTGAGATGCAGCCTGGATACCGTGCAAGATCCCCTGGTAAATGTGCTCGTACACATGGCTATCCAGAGGGACCTGTTTCTGTACGCCATCTCTCCATTTGTCCAAGCAACACCAAATCTGGACATTCTCTGGTTCAATTACGCGAAAGCAATGTAGAGAAATCAAACATACAATCATGAAACTGAAAGCCAACATTTCATTACTGAACAGTGGGCCAAACTTCCTTGGGTATTTGCATCCTGGCAAAGTTTTTTTTTTGAACAAGGTAAACAAAATGATATCGAAGCAGCACTGGTGATTGTAAAACCCAAACTGATTCTTCTCTACGTTAGCGACAGGAAGAAAGTCCAAAAAAATAAGCTCACCTTTCCACATGGTTCGCCATCTGTAAATGCCATTGCATTGATACCTCGTGTAGGGTCTGCTTCCATTAGGGTCAGGTTTGCTACCTTTTCTCTGATTTGATCGACGGCTGAAATGCCCAGCGCAACCTGGGCTGGATCGCACTGCTCCAGATCATACATAGCACTGACAAGCGGCAGAGCCATTGTTTCACTTCTCCCTTAAGCGATGACAAAGCACCGAAAATCTAAATAGGGATTAGAAAGGTCAGCAATCATATAGATGTGCAAATAGAAAGAAAAAAAATAATACAATTCTGCTGATTTGACTATCCATAGTCATTGGGATGTCTGCGCCAGCGATGTAGTCAGGATTAAGATGTTTAGTATATAAATGCAAGACCCACCTAGTATGATTGTCTTTGCATTGCCCTGAGAAAGGGCTTCCAGCACCTTTTCATCATAAGCTGCTTTGAGGTGACTTCGTTGATGAGGCCAAAACAGCCCTGCTGCAAATGATTCGATCACAAAGAATTTTTTCGCATATGTGAGGACGGCCTGCTGTGGGGGCGGATAGCCGCTCAAATTTGATAGATTCGGTTCGCCAGATCCCAGCTTCATTTTAGAGCTGCACGGGGCACGCTGCTTTTTGGGCCGGCTGAGTGAAGGCACTGATCTTCTAGTAACAGGTGCGCTCTGGTAGGAGGAGGAGCTCGCTGCGCTCCTAGAACCAGTTGGAATATGGGTGGTTGGTGGCAGCTTGCTGTACAGGAGATGGTCAAGGCTGGAGAGTGAGGGCGGTTGTTCAAGAGATTGGTGTGCTGGGAAAACATCACCCTGAGAGAGTAGTTACTGAGGTGAAATTGCTGTACTTGGAGTCATACTTGCCTGGATGGGGTTGAAATGCAGTGGATGAGGGACGCCACCAGTTCCTTGGATATCATGATAGGAAGCGGCATCTGCAAATGCTGAGAGATCCACTCGTGGCAGCAGTGAGTGGGGCTCAATGGCATTGTCGTTGAAGTTGGGAGGCACTGCGATATTTGGTTGATTGTCAGGATCTGAGGGCAGCGTAGCCATAGTGGAGGTGATGGGAAAGAAGAGGGTAAACAAAGTAGCAAAAGTTAGATCAGCAAAAATGATTGAGACGTAGTCCTTTTTCTTGCTTACTGGACATGTTGTACAGTTTGGTGAGGATTCTTCATTCATAGGCGGCTTTAAATGGCCTAAGTTGAAGGAGAGTGGGAAACATATGGGTAGTTTCTGCGACATGCAAGCTCAACATGAGCAATGCCCATCAATCCTCAGAGTAATTTCTGTTGTTAATCTGGTGATCGCAATACATATACTGCAGTACAAAATCTCAAATACATCGCATGTAGTACAAACCAAGTCCAAATGCTCTACTACTAGTGTTTAAAAGTCCGGTCTGGTCCAGTTATTGGGTCCCCATGGGCACTAACCGAGACCAAGACCAGTTAGTGTGTCCTCGGAAACCCAAAATAACCAGACCAAACCGGTACTAACCGGTCATGGTCGGTTAGCAGCGGTTATTTTTGGTTACATAACTGGTTATAACCAGTCATGGTTAGGAGCGGTTATAACCGGTTATTGAGGGTAGAATATGTATATGCAAGTAAAAAGCGACCCTCATAAAAGCACAGGGGCTTTGGTTCATTAGGAGACTACTTAAATACATAAATTTATACCTACAGGATACTAAATAAAGCACAAAGAATGATGAAAAATGTCCTATTGTTGATAAATACCCTGCCCCCTGTTGATACACCCAATACACCCACCCCCTGTCGATCCACCTGCCCCTTGTCGATACATATGCCCACCTCCTGTCAATACACCCACCTCCTGTCAATACGCCTGCCTCCTGTCGATATGCCTGCCCAGCCACAGTGGCTATATTTATGTATCAGTACTTGGTAGCTACCAAACTAGTTGATACATGTATAGTGGTAGTTGCCAACCAGCCAAAAAAACCAGTAAAACAGGGTGCTCGCCGGGATGCTGGGGTGGGGTAGGATTACTAATTTCATCCTTTGGGTGAGCGGGTAGAGTGGTTGGAATGCCAAGGGTGCCGGATGGGGGGGCAGGGGTGTGTGGTAGGGTGGGGGTGTTGAGCAGGGGTAGGGGGCACCAGTAAATAGATGACAACAATGCCAGATGTGGCAGGCAGGTGGGTGCGCTCACTGTTGGGCACGATGGGGGGGAATAATTGTATATTTTGGGGGTAGCAGGGTATAATAAACCCATCTGGGATGTTTTGGCGCTCCAGGGGGAGCAGGAGGAGGCTGGAGAGCGTCACCATGGTGCCAAATTTGAAAATTATGTCCCAATTAGGCAAGCGGTGCCAGTTGGGCATGCTCGGGCTTGGTTTTTCTCCTGGGCTCATTGGGCTTGGTTTTTCATAGAAAAAAATGTGTATTACAGTAAATACAGTATATCTACATACATTCTACTATTTTTTAAATGTCCGGGCAGGCAAGAATGGATGGATGGCATAGGATCGGTTTGGATGATGCTTTCCCAATTAGGCAAGCGCTCCCAGTTGGGGCTTGGTTTTGGTGCTGGGCTCGCTAGGCTCAGTTTTTCATTGAAATAATTGTATATTATAGTAGATACAATAAATTTACATGAATTCTATAGCTCCAGAGATGCAGGCATGGGTGGATGACCTTGGATGACTTTGAGTCTCTTTATCTCATCTTAGGTAGACAGCTTTGAAGTGTTTCGCAGCTAAGGCGACCTTGCATAGATTTGAGCAAATTATGCATATATTCCCAAGGGAGGACTAGTCCTCCCTTGGGGTTGTGCCTCGGTACATGAAAGATATTCTAAAAAATTGTGAGCAGAGCCGCCTGCGGCTCTGCTCGATTGTCGTCGTCGTATCGTCCCCCTCCTCCTGTTCGTCGTTTCCCCCTTCTTCCCATGGTTTTCCTTTCCTCCACCTCCTCCTGCTTCTCGTCTTGCCCCTCGTCATCATCGTTTTGCCCCTCGTTGTCATCGTCTTGCCCCTCGTTGTCATCGTCTTGCCCCTTGTCGTCATCGTCTTGCCCCTCGTCATCGTCATCTTGCCCCTCGTCGTCGTCGTCTTGCCCCTCGTCATCGTCGTCTTGCCCCCCTCCTTTTCCTCTCACGGGGTTTCCAACCCCTCCGTTGGTCATTGTCGTCATCGGCGTTTTGCTGAGCTTTGCAGGTCGTAAATGAAGGGGAGGGTTTGAAGAAACCACGAGGAGGCACCGGGAGGCTTTAGCAGAGGGAGACTTGCCAGGTATGTGGTCTCACAACTCCGTTTGCCCCACTTGCCCATCCATCCCACCAGCAGCGCATGGCGCATGACTACTGACTACTACCACAAGCTCGATCAGATTTCCAACATGGTCACAGATGCTCATCGCAAGCAAACCAGAGATGGACCAGCTACATCGATGCGCCACGTCAACATTCGACCCCACCGATGTTTATCATGCTGCATCTGCATCTGACACCCCCCTACCGATGTGCAACATGCCACCTTGACAGCCCAGACCCCACGGCAACGCCCCACCACCTCGACTCCGCCTGGTACACCCTACCCTACCCTCGTTTGACCACAGCACTGGTACTTGCCCTAACAGTGCCCCACCCCAGCCTCGTTCGACCCACAGGACTGGCGTTCAACTAAACCACACCTGCGCTTTCTCCACCAACTCTAATTCGACTTTAAACACCACATACACCCGTGCTCGCACACTCTTTTTAGTCTCCTAGTAGTAGCATATATTATTAAATACATTTATTTATGTCTAAGAACATCGCAAAGACCAGTCCAGACTGGTCCGGACCAGTAGTAAACCGGTTCTGGTCTGAACCGGTCTGAACCAGTCTTGTAACTGCAAAAGACCACAAAAGACCGGTCTGCAATGGTCCAGTCCGGTTTTTTGCAGGTTTGGGGAAAATGAGAACCAGTCTCAGTCTCGGTCTTAGGCTCTGGAGCCTAAAAACTGAGACCGGACCAGACTTTCAATCACTAGCTGTTGTTCGCCCGTCGCCGCTGTTGTTAACCCGTTGCCGCTGTTGTTCACCCATCGCATCAGGAAAAGGGGGATTGGCTTCAGAGCTACCCAAAGCAGCCTGGGTGTCTTTAGAGACAGTAAAGACATCAAAGACCCAAAGACACCCAGGTACTTGCAAGTCAAAGTCAACCTGGAACTCAATCTTTAAAGACTCTCAGAGCCTTCAAAGCAGCCCAAAGCACTCCCAAAGACACCTAGGTGTTCCCAAAGAACTCCCAGAGCACTCTAAAGTGACCTCAAAGTATTCTAAAACACTTACAGAGCACTTATTCTTACTTATTTTATATCATTCAAATAATAAAACAATTATAAAATTATACTCTAATACACTTCTAATAAAATCTAAGAGTATATAGGAATAAAAATAAAAATGAGTAGACAACACAGCATGTGGGTTGCATGCCGCATCATCAAACAACATGGAAAGAAAGAAATAAACAAGGTGGAGGGAAAGAAATAGACAACACGGCATGTGGGTTGCACGCCACGTCATCAAGCAACATTGAAGGAAGAAATAGACAATGCAGTGTGTGGGTTGCACACTGTGTCATCAAGCAACATTGAAGGAAGAAATAGACAATGCGGCATGTGGGTTGCACACTGCGTCGTCAAGCAGCATTGAGGGAAGAAATAGACGACGTGGCATGTGGGTTGCACGCCACATCGTCAAACAACACTGAGGAAAAGAAATAGATGACGTGGCATGTGGGTTGCATGCCATGTCGTCAAACAACACTGAGGAAAAGAAATAGACGACGTGGCATGTGGGTTGCATGCTGTGTCGTCAAACAACACTGAGGCAAAGAGATAGATGACATGGCGTGTGGGTTGCATGCTGCATCGTCAAACAACACTGAGGAAAAGAAAGATGACAGGGCGTGTGGGTTGCACACCGCGTCGTCAAACAGCACAGAGGAAATAGATAGACAACGCGGCGTGTGGGTTGCATGCTGCGTCGTCGTCACCTTCCAGATCTCCCTTTCCCTTTCTACCCACTCTCCTCACTCTCCTTCAACCGTCCCAACTCATTGTTGTCATCCTCCATGTGGTTGCTGGGGCAGGCAACATGGGTGCTGCTGCAGAGAGGTGGTGGTGGGGTGGTGCAGGGGATTGTTGATGTCGACGAGCTTGCCCTGGGTTGGCCCACAAATGGGCATTGGCCAGGGCGCTCGACGGCGGCAGTGGGTGGCCACGCGGTGGTGGTGGTGGTGTAAGGAAAGAGGTTGAAGTTGTTGTGCTGGCGACTTGATGTCGGAGTTTGAAATGACTTTGCGCAATTTCGATGGATGTCGGCATGAGAATTCTTAGACAGGGTGTCTGAAAACAACGCATTTCATTCATTTCTCACTAGATTTTTGTGAAAGCATAGTAGAATTTGTAGAGGATGTAGTAGATAACAATAGTATAAAAATTATATTTGAAAGTAACCCAGAATAAGTGGAAAGGGAGGTCAATAGATGGTCAGCCAATATAATATGTCAAAAGTCGAAATTTAATTGCGAGGCAAGTACTGGCCACATTAACAAGCTGAAACATTCCCCTAAAAGATGTGATTCCCAGCTTTCTAACTCACCAAATAACATGAAGAATGGCCCAGAATTAGTGAAGAAATCAAATTATTAAATGCACCACACCTCCTGCATCATTGCTCAAAAACCCGAAATTAAATTGGAAGACAAATACTGGCCACATTAACAATGTAAAATATTTTCTTAAAAGCTGAGATCTACAGCTTTCAAATTCACCCAAGAACATAATTAATGGCGAAGAATTGGTGGAGAAATAAAACAATTACATGCAGATATCCTCCATCATTGCTCAAAAACCCGAAATTGACTTGTAAGACGAATACTGGCCACATTAACAAGGTAAAACATCGTCCTGAAAGCTGTAATTTAGGGCTTTCTAACGAACCTAAGAACGTTAAGAGTGGGTCCAGTATGAGTGAAGCAAATAAATTATTAGTTGCACTTCTCCCCCTCTATCATTGATCAAAAGCTCGCACTTGAATTACTGCACAAAGGCTCAACAAATAAACAAACTGTAACTTTATCATAATAGGTATAATCTACAGCTTTTAGAAGAACCAAAGAATGCCAGAAACGAGCCAGAAATAGTGAAATAATGAATATATTTAGTGTACCCCTCCTCCTGCACAGGGGATCCAAAACTCGAAATTGAATTACTGCACAACGGCTTAAGAAATTAATACGCGGTAACTTCGTCCTAATAGCTATTATTTAGAGCTTTCAGATGAACCAAAGAACGCTAGAATCCACCCAGAACCTGTGGAACAACGAATATATTTGATGTACCCTTCCTCCTGCACAGGGAATCAAAACTTCGAAATTGAATTACTGCACAACGGCTCAAGCAATTAATACGCGGTAACTTCGTCATAATAGCTATTATTTAGAGCTTCCATATGAACCCAATAACGCTAGAATCCACCCAGAACCTGTGGAACAATGAATATATTTGATGTACCCCTCCTCCTGCACAGGGAATCAAAACTTCGAAATTGAATTACTGCACAACGAATCAATCAATTAATACGCGGTAACTTCGTCATGATATCTATTATTTAGAGCTTTCAGATAAACCAAAGAACGCTAGAATCCACCCAGAACCTGTGGAACAATGAATACATTTGATGTACCCCTCCTCCTGCACAGGGAATCAAAACTTCGAAATTGAATTACTGCACAACGACTCAAGCAATTAATACCCAATAACTTCGTCCTAATAGCCATTATTTAGAGCTTTCAGATGAACCCAAGAACGCTAGAATCCACCCAGAACCTGTGGAACAATGAATATATTTGATGTACCCCTCCTCCTGCACAAGGGATCAAAAACTCGAAATTGAATTACTTCACAAAGACTCAACCAATTAACATGCTGTAACTTCTCCCTGAAAGGTATTATTTAGAGCTTTCAGATGAACCCAAGAATGCTAAGATTGACCCAGAATATCCAAAAATATGAAGTGACCTGTTCTACTCCTCCTCCTGCACCAGATCAAAAACCTCAATCCACCTCTTCCCCTGTACCCAATGCTACCACAATGATACATAATATATCTATAGACATTTTGGAAATAGATGTCTCTCAAAGATATTTGAAAGCTACCTAGAGATACCCAGGGAAATATACATCTTTGAAAGATCTTTGAAAGCTCTTTCAAAGACATCCAAAGACACCCAGGAAACTATCCATCTTTGAAAGACATCCAGAGATACCCAAAGCCTCCTGAGGATCTTTGGAAATATTGTAATTACCTAAAGTGCTTTAGAGCAAAAGTGCTTTTCCTGATGTCGCTGCTGTTGTTCACCCATCGCTGCTGTTATTCACCCGTCGCCGCTGTTGTTTTTCCGTCGCCACTGTTGTTAACCCGCTGCTGTTGTCGTCAACCCACTGCCACCATTTTGTACCACCGTCCTCATGGCGTTCATGGGTGCTAGTTGGGGGGTCAGCATTGGGGATATGGGCAGAACGGGCTGGGGGGCTTACCTTGGTCCTCCCTTCCAATACTTTACCATGCCCCCTTATTCCATGTGGAATCCATGTGGAACAGATTTATTCCATGTGGAATCCAAGGAATCCACATGGAATCCACATGGAATATGTTTCACCACATAAATCATCTACTTACTGATGTGGATTCCACATGGATTCCACATGGAATGCACATGGACTTATTCCACATGGAATCCACATGGAATCCACATGAAGTCCATGTGGATTCCATGTGGAATGTACCTAATATTTTCAACTTATTCTCAAGTCAGATTCAAAATTTTAATTTCATTTGAT
>Ga0307513_10004395_pt1 | contig 18818 bp, 15 predicted proteins | sample 15_EM_MG_FD_202174 | JGI IMG/M metagenome (GOLD analysis project Ga0307513, IMG submission 202174) | Populus trichocarpa ectomycorrhiza microbial communities from riparian zone in the Pacific Northwest, United States - 15_EM | ecosystem: Host-associated > Plants > Roots > Unclassified | place...
GAAGATCCGAAACCCCCGGTGGCCCCTGTCGCCGCCCCGGCCATTGATCTTCAGTCGCCCGAGCTGCTGGAAGCATTCGATGAGCCGGCTGCTGTCGAGGCCCGAGTCGCCGACCCACTGCAAGAAGTGCTGCCCACCGCCGAATCGGTCGAATTGATCGACCTGGATCTCGACGCCGATTTCTTCGCCACCGACACCTTGCCAACCCCGGAAGTCGCTACGGCGGTCGAACCTGCACCGGAGTTGCCGGAAGAACCCGCGCCTGCGCCTTCTGACGACGACCAGGTCAAGATCGTTGGTGACCTGCGCATCAGCATTCCGCTGTTCAACATTTATCTCAACGAGGCCGACGAACTCTCGCGCCGCCTGACCACCGATGTGGCCGAGTGGGGCATGGAGCTGCATCGCCCGGTGGGGGAGATGCCGATCTCGCATGCCCACTCGTTGGCAGGCAGCTCGGCCACGGTCGGGTTCGCCGATCTGTCTCATCTATCGCGACTGGTCGAGCACGCGCTGATGCGCTCGCACGCCATCGGCCACGGAACGCCCGAAGAAGCGCGGCTGTTCGTCGATGCGGCCGAAGAAATTCGCCGCCTGTTGCATCAGTTCGCCGCCGGCTTCCTGAAACCCGTTGCGCCCGAACTGCTGCAACGATTGGCCGAACACGAGCTCAGCTCGGCCCGCCGTCTCGAAGCCGCCAACGCAGCCGAGGCGCCGGAACCCGAAGAGCCTTACGCCGCCGCTCCTGCGGCCGAAATCGAAGAGGAACCCGAGTTCGTCATGCCGCCGGAGCGCCATTCGCGCCCTGCGCCGCTGGAGGTGGCCAACTCCGAAGCACTCGCCGCACACGTCGATAGTTCGTTCGGTGGCCTGGACACTCACGCCGGCGCGCTGGGTCAGGCCGAGTTCAAGACCTTTGCGCCCTTGCCGGTAGAAGCGGTGCGTGCAGCCCCTGTGCGGGCCGATGCACTCGACGGTGAAGACGACATCGACTCGGTCGATGCGGTCGACGCCGAGCTGTTCCCGATCTTCGAGGAAGAAGCCGAAGAACTGCTGCCCCAACTCGACTCCAAGCTGCGCGAATGGGCGCGCCGCCCCACCGACAATGGTCCGGCCGCAGCCTGCATGCGCACCTTGCACACGCTGAAAGGCGGTGCTCGTCTGGCGGGTGCGATGCGCTTGGGCGAAATGGCCCACCGGCTGGAAACACTGATCGAGCACTTGCTCGCTCAGCCTGCCGCCAGTGCGGCCGACGTGGAAGCCTTGCAGTCGCGCTCCGACGCTCTCTCTGCAACCTTCGAGGCCCTGCGCTCACGCGATGCCCAGGCTTATGCCGAGGCTGAAGACTCTCTGCACGGCGCGCTCGACGAACTGCCGCCAGCCGCCGCGCCACCCATCGCCGCGCCGATTCTGCCGCCGGTTGCCGTTGTGACGGCACCGGTGCTGACGCCGGTCGAAGCGTCGGTGATGTCGCCTGTGGTTGCAGCACCAGTGGTCGTCGTGCCGCCTGCGCAGCCCGAAGCGAACACATCGTCGTCGCGTGATGTCGACTGGTCGCGTTTCGCGGCCACCGACACCGACGCACCGGTGCAGGCTGCCGCCAGCAACGTTGGTGCTTCCAATGCTGCCGTGCGCGTGCGCGGCCCGTTGCTCGAACGTCTGGTCAATCAGGCCGGCGAAGTGAGCATCACCCGCTCGCGGATCGAGTCCGAAGTCGGCAACATTCGCGGCTCGCTGACCGACCTGACGGACAACCTGGAACGTTTGCGCCTGCAACTGCGCGAGATCGAATTCCAGGCCGAGACGCAGATGATCTCGCGCCAGGAGGCGGCCAAGCTGGCCCACGAAGCGTTCGACCCGCTGGAGTCCGATCGCTTCACGCGCTTCCAGGAACTCACCCGCATGATGGCCGAGTCGGTCAACGACGTGGCCACGGTTCAGCGCACGCTGCACCGCACGTTGGAAACGACGGAAGACGAACTCGCTGCCCAGGCTCGTTTGACGCGCGACTTGCAAGACGACCTGCTGCGTACCCGCATGGTCGAATTCGAAGGCCAGTCCGATCGTCTTTATCGCGTGGTCCGCCAGGCTGCCAAGGAAACCGGCAAGCAGGTGCGTCTCGACATCGTCGGCGGTTCGATCGAAATCGACCGCGGTGTGCTCGACCGGATGACGCCAGCCTTCGAACACTTGCTGCGCAACTGCGTGACCCACGGCATCGAGTCGCCTGACAAGCGCACCGCGGCGGGCAAAGACGCGACCGGCAGCATCGTGGTGGCCGTGCACCAGGAAGGCAACGAAGTCGGCGTGGAGTTCCGCGACGACGGGGGGGGCCTCAACCTGCAGCGCATTCGCGACAAGGGTCTGGCCATGGGCCTGATCAAAGCCGGCGAAGAGCACGGCGCCGGCGATCTTGCCAATCTGATCTTCACCCCCGGGTTCTCGACCGCCGAAACAGTGACCGAACTCTCCGGTCGCGGTGTCGGCATGGACGTGGTGCGCTCCGAAGTGAACGCCATGGGCGGTCGCATCGAAACCGCGACGGCTGCCGGCCAGGGCACGAGCTTCAAGCTCGTTCTGCCGCTGACCACGGCGGTGACGCAGGTGGTGATGGTGCGTTGCGGCTCGACCGTGGTGGCTTTGCCGGCCACGCTGATCGAGATCGTGCGCCGCGCCAGTGCCAAGGAACTCGACGAGTCGTACACCAGCGGCAGCTATCCGCTGGGCGAACGTTCGCTGTTGTTCTTCTGGTTCGGCTCATTGCTGCAGGAAGGTCCGCGCAGCCAGGAAGTCGTCGGCCGCACGCGTCCCATCATCGTGGTTCGCAGTGCGCAGCAGCGTATTGCGTTGCACGTCGACGAAGTGCTGGGTACGCAGGAAGTGGTGGTCAAGAACCTCGGGCCGCAACTGTCGCGCCTGCCGGGTCTGGCTGGCATGACGCTGCTCGCTTCGGGCTCGGTGGCGCTGATCTACAACCCGGTGGCTCTGGCCACGCTCTACGGCGAAAGCGCTCGTGCGGCCACGGTGGCTGCCCTGCGCTCGCCGACGGCCATGTTGCCGGTGAAGCCGACACCTGAGGAGACGGCCGCACAGGCCGCACCGCTGGTGCTGGTGGTCGACGATTCGCTCACCGTGCGCCGCGTCACGCAGCGCTTGCTGGTGCGCGAAGGCTACCGTGTGATCCTGGCCAAGGACGGTATCGAAGCGCTCGAGCGCCTGGCCGAAGACCTGCCGCACGTGGTGCTCAGCGACATCGAAATGCCGCGCATGGACGGCTTCGACCTTGTGCGCAACATTCGCGGCGATGCGCGCCTGCGTGCCCTCCCGGTGATCATGATCACCTCGCGGATCGCGCAGAAGCACCGCGACTACGCAGCCGAACTGGGTGTCGACCACTATCTCGGCAAGCCGTATTCCGAAGAAGACCTGCTCGCATTGATCGGTCGGTACACGGCGGTGGCAACACCGGCCTGACGCGGCTCAGCGTCTGCAGTACCCTTGTCGCCATGTCTGAACTCGTAGATCACCTCGCAGACCTCACCGGTTATCGAGATCGCGACATTCTCGACGTGACGCTCGTGGGCGCCTTGCGCGACATGCTGCACCCACGCCTCGTGACCATCTATCGCTGCGTGGGCGAGGCGGGTAACGAGCGCTGGATCACCCGGGCTCGTCTCGGCGAACACGATGCGGTGGCCACGGCCGACCCGGCCTGGGCCGAGGTCGAGAACCTGCCTCCGCTTGCGCTGTTCCCCGAGCGGATGCAGGCAATGCAAGGGCAGACCACCTTGGTCACCGTGCCAGGCCGCCACAGCCTGAGCCTTTTTCCAGTGAGCACTGACCGCGAAGTCGTCGGTGTGATGGAAATCGAGACGACCGACCCGCTGAGCGAAGAATCGCGCCGCATGGTCGGCAGCATCTTGCGCATCTACCGCAACTTCCAGGCGCTGCTCGACTACAGCGAGCGCGACACGCTGACGGGCTTGCTGAACCGCAAGACCTTCGACGAGAGCTTCCTGAAGGCCACGAGCGAGTCCACAGCGCTGCCTGTCGTGACGGCCGATGGCCGGCGCCATGAAGCGACCAACCACCGCCATTGGCTGGGTCTCATCGACATCGATCATTTCAAGTCGGTCAACGACAACTACGGCCACCTGATCGGTGACGAAGTGTTGCTGCTGCTGTCGCGCCTGATGCGCAGCAGTTTCCGCTTTCATGATCGGCTGTACCGCTTCGGCGGCGAAGAGTTCGTGGTGCTGATGCGCTGCGCCAACGAGCAAGATGCCGCGCTGGCACTGGAGCGCATGCGCAGCAACACGGCCAATTACCCATTCCCGCAGGTGGGGCAGATCACCATCAGCATCGGCTTCACCGAGGTCTTGCCCGGCGACACGCCGAGCGGCGCCTTCGAGCGGGCCGACAAGGCGGTGTATTTCGCCAAGGGGCATGGCCGCAACCAAGTGCAGAGCCACGCCGTGTTGGTCGCGCGCGGCGACCTGGAAGACGAATCCAAGATCGGCGACGTCGAGCTGTTTTAGCCCCCCAGTCGCTTTGCTGCCACCTTGCAGGCTGCGTTGGGCCAAAGGCCCAACTCTTCGCCAGACTCAAACAGTCCACTGGACTGTTTGAGTCCGGGCTCAGCCCCCAAGGGGCGCCGCTTGGTGGACCGGCGGAGCCGGATCCACGGGCGGTGCTCGATCACGCTTCGCTGTGCTCGCTGTAGCTTCTCTGCACACGACCACCCGCTCGGGCTGATCGAAGACCCGCTCGGCAGGCGCAAGCCGCGCGGCTACTTCCCCAGCTTCACCACCGCATAGCGTGCCAGTGTCTTGTCCCGTGCTTCGTCGTGCATCACGATCGGCAGGGGGTAGTTCTCTCCCAGCACCACTTTCCCTTCAGCCAGTTCGATGGGTCGCGCCAGCCACGGTGCATGAATGGCCTGATCCGACATGCCGGCCAGTTGCGGCAGGTAGCGGCGCATGAACTTGCCGGTGGCATCGAACTTTTCGCTCTGGGTCACCGGATTGAAAATGCGGAAATACGGCTGCGCGTCGCAGCCGGTGGATGCCGCCCATTGCCAGCCGCCGTTGTTGGCGGCGAGGTCGTAGTCGTTCAGCTTCAACGCGAAATAGCGTTCGCCCCAACGCCAGTCGATGCCGAGGTCTTTCACCAGGAAACTGGCGACGACCATGCGCAGGCGGTTGTGCATGTAGCCGCTCTGGTTGATCTGTGCCATCGCGGCGTCGACCAGCGGGTAGCCGGTGCGGCCATCGCACCAGGCAGCGAACAAGGCATCGGCCTGCTTGCCGTGCTCCCATTTGATCGCGTCGTACTCGGGCTTGAAGCTCGCGTTCACCACGTGAGGGTGGTGATGCAACACCTGGTGATAGAAGTCGCGCCAGATCAGCTCCGAGAGCCAGGTCGCCGCACCGCTGGAGCCCTGGTGCATGCGGGCAGCGGCCTCCCGTGCAAGCTGCCGTATCGATACCGTGCCGAAGCGCAGATGGGTCGACAGATAGCTCGGCCCCTTCACCGAAGGGAAGTTGCGTGCCTCGTCGTAGCGGTCGATGCGCGGCAAAAATTCCGCCAGCATCTCCTGGGCGCCGCTGGAGCCCAGGCCCAGCCGCATCTCGTGGAGGTTCGTAGCCTCGAACCCGATCTCCGCCAGATTGGGCACGCCGCCCGTCACGCCTTCGGGCAAGGGCGCCAGGCTGTCGGCATACTTCTCCACGGGGTAGGCGCTCAAATAAAACGGCTCCAGTCGCTTCAACCAGGCGTTCTTGTAGGGCGTAAACACGCTGTACGGCTTGCCACTGGCGGTGAGCACCTCACTGCGCTCGAAGACCACGTGGTCCTTGCTGGTGTGAAGTGCGATGCCCCGGTCGGCCAGGATTCCGCGAACGCGGTTGTCGCGAGCGATGGCATCCGGCTCATCGTCGTGGTTGGCGTAGACGGCCTGCACATGCAGTTGCTCGGCCAGGCGGGGCAACTCGTTGATGGCGGAACCGTGGCGCACGATCAGGCCACCCTGCGGCTGCAAAGCGCGCAAACGGGTGTCCAACTCGGCCAAGCTGTCGCGGATGAACTCCACCCGGCGGTCGACGCGCGGCAGGGGGTCAAGGATGTCGGTGTCGAAAACAAAGGCGCACCACACTTTGCGAGCCGACTTCAGGGCATGGAACAGGGCGGCGTGGTCTTCGCTGCGCAAATCGCGCCGGAACCATACCAACGCACTGTCCAAAACCTTTTCCATCGGGTGAGTGTGCCGCAGGAATAAAATCACCCACATGTCCGGCGCCCCCATCAACCTCACCAACCAATTCCTCATCGCCATGCCGGGCATGGCCGATGACACCTTCGCCGGGGCCGTGATCTACATGTGCGAGCACACCGACAAGGGTGCGCTGGGCCTGGTGATCAACAAGCCGATCGACATCAAGCTGAAAAACCTGTTCGAGAAGGTGGAGTTGACCCTCGACCGCGAAGACCTGGCCGAGGCGCCCGTCTACTTCGGTGGGCCGGTGCAGACCGAGCGGGGCTTCGTGCTGCATGAGCGGCTGGACGGCGATGCAGGCGAAGGCGGCCACTACAACTCGTCGCTGCAGATTCCGGGCGGGCTGGAGATGACCACCAGCAAGGACGTGCTGGAGGCGCTCTCCAACGGGGCCGGCCCGAAGAAGATTCTGGTGACGCTCGGCTACAGCGGCTGGAGCGCCGGCCAGCTCGAGGAAGAGATCGGCCGCAACGGTTGGATCAACGTCAGCGCCGAGCCGGGCATCATCTTCGATACCCCCGTGGAGCAGCGCTACGACAAGGCCTTGTCGCTGCTGGGCATCGACCCGCGCATGCTGTCGCAAGAGGCGGGGCACGCATGACGGGTGCGGCGATGTCCGGCCTGCCTGCTCCTCCCCGTTCCTTTCTAGCTTTCGATTTCGGTACCAAACGCGTTGGTGTCGCCAGCGGCAACACCATCACGTGCACCGCAACGCCGCTGCGCACCGTGGCCGCCGAGGGCGATGCCCGCTTTACGGCACTGGGCGCCTTGATCACCGAGTGGCGGCCCGACGCCCTGGTCGTCGGCGTGCCCTTCCACCCCGACGGCGCGCCGCATGACAATACCGCCCGCGCGCAGCGCTTCGCCCGCCAACTGCATGGCCGCTTCAAGTTGCCGGTGCACGAGGTCGACGAGCGCTACACCACGACCGAGGCGCATTCGGCCAGCGCCGCAGACGTCGACGCCGCTTCGGCCGCGATCATCCTGGAGCAGTTCTTGAGAGACCTGAAATGAGAACCCCCACGCTCACTTTGTTCGCTGCCCCCCAAGGGGGCGAAGGCCTCCCTTGGGGCGGCCCGGCGGGAGACCTGACATGAGCACTTTGCATTTGAATGCCGAGGCCCTGTACCTCGACCTGTTGTCTGGCGTGCGCGGCCTGCTGCAACCTGGAGCCGCACTGGTCGGCATCTGGTCGGGCGGTTCCTGGCTTGCCGAGCGGCTGCAGCACGACCTGAAGCTCGACGGCGAAGCCGGCGTGATCTCGAGCGCGCTGCACCGCGACGACTTCGGCTCGAAGGGGCTGGCCAGTGCGGACCCGACCCGGCTGCCCTTCGAGATCGAAGGCAAGCCGATCGTGCTGATCGACGACGTGCTCTACACCGGCCGCACCACGCGCGCCGTGATCAACGAGCTGTTCGACTTCGGCCGCCCGGCGAGCGTGACGCTGGCGGTGCTGGTCGACCGCGGTGGGCGCGAGCTGCCCATCCAGCCGGCGTATTCGGCGGCGCGCATTGCGCTACCGCGAGAACACAAGCTGAGCCTCGCCCGCGACGACGAGGGCCGGTTCAGCTTCGACATCAAGGAGGAGGGTGCATGACACGCAACCCACAGCTGAACAAGCACGGCGAGCTGATTCACCTGCTCTCCATCGAAGGCTTGCCGCGCGCGGTGCTCCACGGCATCCTCGACACCGCCGGCACCTTCCTGAGCGTGAACGACCGTGAGGTCAAGAAAGTGCCTTTGCTGCGCGGCAAGAGTGTCTTCAACCTGTTCTTCGAGAACAGCACGCGCACGCGCACCACCTTCGAGATCGCGGCCAAGCGGCTGAGCGCCGACGTGATCAACCTCGACATCGCCAAGTCGAGCGCGGCCAAGGGCGAGAGCCTGCTCGACACCATTGCCAACCTCAGCGCGATGCATGCCGACATGTTCGTCGTGCGCCACAGCGAGAGTGGTGCGCCGTACCTGATCGCCCAGCACTGTGCACCGCACGTGCATGTGGTGAATGCCGGCGACGGCCGCCATGCGCACCCGACGCAAGGCCTGCTCGACATGTACACCATCCGCCACTACAAGCAAGACTTCACCCAGCTCACCGTGGCCATCGTTGGCGACATCGTGCACTCGCGCGTGGCGCGCTCCGACATCAATGCCCTCACCACGCTGGGCGTGCCCGAGATCCGCGCGGTCGGTCCCAAGACGCTGGTGCCGGGCGACCTGAAGGAGATGGGCGTGCGCGTGTGCCACGACATGGTCGAAGGCATCAAGGGTGCCGACGTGATCATCATGCTGCGCCTGCAGAACGAGCGCATGAGCGGCGCCATGCTGCCCAGCGCCGGCGAGTTCTTCAAGAACTATGGCCTCACGCAAGACAAGCTGGCGCACGCCAAGCCCGACGCGATCGTGATGCACCCCGGGCCGATCAACCGCGGCGTCGAGATCGACTCGTCGGTGGCCGACGGCAAGCAGAGCGTGATCCTGCCGCAGGTCACCTTCGGTATCGCAGTGCGCATGGCGGTGATGTCGACGATCGCCGGGAACGACGCATGAAGGGACAGACAAGAAGATGAAACTCCTGATCAAGAACGGCCGCTTGGTCGACCCCGCCAGCGGCCGCGACGAGCCCGGCGACGTGGCCATTGCCGCGGGCCGCATCGTCTCGCTCGGCAAGGTCAACCCCGACTTCCGCCCCACCCGCACCATCGACGCCAGCGGCTTGGTCGTCGCGCCCGGGTTGGTCGATCTCGCCGCCCGCCTGCGCGAGCCGGGCCATGAGCACGAAGGCATGCTCGAGTCGGAGATGGCCGCCGCGGTCGCCGGTGGCGTCACCAGCCTGGTGTGCCCGCCCGACACCGACCCGCCGCTCGACGAGCCGGGCTTGGTGGAGATGCTCAAGTTCCGCGCGCGCAACCTGAACCAGTCGCACCTGTACCCGCTCGGCGCGTTGACGCGCGGCCTGGCTGGCGAGGTGCTCACCGAGATGGCCGAGCTCACCGAAGCCGGCTGCGTGGGGTTTTCGCAGGCCGACGTGGCGCTGGCCGACACCATGGTGATGCAGCGCGCGCTGCAATACGCCTCGACCTTCGGCTACACCGTGTGGCTGCGTCCGCAAGACGCCCACCTCGGCAAAGGCGTGGCTGCAAGCGGCGCACTGTCCACGCGGCTGGGCCTCTCCGGCGTGCCGGTGATCGCCGAGACGATTGCGCTGCACACCATCTTCGAGCTGATGCGCGTGACCGGCGCACGCGTGCACCTGTGCCGCCTGAGCAGCGCAGCCGGCATCGCGCTCGTGCGCGTGGCCAAGGCCGAAGGCTTGCCTGTCACCTGCGACGTGAGCGTGAACCAGTTGCACCTCACCGACATGGACATCGGCTACTTCAACGCTGCGATGCGGCTCACGCCGCCACTGCGCCAGCAGCGCGACCGCGATGCGATCCGCGCCGCGCTGGCCGACGGCACGGTGGACGCACTCGTCAGCGACCACACGCCCGTCGACGAAGACATGAAGAACCTGCCGTTCGCCGAAGCGGAGCCGGGCGCCACCGGGCTCGAGTTGCTGCTCAGCCTGGCGCTCAAGTGGGGTGAAGAGCAGGGCATCGCCCTGGTCAAGACGCTGGCGGCCGTCACGTCGGAGCCCGTGCGGGCGCTCGGTGATGCGTTGGGCTCGCTCTCTTCCAGCGCAGGCCGCCTGGTCGAAGGCGGTGTGGCCGACGTCTGCCTGTTCGACGAGAACGAGCGCTGGACGGTGCAGCCCGCTGCACTCAAGAGTCAGGGCAAGCATTCGCCCTTCGCCGGCTACGAGTTGCCCGGCCGTGTGAAGTACACGCTGGTTGCCGGCCACGTGGCCTACGAGGCCACTTGAACGCGCCCTTGCGCACCCTGCGCGGCCTGTGGCGGCTGGTTCACTGCTGCGTGCACCTGGCCGCCGGGATCTTGCGTTGCGCCTTCGTCTTCCCGTTCATCGGGCCGGCGCGGCGCATGCAGCAGACCGGCGCATGGTGCGCCAAGATGGCACGCGTGCTCGGCATGCACATCGAAGCCACAGGCGTCTCGCACGACGGGCCGGTGCTGCTGGTGGCCAACCACATGTCCTGGCTCGACATCCTCGCCATCAACGCAGTGCATCCGGCGCGCTTCGTCTCGAAGGCCGATGTGCGCGCCTGGCCGATGCTGGGCTGGCTGGTCGCGAACGGCGGCACCTTGTTCATCGAGCGAGAACGCAAGCGCGACGCCTTGCGTGTGGTGCACCAGATCGCCGAGTCGCTCAAGCAGGGCGACACGATCGCGATGTTTCCCGAAGGCACCACGGGCGACGGCACGACGCTGCTGCCCTTCCACGCCAACCTGCTGCAGGCGGCGGTGTCGACCGGCACGCCGCTGCAGCCGATCGCCCTGCGCTACATCGACGCCGACTCGCAGCCCAGCCGCGCGGTGGTGTGGATCGGTGACACGACCCTCGTCACATCGCTGTGGCAAGTCGCCACGGCGCATCGCATGCGCGCTTTCGTGACGCAGCTGCCGGTGCTGTCGACGCACGAACGCGAGCGGCGCGAGCTGGCCGAGACGGTACGCAACCAGATCGCCGGCGCCTTGGGCTTCGACGTGTCTTCGCTGGCTGGGCACTGACCGATCAGAGGCACCTGCCCGGCAGGTAGGTGCTGGGCACGTCGGTCCGGTCGGTGCCCATCGCCGTCATCTTGTCGGGCGGCTTGGCATGGCCGCAGACCCACGTCACGGGCACCACCGGCGCGTCTGTCACGACGGCAGGGCGCAGCGTCAAGGTCTTGCCCTTGAGGGCGCCGTTGGCGCGGTTGCCGAACACGATGTGGATCGCGCCTGCCTCCACGGTGACCGACTTCACCACGTTGTTGACGATCTTGTCGGGCACCGGCAGGCCGATTGCGGCGTTGTCGTCCGGCATGCTCTTCATCACGGGCCAAGCCAGCTCGATCGGCTTCTTGGCGATGTCGGCCAGCGGCAAGGCTTCGGCAATCTGCTCGCGGATGAACTTGCCTTGCATGCTGGGAACGGCCATCAGCGCCAGGATGGCGATGATGGCCACGACGACCATGACCTCGATGAGGGTGAAACCGCGGGAGCGATGAGGCGACGTGTTCACGCGTGGGGGCGGCGGTGAGCCGCTTTTGCTGGAGATGGATGCATTCTGCGGCATCCATCCAGTGTGTCGCGGGAGCCGGACTGCGCGCCACATCGCAGGTCGGTGTGTCACAGTCAGTCGAAGGCTCACACATGAAGACATTCGACACCCTCGCCACCCGAAACGCTCTCGGCTTCGACCACCTCGTGCCCGCGCTCGCGCAGATGTTCACCGGCGGCTGCGAAGTGCCGGCGCGCCACGTACACAGCCTGCCGCTCGAAGGCGGCAGCGGCGTGACCGTGCTGATCATGCCGGCCTGGCAGGCGGGTCGCTACTTCGGCATCAAGACGGTGATGATCGCGCCCGACAACTCGCAGCAGGGCCTGCCGGGCCTGCATTCCACCTACCTGCTCTACGACGCGCGCACCGGCGTGCCGCTGGCGCAGATGGACGGCAACGAGATCACGTCGCGGCGAACGGCAGCGGCGTCTGCACTGGCGGCTTCCTACCTGGCGCGACGCGCATCACGCCACCTGCTGATCGTCGGTGCAGGCCGTGTCGCCAGCCTGCTCGCAGAGGCGTACCGCAGTGTGCTGCCGATCGAGAAGGTCACCGTGTGGGGCCGAAAGCTGCCAACCGCAGCGCAGCTCGCTGCGGATCTGCATGTGTGCGGTTTCGAAGCTGCACCCTGCACTGATCTGGCAGAGGCCGTCGCCCAAGCGGACATCGTCAGCTGCGCCACGCTGTCCAACGAGCCGCTGGTCTGCGGCGAATGGCTGCGCGAGGGCACGCACCTCGATCTGATCGGCAGCTTTACCCCGGCGATGCGCGAAGCCGATGACGCCTGCTTTCGCGGCGCGAGCATTTACGTCGACACCGATGAGGCCTGGCACAAGAGCGGCGAGTTGCTCGGGCCGATGTCGCGCGGTGTGTTCGCGGCAAGCGATGTGCGCGGCACGCTGGCGCAGCTGTGTGGCGGCTCACGGGCAGGGCGCACGTCGGCCGTCGAGCGCACGCTGTTCAAGTCGGTGGGGACGGCGCTGGAAGATCTGGCCGCCGCCGTGCTGGTCTATGAATCGGCGGCCTGACCTCGCTCGCTCGCGGCTCACTCGAGCAGCGGCGCGTCGGTGGTCAACACCACGTGAACGACCCCGGCCAGCTGCTCGAGCGTGTATTCCTTCTGTATCAGCCCGCGTACGCCAGCGCGTTTCGCCTTCTCCCGCATGTCGTCAGACACATATCCCGAGCTGATCACCAATGGCAGATCCGGCCGGATGCGCGAGACCGCCAGCACGAGGTCCATGCCGGTGACTTCCGGCATGTTGTAGTCGGTGACGACGAGATCGAAATCGTCGGGCCGGGTACGAATGCGTTCGATGGCCTCTCGCGGCCGCTCGATCGCGGTGACGCGGTAGCCCGCGCGCTGCAGCAGGCTTTCGACCAGCAGGAGCATGGCGGGATCGTCGTCGACGTACAGCACGTGCTGCCCTGTTCCTTGCGGCGCGCAAGGCGTGGCCGCCGGTACTTCGGCCACGCTGGCCTCGGACAGCACCAACGGAAAGTACAGGTGGAAGGTGCTGCCGCGGCCGGGTGTGCTGTCGACGGTGATGGCGCCCTGGTGGGCACTCACGATGCCGTGCACCACCGACAGCCCGAGGCCCGTGCCCTGGCCCACCGGCTTGGTAGTGAAGAAGGGCTCGAACACACGCGAGCGCGTGAGCGCGCTCATGCCGCTGCCGGTATCGCTGACCCACAGGTGTGCGTAGCGCCCGGGTTTCACATCGCCCAAACCGCGAGTGGGGTCGGCGCGCAGATCTGCGGCGTCGAGCCCGATGGTGACGCGCCCGGCGCTGCCCTGCAGTGCGTGCCAGGCGTTGGTACAAAGGTTCGTCAAGACCTGCTGGACCTGGGTGGCGTCAGCCCCCACCATCAGCGGTTCGTCACTGAGCCTGAGCGACAGCTCCACCGAGGCCGGCAGCGTGGCACGCAGCAAGGCGACCGATTGCTCGACCAGCGGCCGCATCGGCTGGCTCACCAGCACGTGCGGTTGCATGCGGCTGAACGCGAGAATCTTCTGCACCAGGCTGCGGCCTCGCACGCCGGCCAGTTCGATCTGCTCCAGGCAGGTCTGGGCCGCAGATTCCGCGGTGACCTGTTGTCGCGCGAGTGCGGCATTGCCGAGAATGGCCGCGAGGATGTTGTTGAAGTCGTGCGCAATGCCGCCGGCCAGCGTGCCGATGGCTTCCATCTTCTGCGACTCGCGCAGCTGGGATTCGAGCAGGCCGCGCTTGGCCTCCGCCTGCTTGCGTTCGGTGATGTCGGTGACCATGCCGAGCGCACCGGCCGGCTTGCCGCTCGCATCGACGATGGCCGCCATCGACATCGCGGCCCAGAGGTCGGAGCCGTCGGGCCGGCGGAAGCGCAGGTCGCGCGGCTCGCGGAGAGCCACCTCCTGCCGTTCGATGTCGGCCAGCGCAATCGGCCGGTCGTGTTCGTGGATGAAATCGAGCAAGGGCCGGCCCTGCACGTCGCTCGCACTGCAGCCCAGCATCTGCAGCATTTTCGGGTTGACGAAGGCAATGCGTTGCTGCGCGTCGATCAGCCAGATGCCCTCGTTCGCGGTTTCTACGATGCGCCGGTAGCGCTCTTCGCTGTCGCGCAACTCGCGTGTCATGGCATGGGCCACAGCGTAGGCACGGGCCCGCCCCGTCGTCAGCAGGTAGGTCAGCAGCGTCAGCAAGAGGCTGAGCCCCGCACCGGTCACAAGGATGATGCGGGTCGAATCGCGGTGATGGCGCTGCTCGAAGGCTGCCAGCGTGCGCACCGAGACCGTCCAGGTGCGGCCCGCCACGCCGACGAACTCTTGCGTCTCGAAGCGCGGTGGCGCGGCTTCGTCGGCGGTGCCCGAGCGAAACATGGCGGTGTCGGTCCCGGGCTGGGAGGTGTCGTCGATGCGCACCGCCAGGCCGGGCGTGCTTTCGCCGTAAAGGCTGGACATCAGGTCGCCCATGCGCACGCCCGCCCAGACCCAGCCTTCGAGGTTCTTGCGCCGGGCCTCGATGCTGTCGAGCGCCTGCCCCTTGGCATACAGTGGCAGCACCATCAGAAAGCCGTACTGCGGTTCGCCGGTGGGTTCGGTCACCAGGCGAATCCGGCCGGTGATGGCCACGTTGCCCGAGTCGCGTGCCTTCAGCAGGGCGGCGCGTCGAACCGGGTCGGAGTAGATGTCGTAGCCCAGGGCCTTGAGGTTGTGCCCGACGCCCGGCCCGATGTAGGTGACCGGCACGTAGCTGTCGCGTGTGCCCGGCGGGTTGATGGCGTAGGCGACGACGCCGCTCGCGCGCTGCATGGCCACGTGGACCGGTGCCTGCTCGCCGGGCAGCAGCGGACCGTAGGCGAAGGCCTGCAGGCCGGCGACGTCGTTGCCGGCGAGCAGTGTGTCCACATAGGTTTCGAAGCTGGCGCGGTCGACGCGCTCGTTCGCCATGAACAGGCCCTGCAGGCCGCGCAGGATCTGCTCGTAGGCGCTGGTGCGCTGCTCGATGCGGTCGGCGGTCTGGCGCACCGCGGTGTCGAAACTCGCGCGCAGGCTGCGTGCGTCGGTTTCCTTCTCGAGCTGCCACAACCAGGCCGTGATTCCGAGCGAGCCGGCACCGACAGTCAAGGCCAGCAGGAGCGGGAGCGCACGTTTCAAGCGGAGTTCTCGCTCGGTATCAGTATTGCGTCAAGGTGTTCGCCAGATCGGCGGGGAAATACTTCTGGAAGATCCGCTGCACCGTGCCATCGGCGCGCATGTCCTTGATCAGCGCACGCCAGGCTTCTTGCTGCGCCGTCGGCAGGCTCTTCTTCGACATGATCAGCCCGTGCGGCACCGGCGGGTCGTCGAATTCAAGGATCGAGGTCTGCGCGCGAATGGCTGCACGTTGCACCGTGGGGTAGTCGAAGGGTTCGATGATCATCCCCTGGATGCGTTTGTCGAGCAGTATTTCGTAGAGCGGGTCGAGGTTGTTGGCGAAGCTCACCCGCTGCTCCGCGTCCAGCTTGTCGACGAGCTGATTGGCACCGGTGTTGTAGCGGAAGCCGCGGATCGCACCCAGCCGGAGCGACGGGTTGCGCTCGAAGTCGGCCAGTGTCTTCACGCCCGTATCCTGGCGCACCAGCAGGTAGTACTTGTTTGAGAAGTACCAGGCAAATGCGGCGAACTTGTCGCGCGATTCGTTGGTGATGCCCGAGAGGCTGAAGTCGAGCCCGCCGGATTCGATGAGCTGCCAGATGCGCGCGCGCGGCATCACCGTGACGTTGAGCTTGCAGCCGCTGCGGCGCGCGAGCTCGTCCGCAACGTCCTTGTCGATGCCTTCATTCATCTGCGTGGAGTACAGCAGGCCGTGGTCGTGAAGCGCCAGGCTCAGCGAGCGCGAGCAGTCGGGTTTGCCGTCCGCGAAGGCTGCGTGTGAAAGCACCAGCGTCCACATCAGCAGGAGGCAGCGGAGCAGTCGCATGTCGTGTTCTCTTGGGGGACAGGCGAGCATAGTGGGCCATCGCGCCTTGCCGTGCAACCCGCAGAACGGGCTGTGAAACAGGCCGGTGCGCGCCGTGCAAAACATCACGCGCTTCATGCGCATCAAGCGCCGTGAGTTGCCGCAGGCGACAGCGGGCGTTCAGGGCTGCGCTATGGTCGAGGCCTCTGCCGGTCCGACTCGCCTTGACTCCCGTCTCCTTCCATTCAGCCCGCCTGCGCCGGGCTCGTTTTCTGTTTCGCAAGCACTTCGCCCGCCCCCGTGGTGTGTGGGCCCTGGCGGGGCCGGTGCTGGTGCAGGAACTGGCCCTCGTGCTGACCGGCACGGTGGTGATGGTGCTGGCCAGCCACCTGGGGCCGGCTTCGGTGGCGGCCATCGGCATGATCGATGCGCTGGGCTACTTGCTGAACGCCGTCTATGGCGGCCTGGCAATGGGCGCGACCGTGACCGTGGCTTATTGCCTGGGCGCTGGCCGCCGCGATGACCTGCGTGCCGTGGGCTTCAGCGCACTGCTGCTGGCGCTGTGCGGCGGGGCGCTGGTCGCCACGCTGCTGTGGTTCACGCGAAGCGCCTGGCTTGCGTTGCTGCTGCCAGGCGCCGAAGCGTCGGTGGTGGCGCAGGCGGATCACTACTTCCGTTGGCTCATCGTTGCCGGCCTGCCCACTTCGCTGGTGATGGTGGCCTGCGGTGCGCTGCGCGGCATGACGCGCACCGACACCGCCATGCGCGTGCAAGTCGCGATGAACCTGCTGCAGATCGTGCTGGCAGCGTTGTTCATGCGGGGCGCCGATGGCAGCGTGGGCGGCGCGGGCGCGGCCTTGCTGATCGCGCGCAGCGCCGGGGCGGTGCTGGCCTTGCTCGCGCTGTGGCCCACGCTGCAGCGGGGCACGGCGCACGCCGCGGGCTGGCCGGTGCGCAACGATTTCGTCCGCGCCATCCTGCGCGTGGGCTGGCCGGCCGCCCTGGAGACCTCGTTCTTCCACGTGGGCAAGCTCATCACGCAGACCATGGTGGTTGGCCTGGGCACGGCGGCGATGGCATCGAACTTCGTGGCCGCCTCGGTCAGCGCCTTGCTCAATGTGCCGGGCATCGCGCTGGGTGTGGCCGCGACCACACTCGTCGGCATGCGGCTCGGTGCAGGCCAGCTGCATGCGGCGCAACGCATGCTGCGCCGCCTGGTGTGCAGCGCGGGCTGGTCACTCACGGCGCTGGCCGTCGTGGTACTGCCCTTGGCGTGGCCGCTGGCCAGCCTGTTCGGCAACGATGCCGAGGTCACGCGGCAAGCCGGCTGGCTCATCACGCTGAGTTGCCTGTTCACGCCGGTGTGGGCTGCATCCTTCGTGCTGCCAGCCGGCCTGCGAGGCGCAGGCGATACGCGCTATGCGCTGGTCGTAGGCACCGCCACGATGTGGGCCCTGCGCATCGTGGCGGGCTACCTGCTGGGCATCGTGTTCGGCCTGGGCGTCGTCGGCGTGTGGCTGGGAATGTTCGGTGACTGGGTGATACGCGGCTGGCTGTTCAGGAAGCGGCTGCGCGGCTCGGCCTGGACGCGACACCGCCTGCTGGATTGACGGCGCCGATCAGCCCTTCTTGCCCTGATTGGCCACTGCGGCAGCAGCCTTGGCGGCGGCTTCGGCGTCGCCCAGGTAGTAGCTCTTGATGGGCTTCAGCTGCGCATCGAGCTCATAGACCAGCGGAATGCCGTTGGGGATGTTCACGCCGACGATGGCGTCATCGGCGATGTTGTCCAGGTACTTCACCAGCGCACGGATGCTGTTGCCGTGGGCGGCAATCACGATGCGCTTGCCGGCCTTGATGGCCGGCGCGATGCTGTCGTTCCACACCGGCATCACGCGGGCCACGGTGTCCTTCAGGCATTCGGTCAGCGGAATGTCTTCGGGCTTGAGCTTGGCGTAGCGGATGTCCTGGCGCTGGCTCATGGGGGCGTCGGCGGACAGCGGCGGCGGCGGCGTGTCGTAGCTGCGGCGCCAGACGAGCACCTGTTCGTCACCGTATTGCTTGGCGGTCTCGGCCTTGTTCAGGCCTTGCAGGCCGCCGTAGTGGCGCTCGTTGAGGCGCCAGTGGTGCACCACCGGAAGCCAGGTGCGGTCCATCTGGTCGAGCGTGTGCCACAAGGTCCAGATGGCGCGCTTGAGCACAGAGGTGTAGGCCACGTCGAAGTCGTAGCCCTCGGCCTTGAGCAGGCGGCCCGCTTCCTTGGCCTGCGCCACACCGGTGGGGGTGAGCTCCACGTCGACCCAGCCGGTGAAGCGGTTTTCGAGGTTCCAGGTCGATTCGCCGTGGCGAATGAGCACAAGTTTGTACATGGCGGGGGTGGGCGAGGGATTGAATTCAGGCGAAAGAAGCCTGAATTCTATAATTCGCGTTTGCTTCCAACAGCCTGGGCCTCTACGTGAAATTCATAGTCGACAACTGGTATCTGATCGCGGTGGCGCTTGTTTCAGGTGGTTTGCTGCTGTGGCCGCGCTTGCGTGCGGGCGCGCAAGGTGGTGGGTTGTCCGCTGCCGAAGCGGTGCAACTCATCAATCGCGAGCGTGCCGTGCTCATCGATGTGAGTGAACCCGCGGAGTACGCCGCGGGCCATGCCGGCGGCTCGAAAAATGTGCCCTTGGCCAAACTGGAATCGACCAGCGACCTGCCCAAGAACAAGGCCTTGCCGTTGGTGGTGGTGTGCACGACCGGCGCGCGCGCTTCACGCGCCGTGGGTATCCTGCACAAGCTTGGTTTCGCGAATGCGCGCCCTCTGGCCGGCGGCCTGAAGGCGTGGCGCGATGCCAATCTGCCGGTCGAGAAATCGGCTTGAATCGCAGCTGGAACCACAGGAGAGAGTGAATGCAGGCGGTGAAGATGTACACCACCCAGGTGTGCCCGTTTTGTCAACGCGCCAAGATGCTGCTCAAGCAGCGCG
>Ga0307513_10004396_pt1 | contig 18814 bp, 17 predicted proteins | sample 15_EM_MG_FD_202174 | JGI IMG/M metagenome (GOLD analysis project Ga0307513, IMG submission 202174) | Populus trichocarpa ectomycorrhiza microbial communities from riparian zone in the Pacific Northwest, United States - 15_EM | ecosystem: Host-associated > Plants > Roots > Unclassified | place...
CTAAAATTTTTATTTTTAAAAACACATCAAGTCCACGAAGCAGCTTACCTCAGGTAGGGTGCGTTAGGGGTGCTAATACCTTCCCTAACCACAACCAGTTCCTTACCCATGAATCTCTGACAAGACCAGTACATCCGGTTTCCTAGTAGCCCGCAATCAATTACTAGATGGCGACTCCGACGAACCAATCAAATCAAACAACAAACGAAAAAATCGCCAGCCGATGCCGCGCTTTTTTTTTTTTTGACGTGCGACAACTCTCATTTTGTGCTGCTCTCTTGGTGCCTATTTATAGGCAAAAATGGTGCCACCAGCTCCAGCTCATCTTCAATAATGGTGGCAGCACATGGATTGCACCATTTTGTCAATGGTTGGTGCAACTACCATTGTAGCCTTTTGACAATGGCATCCCTCCTTTTTAGAGTAGGTTGCAAATGTTGTTGCCCATTAATAGCAACATCTCAACAATCACCCCCTTTGCCATTTATATGGGCAATTGTCCTCTTGCTTCTTTAGCACATGCTTGCATTCTGCATCTCTTCCAAGCTTACCATTCCGAGAGCATCTTTGACCAAGTTTACAGGTACTTGCCAAACCTTTCAATCGCCAAAGTCACCAAAGCACACCCTTGCTCACTCCAAATGATCACTTCAACCAGATGGTTTGTCACATCTCATCTGAAGAGTGTTAACGCTTATCTTTGGGACATAACATACCCCTTCGACTGTATCAACCATGCTCGGTCCGGAATGATTTATCAAGCCTCACAACAAGGCTTACATCACCCCCTCAAACGGAAATTTCTATTCCCAAGTGCGACAGTCATTAAGTCTTTCAATGTGATCAAAAGCTCACCACTCTTCCAAAAGTCTACTCATCCAGGAGTTGTGTCTGCCCTCTGTTCCACTCTAGGAACCACGCCTTACTTCTCCGTGAGTCTCCCACTCTTAGTCCCAAGAGTCCAGGTAGCTTTCTACCTTTAACCATGGGGGCAGCCCATTAAAGGTTGATCCATATCTGTCTTCATACTCTGAGTATTACAATGCCATCACCGAGCTCACCACCTTGACAAGAGTCAACTTGTTCCAGGAACCTACGCATGCCCTCTGCTCATTCCTAGCAGTCGCGTCTTAATGCTCCACAAGTCATCTACTTATTGTCCAAGGAAAATGTCTTCTAGCTCATTGATCTTTAGCATGGGGGCAATATCCATGAAAGTCAATCCTACATTTGTCTTCATACTCATCATAGCCACTTCATTGGCTATACACCTGTCCACTCATATCCAGCCATCACATCGGCTCTAGGGCGTTCTGGACTTGGGCTCCTATCATGGCCCTCACACTTTCTCTTGAGGTGTCTTCGTCTGTCATCATGATACAGTCTGATCTTGGACTCATATCATGGTCCTCACACCTTCTGTCTGAGGTGTCTCCGCTCGTCATGGAGCGGTCTCATCCTCCTTCATCGGGGATGACTCCAATGGCTCCAAGATTCTCTACCACTATGTGGACTATGGGAGAGATTATTGACATTAACTACATAGAAAGAGAGAGTTGCGGTATACTCCTCGCAATCCTCCACCTCGATTTCTATGTTTGGAGCTTATACGCCTTTCTGCTTGACAACTCCACCTACACCAACTCTCTTTGGTGTCTTCGCCTTTCATCATAAGCGGTCGTCTTTTATCATAGGCGTTTTCACCCCCTCAATTAGGTGCCTTCACAACAACTCTCTTTCCATCCTTGCATGCATTGGAAAGGTCTTCGCCTGTTGCCTTTCATTAAGAGCATAAGAAACTTCCTATTGTACAACTTTTCACACAGTCTCTGCTCTGAGCTTCATCTGGGAACTATTCTTCTCCTTGCACCTGTCGTCTCATTACAGTACCTTGTTAGATCCTACGGATACTCCTGCACAATCTCCATGTGCCCTCGTGCAATTTCTGTTCTCCAGATTTCTCCCTATTCCTTGCTTTTATGTTTGACAGTAGCTCATCTGTCACAACACCTATCCAAGTCGAAATAGGGTGCCAATCTTTATCCCATTGCTGTATTTCTTTTCCATTATCAGGGTCTTCATCTATTCTCCCCTCGAGAAATTACAGTCACCGAATCTAACTTCTTTGGAGAAATCATCACTCTATCAGATCCTTGATCATACGGAATCCAATTGTTCCTCTTGTGTTGTTATCCTGCTAGTCTTCACCAGTTTCATTACATACTGTTACATATACGAAAATAGTACTGTATGGATAATCCTTCAACTAATCAAGTTCCTAGGAAAGATTGGAGGGGTCACAATGGTCCCGCTTAAAACCCAATCTCCTAACCAGAACTTCTTAGGCCATATCTATTCATCGTACTGTCTTTCGGTATATACAACTATTTGCTAGCTTTGTTGCGGCTTTCCTTTACAACTGATCTGGGGTATCCTGGTTTTATACCTGATTTCTCAACATCTAGCGAGACTACCAGTGCTTAGATTCGTCAAGATTGGTCTTCATCAATTTGCACTCTCCACCTCAAATCGTCCATATGATCGGGTGTCTAGAGTATCCCAATTTTGTGTCCCAATTTTGCCTTCCCTCAAGGCAATTAAAATTCTCCCCACTTAACAATTCAGCACACATAATTGGGCAAATGTGTGCGCCTTCTTCATCTTCATCTTCATCGACCACCATAATGACCTTCAGATGTCTCCTTATCGGACAATCTCTTTTGTTAATTCACCACCACCACTTTCGGTCCAAATCTCAACAATCAGACTGTACCATTGCATCCGGAATGATCAAATTAGCTGGAAACAAGTCTGAAATCGTCCAAATCGCATTTCAGACAGCTAAGATTTGATCAAAACAATTCTGGCCTGATAAACGGCCCAAATTCAATCTCAGATCTGGTTGCACGTAGGATCAGCTACACATGATCCTATCGCTCGGCTCGGCTCAACGCAGCTCGGCTCGCGGCTGATGACGCGGCAGGTGGGTCCCACTTTGATGACGTGTCTACTAACTGGGCGCTGACATGGCATGCCAACTGTGCATACTGGCACAATGATTACATCATGATGACGTCATCCTTACCCGGGTCAGGCACGTGGGTCGGGTCAGCTCATCCGGGCGAAGAAGACGTGTGGCCCGCGTGGGGCGCGTCTATGCGCGTGGGTGCAATCAGTGCCACATCCTTAAATGCGAAGACATTTGAGCAGTTGTTTTCTACGGTGTCTGAGATTTTTTTTAGGAGATTTGAGGGTTTAAAAAATATAGATTTGGCCTCTGATCAGATGGCCACCCATGGCCATGGACAGCAAAAGGGCTTCTTACAAAGATTAGAATCTGTAGAAGTGGACGAGTGTAGGGATGTTTTCACTCTGTTTCCAGCAAAATTGCGGCAAGCTTTGAGAAATCTAAGGAGGGTGAACATTAACTACTGCAAATCATTGGAAGAGGTATTTGAATTGAGTGAGGTTGCTGAAGGAAGCAGTGAGGAGAAGGAGCTGCCGCTGCTGTCATCTTTAACAATGCTAAGGCTGCAAAGGTTACCTGAGCTCAAATGCATATGGAAGGGGCCATCAGACATTTCAGCCTCCAAAGTCTTAATCTTTTGAATTTGTATTGTCTCCACAAACTGACATTTATCTTCACACCGTTCCTCGCTCAAAGTCTACCACAACTGCAAACACTTAGGATAACAGCATGCTGTGAATTGAAGCATATTATCAGAGACGAGGATGGTGAAAGAGAAATAATTCCAGAGTTTCCTCACTTCCCAAAATTAAAAGAACTCTGTATATCTTACTGTGGTAAACTGGAATATGTCTTCCCAGTCTCTTTGTCTCATAACAGAGATGGCATCATCAAGTTCCCTCGGCTAAGAGAATTGTCTCTTCGGCTCAGATCAAATTACAGCTTTTTAGGTCCAAGGAATTTTGATGCTCAATTGCCTTTGCAATACTTAGCCATTCAAGGCCACGAAGAAGTGGGTAATTGGTTGGCACAGCTACAAGTACGTAATTTATATTTCTCCACTAATTTAAATTGTCAAATGCGATAATTTATTCTTTCTTCCTCCAAATTTCTAAAAGTAAAGTAATTGATAAATGCTTATTTTTATTTTTTATGATTTTTTTTTATCTAAACATATATAAATATAAGAAACTTAACTGCCTCATTGTTGTTTGGGTTATTAATACCAACAATTAATCATAGAAATCATATTATCTGTTACATTTAATATATACAAGAACATAAATTTTGTGTTCAAATATTTAATTCAATTAAAATATCTTTAAAAATTTATTAACTTTATAACTAAAATAAAAATATTAGTTACTATTTTTATTTTTATTTTTATTTTTTACCTGAAACTAATTATTAGGAGTTGTATTAACCTTTTCTCGCAAAAATCTAATTATTAACCATATAAATTGTTTTTATGAGAGTGAAAAAATATAATATTGTTCTCTGATAAGATGGCCGCCCATGGACAGCAAAACGGCTTCTTACAAAGATTAGAATCTGTACAAGTGGACGATTGTGGGGATGTTCGCGCTCCGTTTCCAGTAAAATTGCTGCGAGCTTTGAAAAATCTAAAGGAGGTGAATATTTACAGCTCCAAATCATTGGAAGAGGTATTTGAATTGGGTGAGGCTGATGAAGGAAGCAATGAGGAGAAGGAGCTGCCGTTGCTGTCATCTTTAACAATGCTATGGGTGTCATATTTACCTGAGCTCAAATGCATATGGAAGGGGCCCACCAGACATGTCAGCCTCCAAAGTCTTGCTCATCTGCATTTGGATTCTCTCGACAAACTGACATTTATCTTGACAGCATCTCTCGCTCAAAATCTGCCAAAGCTAGAAAGACTTTACATAAGTAAATGCGGTGAATTAAAGCATATTATCAGAAAAGAAGATGGTGAAAGGGAAATAATTCAAGAGTCTCCTGGCTTCCCAAAATTAAAAACTATCATCACAGAAAAGTGTGGTAAACTGGAATATGTCTTCCCTGTATCTGTGTCTCCAAGCCTTCCGAACCTGGAAAAGATGCGGATTTATAAAGCTCATAATTTAAAGCAAATATTTTACAGTGTAGAAGGAGATGCACTCACCACAGATGCCATCATCAAGTTCCCTAAGCTAAGAGAATTGTCTATTTCAAATTGCAGCTTTTTTGGTCCAAAGAATTTTGCTGCCCAATTGCCTTCTTTGCAAATTCTAGAAATTGATGGCCACAAAGAATTGGGAAATTTGTTTGCACAACTCCAAGTACGTCATTTATATTTCTCCAATAATTTTTTTCCTTTTTAATTTAAATTGTCAACTTCAATACACTAAATTAATTGATGAGCGGAGATAAATCCTTTAGCCATACACTAAATTTAAAAGGAGTTGTCTAACTGTATCATTCCTTGTCTCTTGATGCAGGGCTTAAGAAGTAAGAAATTAATTATTGTAATGAAATCCTACCTAGATTTTTCAATCTTTATGCTTTCCCAGTTTAAGTGATATTGAGGCTCTTCCCCAATTAATGGAAGTATTTGAAGAGGAAGATAAACCTCCATCTGCTAATATTGAGTTGTTTGTTTCAGTCCTGCAGCTTATGATTTCATATTCCCATGCCCTGTTGCCATGTCTACTTATATCCTTTTGTTGATAAGTTTTTGGCTGAAGTTTTATATGGACAATTCGTTCATCTATTTACCAAAATTATATAGTTCCAAAGTGCACAAAATTTGTTAGGAATTATATCTAACAAATTGATATCCTTGTTTTCTTTCGATGCAGGGGTTGACAAATTTGGAAACATTATACTTGGGCTTCCTGCAAATTATAATGTTGCCTGACATTAGGTGTATATGGAAGGGTCTCATGTTGAGCAAATTGACTTCTTTGAATGTGGTTAAGTGTAAGAGACTGACACATGTATTCACATGCAGCATGGTTGTCAGTCTAGTTTAACTGAAAGTTCTAAAGATATTGTCCTGTGAGGAATTGGAGCAAATCATTGCTAAGGATGATGATAAAAACGACCAGATATTGTTAGGAGATCATCTCCAATCTTTATGCTTTCCCAATTTGTGTGAAATTGAGATTAGAGAATGCAACAAGTTGAAGAGTCTCTTCCCAGTAGCCATGGCTTCAGGTCTCCCAAATCTCCAAATACTGAGGGTTACAAAAGCCTCTCAATTATTGGGAGTATTTGGGCAGGATGATCATGCTTCACCTGTCAACGTTGAGAAGGAGATGATGCTTCCTAATCTGAAGAAGTTGTTGCTAGAACAATTATCAAGTATTGTCTGCTTCAGTTTCGGATGCTGTGATTTCTTATTCCCTCGTTTGAAGAAGTTGAAGGTGTATGAATGCTCAAAGCTGACCACAAAATTTGCTATTACACCAGATGGTTCAAGGAGTGCTCAGTCAGAGGTGCTGCTGATTTGACTTGATTTCTTGCCTCTCTTTCAGTGTGTTTGCTTCTTGTTTCACTCAATAATAAGATTTACAAGTTAGAATGTGTATGCTATGCTTGAATTGGTTTACAGATATCTCAACTAGCTGAAGATTCAAGCACTAACAGAGAGTGGACCCGATACGGTGGTGGTGGTTATTGGTAGTCTAATAATTCTTTCTTGCCCAAACCAGGTGATATAGCTGCAATTATTTATCCTCTCCTTTACCTTCAAATTTTAATGGTTGAATTAAATCATGGATGGTCTTTGTTCTTCATGTTTGCATCAGGCAAGGTTAGTTGCCTATTACATGATCAACTTGACCTTAGGCGATTTCACGGAGATTCATGTCTTTGAGCTGTGGTGCTGCAAATATGTTTCTGATTGGTGGAAATGATTCCTACTGTTTCATTGGAAATGGGATACAAACTGGCTTCACATTGTAACAGTCTTATTTACCATAGAACCCCCAAAAGAAGATATCGACTTATCTATCCATGTGTGAATAAGGGTATCTGTTTGTTTACCCATGTAATGTAATGTACTGTTGTGTGTTTAGTCATTACTGTGCGAACCTCAAAAAAATAATGTTGCTTGCCCATTATCGTACAAGCCTCCAGAAGCAAGGGCGTATGTTTGCTTGCCCGTTTGTGTTTCTTTTCAAGTGTGTGAACCTTCAAAATAAAGGCATAACGTTTAATGTTCTGTTTCTATTGCATAATGCATTATGTGGTTTTGGGCATCAAAAATGGCTATTGCATAATGCTGTGAATATATTTGGGCATTCAAATCTCAAGATGACTGAGACTTGATGCTGAACTCTTTGTTCAAAAGTTTGATACTGATACCATGTTTTCCTAGCAGAACAATCTCTTGTTGAATGGTTTTTTCGAGCAGATTCCCTTTGAAGATGGTTTCTTCATGCTGGCTATTGCTAGAGATTCTAAATATTCCTCTGATTTCGAATTGTTTTCTGCTTAGAAACCCTTTCATAAGCTACATGCCTAATCTGGTAGCTTTTGTGTAACCTAAAGCTGACAGATTTTAAATCTCAGACCATACTGTAGGACACAATCTGTAGGAAAATGCTACCCTCGCTAATTTCTTGCTCGCCTCCCTCCATATGATTAGGACACAATCTGTAGCATGTTTAACATGATTTTTAAATTATGATATTTTACTTTGAATTGCAACTTAAAAGTTGTTTTTTTTATAAATAATTTATGAAAAAAAAAAATTAAAATAACCATAAGTTATAAGCATTATTTGTAAAAAAATGACTCAAAATAACTCTTTTTAATAACAAAAAGTTTAGTATATAATCCACAAACTAAAGTTAAGATTTTATTGTTTTTTTATTAAACCAAAGTTTTGAATCCAATTTATAACAGAAAAAAATTAAATCAAAAGCTATTTTAACTAACATACTTCAAAACAAAAAAACTTAAAATTAAAAAAAAAATATATATTAAATCAATTTACAAAAGTCATTTCTAATATAACCTAAATTTAACTAACATACTTATTGAAATCTCCTTGCTGTAATCTTAATTATGTATGCCTCGTAATATATTCTAAATTAAAACATTTGTTATTCTTACCATAACAAATTTTATTGTGTAGCAAGAATCAAGTTATTATGCATTAACTCATGTCATTTTGTAATAACTCAATTTTTGAATTTTTTTTTAAATAAATAATAATATAAAAAAATAAATGAATAAAAAATATTTGAGAATTTGGTTAAGACAATACAAATTTGAAGTTTGAGGATTGAGGATTGAATTATAAATTTGGGGATCAATTTGGTTAAAAATTGAAAAAATTAAAAGTTTAAAGACTTAATTGAACTTGAAATTATTTAATTAATGAAACAATAACATAAATTCAAGAGGTAAATTGAAAATAGCCATTTTAATAAAACCCGCCGCCGTTTCTAATGTTCATCACCTTCTTCCTCATGAACAGTAAAGGCAATATAGCCGTTTCAGTAGTAAAGACACCAAGACTCTATTGGCTGCTATCCCTCAACCTATGATGCATGCCATTACCAACCATGACCGCATGGCATTCTCTGGCCTTATAAAAGCCAGAGAAAGGCCACAAACGAGAGACGGACGAACAGAAAAACAGGACAAGAACCGGCAGGGAGAGGAAACGAGCACAGAAGGACGAACCAGAATAGCAGACTTTTATTCCCCTGTTTCTTCTCAAAGAAACAGAGGCGTTCGAGCCTCACGATCATGAGGCACAAACACATGAACAGAGGCCATCCTCTGGCTTTATAAAAGCCAGAGAAGGCTACGGGGGAGGAGAGAGAGAGACCGAGAGAGAGAGGAGAAAAAAAGGAACGAATAGAAGAATACCAAAAAAAAAAGACAGAGGACGCACGAAGAGAGAACCAGAGGCAGAGTGAAACAGAGAAGAGGGACTGTAGATTGTAGAATCTCCTTCAAAACTCCAGCAACCGGACGAACTGGGAAGACCGAAAAAATACCAGTAGAGAGAGAAGCAAACAAAACAGGAACAAGGACAGAAAAGAAGAGGGAGAGGGACCAGAGAGCACGAACAGAGAAAACAGAGTCAAAGAAAAGAACAACCAGGGGGAAAACAAACGAAAAGAGGAACAGAGTGTAGAAACACAAATTTTCTACCAATCAAATTTCGGCACGTGTTATTTTATTTTAAAAGAAAGAATAAAATAAAATAAAAATATATGACATGAAAAATAAATGAGTCTTCATATATTTCTTGGCCAATGAAAGGTTGATACTTGGGATAAGATATTCAAGTTATCTTGTCATAAATGCAAGATCCCGTCGAAATATCTTGTCATAAATGCAAGATCCCGTCAATAAATATCAACCAATAAAATTATGTCATGTGGTATTGAAAAAGGACCTGAGAGCCCTTACAGATCTCTATAAATAAAGGGCCTCAACCTAGAGAAAAAACGATCCTGAGAAATACAAATTTCCTTCAAGACAAGCTCTTCAAGCAAGGAAGCTCTCTCAAATGTTCTCAAGCCTCCTTCATCTACGCTTGAAGTCTACAAATAACTAATCTCTATTGGATCAAGCCAAAACGCCCCATATGAGTTCTTCAACAACACTTCGAAGACAAATCAAAGGTACTCTTCAAAGCATTAAATCACTGGGAGGATTCTTGGAGATACAAATTTCCTTCAAGACAAGCTTTTCAAGCAAGGAAGCTCTCTCAAAAGTTATCAAGCCCCCTTCATCTACGCTTGAAGTCTACAAAGAACGAAGCTCTGTTGGATCAAGTCTAAACGCTCCATAAGAGTTTTTCAACAACACTTTGAAAATAAATCAAAGGTACTCTTCAAAGCATCAAATCACCATATCTCGCTTCGCAATACACGTCCAAATTCGCGTTCTTGCAAAGCACAAATCCTAGCTTGATTTGTCAAATAAATCAAGTCACCATACATCAAATCTAAGAGAAGAATTAGAGGATAGTCTTGTTATTTTTGAAAGAATATATTACATAGAGATTGTACCCGGTCATATATTTAATAAAATCATATATTTGTACACGTGTGCTTGTTTAATTTCAGGTGATCAATTGTGTCCATAAATTTCTGGCGACTCCACTAGGGACATCTCTACCTCTCATCTTTTCCCTTTAAGAAAGAATTTTCAACAAACTGTCAATGGCAACTAAAAGGAACATGATCACCATTGTCGCTTCGGAAAGCAACAAGGCTTCCTATTCAAGTCACCGACATACCATTGAAGATTCTTCAACTCCGCCATTGAAAACAAAATCCATCGTTGAGTTATATGCACAAACTAAGCTGACTCTCAAGTTGACATCAACTTCGAATGCAAAAGGGGCACAAGATCTCGCCTCAAAGATGAAGACACAAGTAACTCCACTACAAAAGTCAAGTAGGGCGCGCGAAATTCTCTTAGGCACTCAAGATGACTTCGATAATTCACCTGTAGAAGCTTTTCCATGTCAATCACCAAGTAAGGCTTCGGGTTTTGGCACCATGTCAATGATGATGACCAAGACAACATCTTTAGAGGATCAAATGACTAACTTGACAAAAATCGTCGAGGGGCTTTCGACTTCACTCAAGGCAAAAGACCACGAGATAGCAAAGTTGATGAACAAACTTGAGACCATGAACGAAGGAGGCCAAACCTCGGCTACCAAGGCTTTACAAGTAGATCAATTAGATGTCATTGAGGATTCTACAATTGGAGCTGCAAGGAATATACACGGTATTACTAATGGTATCTTTTCCATGAATCAACTGAAAGAACTTATCAAAGAAGCCATCATGGACCAAGTAGAAAGCTCAGTTCAATCCTCGTATTCTTATGTAAAGCCATACACCCAACGAATTGACCTGCTAAGGATGCCTCTGAGCTATCAACCACCAAAGTTTCAACAATTCGATGGCAAAGAGAATCCTAGGCAACATATAGCTCACTTTATGGAGACTTGCAACAATGCCGAAACTAATGGCCATCTCATGGTAAAACAGTTTGTTCGTTCCTTGAAAGGTAATGCCTTCAATTGGTACAATGACTTGGAGTCTAGCTTGATTGATATGTGGGAGCAATTGGAGCACGAGTTTCTTAACCGCTTTTACAGCACTCGTCATGTGGTTAGCATGATTGAACTCACTAATGCACGTCAATGGAATGAAGAGCTTGTCATCGACTACATTCATCGGTGGAGAAACCTTAGCCTCAACTGTAGAGATTGGCTCACCGAAACTTCTGCGCTAAACATGTGTATTCAAGGGATGCATTAGGGACTACACTATATTTTACAAGGTATCAAACCAAAGTCTTTTGAAGAATTGGCTACTCGAGCACATGACATGGAACTTAGCATTACGGCGGCTGAAAGCTCATCATTACCTATGCAAGAGCCAATGAGAAATAAGCTTGAAGGTCATAGATTTGAAAAGAACACTTCAAAGGTCGAGGGAAAACAATCTTTAGTAGTTAACTCGACTGCTATAAGGGTACCAGCTGAAGTTAAAAGGAATGATCGGGCAACATCGACTACTTTTCAAAAAGGTGAAAGAAAGAAACCATCCCTGAAAGAGTGACAAGAAAAGGTGTATCCATTCCCCAACTCAGACATATCTAGGATGCTGGATGATTTGCTTGAGGCAAATATCATTGAGTTACCGGAGGTGAAGCACCTCGATGAAGCAAACCAAGTGGACAATCCAAACTATTGCAAATACCATCGCTTGATTAGTCATCCCATAGAGAAGTGTTTTGTGCTGAAAGATAACATCATGAGGCTACACAAGAATGGAGATATCGTTTTCGATGATGAAGTAGCAGCCTCTAATGTCACAACCATGGTCAATTTAGGACCACGCCATTCACTCCCTACAATAAGTTTTGGCTCCTTTGAACCTATAGAGTTTGGCGTCATTTTGCCTACGAGCTTCACTACATCCTCAAGTCAAACTCCATATATAACCCTCACACCTCAAGTTGATAACCTGAAACCTGATTCATCTGAAAATTATGATGACGAAGGATGGATTTTAGTCATGCATAGAAGAGGAAGGAAGAAGTGGATGCAGATGATAGAGCCAACTAGAATGAGTATCTCAACGATGAGGAAGCTAATTGATGAGCCGATACGCCGAAAGATTCAACGAAAATCCATACCAGTTAGAAAGAAGGGTTTTTCAGCTCAAAGTCTAAGAAAACCCGTTACACGAAATGAGTATATGCCAATAGAGATGAGAAGGATTAAAAATGCACTTGTTGCTTGCTATCATATTGATGAAAAGAAAACCCTTATTGAACCTGTCATGAAGGAAAGTCATGATCACTCTTCAAACTTACCTCATGGTGTATGCATAACAGAGATATCCTTCAACAACGAAGACTTGTTGCTTGGATCAAAACTCCATAATCGGTCATTGTTCATTAAAGGATATGTTGATGAAAAGATGGTGAATCGTATCTTGGTGGATGATGGCTCGACGGTTAATATACTACCTCTTAAGACTATGAAAGAGCTGGCGATTCCTATGGATGAACTCTTCCTAAGTCATCTAATGAGTCAAGGTTTTATTAAAGGAGGGCAAAATGCCATAAGAAAGATAAGGCTTGCGATACAAATGGAAGATATGAAGTTCAATGCACTTTTCCATGTCATAGATGCCAAAACTAGTTATAATATGCTACTTAGATGACCATGGATACATGAAAATGGTATCATCTCCTCAACGCTCCACCAATGTTTTTAAGTATTGTCAAGATGTGGGCAACAAATTCCTCTTCAAATGGGATGGCCCTTATGCGATCCAAAAAGTCTACACCAACGGAGCTTACAAAATTATCGATGAGAATGGATTGAGGATTGGGCCTATCAACGGCAAATTCTTGAAAAGATTCTATGCTTGAAATCTGATGTAGCTCCTAGCCCGCACGAGCTAAAACTACGAAAGGAAAAAAAAAACAAACAAAAAAAAATTGAACTACATTATGACTTGATCCTTTATCCACAAAGGTACGTAGACAACTTGAAATTCGTTCCGAGTACAGTCACGCAAAAAAAAAAACTCTTTGACCAAAAAAAATCTTTTGAACTACATTGTGACTTGATCCTTTATCCACAAAGGTATGTAGGCAACTTGAAAATTATTCTGAGTACAATCACATCATCCTTTAAAGCTATTCGAGCCAATATGATTGTTCACATGGAAAAAGAGAGATAAGTAAACCTCAAAACACAATCATGACATGGAAAATCAGGTGATAAGACACAAGTAAAGGCAAAATATAGACTTTATTAATAGATTCTATTACATAAAGTATGTATTCTTAACATAGAGTCAATAAGCTAGTGTCACCAAAACAAAAAAAATCCAAAGCATGAGAAATCATCAACATACTCCGGCTATGACCTTCTAGCTCCTTTTGTTTGGTCTCCAATAGTCCTTTTAATTTTTGAAGAATGATTGCGTTGGCTTCATTTACCACAGGAGAAATAGATATTGTAGTGATCCCTGCTCGAATACCGGAGGTGGTGATTTTTCTCTTAGAAAACTCGACTGTCAACAGTTGAATGGCCACATAGGAGTGAATTGGATTTTGATGACCCTGCTGGCTTTGTTGTGTCGGGTGGATGGCCATTGCTATCACTAAAGCTGTGAAGGATGAAGCATTCAAGGAGAATAAAATTGATCCATTAAACAAAGGCATAGCCTGAGGATGAGTTCCTCTGTAAGTTATTCTGCCCCCAACATGTGCAGGGATTGCAATCTGGTACGCACCATTCTGCAAAATTGCCAAGTATTTGAGTTTCATTGCCTGGGAAGTTTGGGTAGTTGAAGTTCATTGTTGTAGCGCCAGTTATTGCTAATGTCGTGGTGTTCATTGAAGCAGAACTTTAGCTATTTGAAGAAGCAACATTGTCGGCAATAAGGGGCAATAAGGGAAGGACTCATGCTGGCTGGTCGTAGCAGCTGCTACTTCTACAGCAGCTTGTTATTGATTCATTGGGAAGAAGAAAGCGGGTTCTAGTTTTTGAGCAGTTGCTGTAGAAGGATTGATTGGGCAAAGGCAATCAGAGGATGCTGTACTGAGAAGTGCTTTCACTGCTTCACCGTGTAACTCAACCATGGCAGATTTTGTCAAAATTTGAACAACATCTGCTAGTTCAGCGATAAATAGATGATAGTGGGTTGGAGCAATGGCTACCAGCTTCTTCATTGCATCCACCATAAGCTAAGCATCGTCCATCTCTGTTGCTCCACAACTGACACAGCTGGAGTCTTCGACACACCAGCAGCTGGAGTCTTCATCAACAGCAGCTCTAACTCGGTCCACCACGAAATACAGCACCAGCATCAGCTTTAACATTAAGCAACTTCATTCCTCCACCAGCACCGAGATCACAGCCGTCCTCCACAGCACAACTCCATCTCAGTTCTGTTCCAGCCCTACACCAGCAACAGTACGTAGTGATTGATATTCACGTTACAAGCGTCCCAGATTCTCCAGCAGCAAGTTTTCAGTGGTGCAGCTGTTAAGAGCAACGTCATTACAAAGAATAATTGTATGCTAGGCATGGGAAACGGGCAGCCAAATCACTTAGAAAGCTTGAGAATATCCATGAGGAAAGCAGGAGATGAGGTCAAGGGAGCTTCTTTGGCTAGCGATGCATTCTTTCCTATTGCTTGGAACGATACAGTGGAGAAGGTATGTGAAGCTAGCATTGGTCTGACACGTGTATTCATATGCAGCATGATAGTCAGTCTAGTTCAACTGAACGTTCTACGGATATTGTTCTGTGAGGAATTAGAGCAAATCATTGCTAAGGATGATGATGAAAACGACCATATATTGTTAGGAGATCATCTCCGATCTTTATGCTTTCCCAATTTGTGTGAAATTGATGTCAGAAAATGCAACAAGTTGAAGAGTCTCTTCCCAGTAGCCATGACTTCAGGTCTCCTAAAGCTCCAAATACTAAAAGTAAGTGAAGCTTCTCAATTATTTGGAGTATTTGTGCAGGATGATCATTCCTCACCTATCAACGTTAAGAAGGAGATGGACTTCCTAATCTGTGGTAGCTGTCACTAGAACAATTAATTATTGTAATGAAATCCTACCTAGATTTTTCAATCTTTATGCTATCCAAGAGTTTGAGTGAAATTGAGGCTCTTCCCCCAATTAATGGAAGTATTTGAAAAGGAAGATAAACCTCCATCTTATATTGAGTTGTCTCTTTCAGTCCTGCAACTTCTGATTTCATATTCCCATGCCCTGTTGCCATGTCTACTTATATCCTTTTGTTGATAAGTTTTTGGCTGAAGTATTGGGGACAATTCATCCATCTATTTACCAAATTATTTAGTTCCAAAGTGCACAAAATTTATTAGGAATTATATCTAACAAACTGGTATCCTTGTTTTCTTTTGATTCAGTGGTTGACAAATTTGGAAACATTATGCTTGGAATCCCTGGCTGACATGAGGTGTATATGGAAGGGTCTCGTGCTGAGCAAATTGACTACTTTGGAGGTGGTTAAGTGTAAGAGACTGACACATGTATTCACATGCAGCATGATTGTCAGTCTAGTTCAACTAAAAGTTCTAAAGATATTGTCATGTGAGGAATTGGAGCAAATCATTGCTAAGGATGAAGATGAAAACGACCAGATATTGTTAGGAGATCGTCTCCGATCTTTATGCTTTCCCAATTTAAGTCATATTAAGATTAAAGAATGCAACACGTTCCCAGTAGCCATGGCTTTAAGTCTCCCAAAGCTCCGAATACTTAGAGTAACAAAATCCTCTCAATTATTGGGAGTATTTGGGCAGGATGATCATGCTTCACCTGTCAACGTTGAGAAGGAAATGGTGCTTTCTAATCTAAAGGAGCTGTTGCTAAAACAATTATCAAGTATTGTCCGCTTCAGTTTCGGATGTTGTGATTTCTTATTCCCATGTTTGGAGAAGTTGAAGGTGTATGAATGCGCAAAGTTGAGCACAAAATTTGCTATTACACCAGATGGTTCAATGAGTGCTCAATCAGAGGTGCTGCTGATTTGACTTGATTTCTTGCCTCTCTTTTAGTGTGTTTGTTTCTTGTTTCGCTCAATAATAAGATTTATAAGTTAGAATGTGTATGCCATGCTTGAATTGGTTTACAGATATCTCAACTAGCTGAAGATTCAAGCACTAATAGAGAGTGGACCCGAGATAATGGGTGGAAAGAAGAAGAAGAAGAAGAAGAAGATTATGGTGATGATGATGATTGCTAGTCTAATAATTCTTTCTTGCCCAAACCAGGTGATATGGCTGCAATTATTTATCTGCTCTCCTTTTCCTTCAACTTTTAAAGTTTGAATTAAATTAACATATGCGATATGCATGGATGGTCTGTGTTCTTCATGTTTGCATCAGGCAAGGTTGGTTACCTATTACATGATCAACTCCACCTTAGGCGATTTCACGGAGATTCATGTCTTCATGTCTTTGTTCTTCATGTTTGCATCAGGCAAGGTTGTCCATGTTACCTATTCCATGGAATATGTTTTAGATTGGTGGAAATAATTCCAACTGTTTCATTGGCGATAGAATTGGCTTCACATTATAACAGTCTTATTTACCAAAAGAAGATTTCGACTTATCTATGTACGTGTTTGCTATGTGAACTCCCCAAAAATAAGTGTGTTGGCCCATTTGAGTTTCTTTTGAAGTGTCTGAATCTTCAAAAACAGCATAATGTCTACTCATGTGTGTGCTTACTGTTTAATGTGTGGACTTTCATTCTCCTTTCTGCTCAAATTAATGGCTCTACGACTTGGGTATTTGCTGCATCACTATGTTTTCTCTGTCAGTTTGATGCTCTGTTTCTATTGCATATGCTTATGTGGTTTTGGAAATGGGCCTGGCAAAGCAGCATGAGATCTTGAATAAATGTTTTTGTATGAGCATGTGATGACTGAGACTTGATGTTGTATTATTTTTTCAAAAGTTTGAAACTGATATCAAATCTATTGTATGAACAATCTCATGTTTTCCTCGCAGAACCCCTTGTTGAATGGTTTGTTCGAGCAGATACATTGCTGGCAATTGCAATGTATCCTCTGATTTCTAGTTGTTTGCTGCTTACAAACCCTTTCACAAGCTTCTTTCTAAGCATATAGCTTGTGATGTTGGAAATCAAGAGCCTGTTTAACTCTTGCATTATTTCATGTTTCATGAAGCTTAATTCCTTATTATCCTGCAGTGAATTTCCATTAAATGCCAATGTTCATGATAAGAGTTAAACTTATATATAGCAAGTTAAAGTTGCTAGAAACCCAGTTGCTAGAAACCCTAATTGCTTCGTTAAAGGTGGAAGTATGCTGGAAATGTTTTAGTTACTTTATTCATTACAAAAGACTTGCTAAGAATGTTTAAGTTAAACTGTGAAGTTGCTGAGAACTAATTCTAATTTATTAGTAGAACCTTACTGCCTAGCATTAATAGTAAGGGTTTTTCGAGCAGATACCTTACTGGCTATTCCATGATACTATAAGAAAAAAGTGAGACAAATTTCATCTCACTTAAAATCTTGGCTCATTCTGAATTTCTTGCCTAAATTCTAGCAGTTTTTTCCATCTGTTCTGTTACAGATTTATTTTTAATGAATAATTGGTGCCCTTTTGAGTTAGGGATAAAAATCCACAATTCTCAAAACAGGTAGCCGTAGCCATGCGCAGATCTTCATCTCTCTTTAATTTCTTTCAAGTATAACCCTGACAGAATATGACCTCTAAATTATCGGCTTTATCCATTTAAGGGCTTTGGTCCTTCATTTCTTCATTGTCTTGACACACAAAAATTAAATGAAAAAAATAACGAAATGAATAAAATTATTGAAAAGACATTTTTATTTGAGTTTTTTTTCTAATTTTAAAAGAAAATGCAACAAAACACATTAAATTGTCAAGAAAATGCAAGGATAAAATATCACAAAACATTACATGAAAATATAAAATTGTAAAAAAATAATGTTCATTGACCTAAGAAAATGACATGAATTATAAATGTACTCCTACCTCCAATACCAGTAGCCACCCTTGATGCAAGATTTAGCTTTCAAAATCTGATCCTATCTCCACGCATCAAGCAATGAGCAATCAATGGTCAGTAACAAAGTTGATTTCCAAAGATTGGATGCTAATAAAGTCGGTGATTTTCTTTCGTTTCTTAAAAGGACTAAGACCCTCCTATAAAAGAAAAAACAGAGGAAGCACAAGAAGGGAGGGCAGAAAAGAAGGGGGGAGACTAGAGAAAACTGGGGGGATTGGGGAAGGAAGAGACGGAGACAAAGAGTGGAATAGAAGAGGTTGGTGACAAGAAGAAGTGAAGAAAGACCGAAGCATCAGAAATTTTTCCTCTAAGTCATTGTACTGCTTTCATTCAGTAAACTTGTAAAACCATGATCAAAATTGCTTTATTTTCTTCCTTTGTTCGTATATTTATTTGTTAGCAGGATGGTAACAATAGGCCTATATCAGTACCATTATGAACGTTTTGAGAATACTGTAATTTTGCAGACTTTTTTTAGTCGAATGCAAGAACAAGACTCACTGGTTATATTCATCCATTGAAGCCTTTTTCTTAATGAGTTAGAAGTTAGCGTTGATTGTTACAGGATTTGTAAAGGGAGCGTTGAAATTTTAAATTGAAAGAGCTTCTCATCTACGGTGCACCCAAAAGTAAACATTGTAGCAAATTGTCAACATTTGCAATTGTCAACATTTTTCTCAACCACTCTCAACCACCTTCAACTACCCTCTCCACCATCAACCACCCTCTCCTTTACAACCACTATATTTATGCTTCCCTTTCT
>Ga0307513_10004397_pt1 | contig 18813 bp, 18 predicted proteins | sample 15_EM_MG_FD_202174 | JGI IMG/M metagenome (GOLD analysis project Ga0307513, IMG submission 202174) | Populus trichocarpa ectomycorrhiza microbial communities from riparian zone in the Pacific Northwest, United States - 15_EM | ecosystem: Host-associated > Plants > Roots > Unclassified | place...
GATGTCTTAGAAATCAAATAGCAAACACAATCTTCTTCTCCGGTCGTCAAAGTTAGGCAACCAAATCTCAAACAATACTAGTCTTTAGTTTGAAGGTGACGGGTATAGTGTGCCCCGTACCAAGTCTCCAACAACAGGGAGCGTGCTCGGAGATTCCGAGCTCGCCGCTGCTCCATCTCCGATCGCGGGTCGTCGGCGGAAAGCTGGAATGGACCCATCTGCTTTGACGGGGGGCCAACGGTGGCGAGGTCGAGGTCGAGGCTAAAATAGCCCCAGAGCCCATCGACCTTGATCAGCATGAGACCAGCTTCTGTTTCTAGCCTTAATTTCGCCCTCCTCCAGCCGAACCGTAATGCTTACTCACTTCCGCGATCAATGAGTTGACATTCGTCCCGGTAGAATGTCTGCCTCCCTCCTGCAACTCCTTGGATGACCACCATATGTTCAGCCGTCGGTTTTTTCAACTTGACTTCGCTCAACGCTCTGGGCAGGTCGGAGCGGAAATGGATAGACCGTACAAACCGCTGTCGACCCTTGTACAATGCCAGCACAAACAAAGAGGCAAGCGTGGCGCTGCCTCCTACGATGGTCACCCGTTCTTTCAGGGGCCTCGGCAAGTATTTAGGTTTATCTGGGTCAGACGCTTCCTCACTAAAGACATGTTAAATTTAAAAAAGAAGCAAACATAGCCAACGCACTTGTATTCAGGGTTTTCGACGTTTGGAAAGTTCCAAATACCGTCGCTGAACCCTATGCTTGAGAATTTTGGCGTCAGTATCCTGACATGGATCTGGAAGAGGTAAGGCTGTGCCTACAGCCACGCAGTTGCTGCCACCATTAATGGCCATCCGAATAGTTTGTGAAAGAGTGTGAGTGGGTGCGAGAAGACTTGTTGCTCATCGCCAAAAGAGTAATATCGCCCTCTTTCGGCCTCTTCGTATGCACCTGTCCATGGAAGACGTTCCGAGAGCCTTCGACGCAACGAAGACGGTGCAATGGCGGTTGGCCCGAGAGGTAAACTGCTATAAAGTCGACATCCAGAAGTAGTATACTTACAAGGACCTCGGAGTTGTGTTTCCCAACAACGTAGCAAATGTAAATGGGGCCGTAATGAAGGTCGGAGGAACATGGCTGCTTCTAACTTGAGCGTTCAGTTGCAATGAGAGGAAACGATCCATTTCGTGAACAAGTATATTCTAGGTGCCACGAAATACAATCAAAATGTATGAGAAGCAAATAGGGTGCATATACGCGAGCGACACGAGTGGTTGCAGGCGATTGAAGAGCAGGTAAACAGGCGGGGAGTGGATGAAGTTATCAGTCAATATAAGTGATAGTTGAAGGGATGATGCAGAACAGCCGGGAGACCAAAATAATGAGTTATTGGGACGTAAAGTACCATGCAAACATGGATTGCGAGAGGTTGAATACAGGACCAGCTTGAAGATGCAGTTGACAATGAAGAGCGTCCGAGGGATAATATCTCAAGTCGTGACCAAGAATAAACATACTGCGCGAAGTCCGGTTTATCGCAGACGGAGAGCAAAGTGATTGGGCGGTACAAAGCCATGTCCAACTCTCCGCCGTCTATGCAAGACTGGCATAATCCTTGAGCAGCTTATCCTTGGGCCTGACCGCCAGGTCGCCCTCAACTGCAATCTTGTCGGCCAATCTATAAAGCAATTAGTCCAACGCGATGGAGAAGGAACCATGAGATTGTGAACACACCTCTCAACCGCAGATTCCGAAAGCTTCGCAGCGCGCATGAGTTTCGCGACTGTCGTATATACTTGTGGCACATCCACGCTGATGTCTTCCAGGGACTTCATATCGCATTCGAAACCCTTCTCAAACTGGCTTTCCGTAGCCAAACCCTTCGAAGCAGCGCAATCGAACAACTCAGCGACAAGTTGGGTCTCCGACTCTTTTGCGTCAATTGCTTTGTGGAACAGGGTTTCGATGAGCTCATTTCGGAAATCGGGCGGTAATGACTCGAAGTAGCCTTCGCCTTCGTTCAGGTCTTTGAGCATGAAAAATTCCTTGATATCCTCGTTGATCTTCTGCTTCGCCCGTTCCAACGTCATAGACGGGGCAGCTGCACCGACATTGCTGGCAGTCTCCTCCTCGCCATAGTCGGATGTCGCAGCAGTCGAAGGTGGACCCTCCCTGACTGAGCCCTCACCGCCAAACGGAATGCTACGAGGCTGGAGAATGAGTCGGCGGCGCTGGGGTCCATCAATAGGGCTTGCGGTACCCGAGCTCATGTCGATGCTCGCCTTTCGGCTAGGAGGACGTGTCGACGCAGCAGTGCGAGAACCGACAGATGCTGCATCGGGCGTAGCCTCGCTACTGTTCAACATGGCGAACATATTTGAGGAAGATGATACACGAGTAACCGATGCAGATTCCCGCTTATCGCCACGCTTGGAGAACACACTAGCGGGCCCAAACTGCAGGCCAGCAGTGCGATCGATCTTGCCGAACTTCGATAGATCGCCAGCTTTGGTCTGGGGAGGGCGGGTGACTGGGGTAGTCCATCCATCAGCACCGACTTGAGGTGGGCCGTAGTCGTTACGTCCTGTGTCTCGTCGTCCTCGGCCAGCAGGCTCGCGCATACTGGTCTGACGAAGAAGGGCTTCACGTTCTTGCACTGCTCGATCACGAGCAGCCTAGTGGGAAAGTGAGAATACGTAAAAGACAAGAGTAGTCATTGCTCACCTTCTCGTGAACCTCGGCGATCGTAGTGGGAGCCGCGACTTGATTGCGAGTAATCCAGCTGCGAGTTCGAAGCTCGATCACATCCTACAAATGCTCAGGAGACAAGAAGAGAAACCGGACGATGTGCATACCAGTATCATGAACTGGATCCTAGAGTTTATCTTACCACCATTGGCCAATTCTTTCATACGGGAGAAGTAGATGTCCATGTGGTTCTTCGCCTTAGCAGTGTCGAGGGTCTGACCGACGGTCGCCAGCAACTTGCACAAACTCTCGATTTCTTCCTCCTCAGGATTCTCGACGTTGCTAAGCAGTTTCTTGATACACTCGTGCATGATGCGTTCGGTAAGCATCTGTAATTTGAAGAGCTCGCCGATGAACTTGACGAGACCGAGGCCGCGTCGTTTAGCTTTCTGGGCGGCATAGTATTCGGGAGAGTAGAGGACTTCCTCGCCACCACCCGCTTGCTCGGCGGCATCGGCAGCTGCCTTGTCCTCTTCAGCTTTACTTGCAGCTGCAGCATTAGCCGCCTCCTTAACAGACCAACCACGCTCGAAGTCTTCCTGACAACGGTTAAGCAAGTACTTGCGGAAGAGGTTACCACCTGCAATCGGTTTGCCGTCCTGGTTATTGCGAATGCTGTCGTCTCGAACATCTGGGCTGATACGCTCCATGAGGAATCGGCAAAGTCGGGCATACATCTCGGACCATGTAGCCTCGTCAGTGGCCTTCTCGAACACAAGCCTGATGACTTGGATGAGGGTATGTCCATCGGTTTCGTTGACAGAGCGGTTGGCCCATTCGAGGATTTGCTTCGTAATGGAATCAAACTTCTCGAGCGTGAGCTTATTGAGCAACGATTTGACCTTGCGGTGGACGTATTCGGCCGAGTTTTCATCGGCCGTGTGGCGACCGCGAGACGAAGTCCAGCGGTTGTCGGTAGTTTGCAGGGACCCGATGGTTTCGGCATTAACAGGAGGGACACTGAGCTGGCTAGGGGTAGCACCTGGACGAAGCGAGTCGCGTTTGCGGCCGCGGCCACTGGTCGGACGCCCAAGTCCGGCGGGAGCGTTCTGCATCTGGGGACCATTCTGGTTGGGGTTGCGCGGCATTGGCTGAGCTGGGAACGGTACACCGCGACCACCAAGGTTACGGGTTGCCTGTGCAAAGCGATCTTCGGAAGACGGCCTCGGGCCTCGGAAGTCGCCCATGCCACCCGCCCCGAAGCTCTTGCCAGTGAACTGTCCACCTCCAGGGCCCACAATACCCATGCCAATCAAGTTGCGGGATACAGTAGCGGCGGCAGGGCCACCCTGTGGTCTCCGAGATGGACGTCCTCCAAACGAGCTCTGGTCGGTGGGCTCTAGGCCAATTGCGTCGAGCGGAGGAAGGTCGTCCGGCTTATCCTTGCAAACGGACATGAATTGCATCAAGAAGTCGCGATCATAACTGAGAACTCGATCAGGGGACTCCCCGAAAATGCCAAAGTCGATTTACTCACCGGAACTTGCCGCTGGCGGCATTCACATTGAGCTCACTCTTTGGAGCATTGATACCTTGAGGGTACGAGACCTTGTCGATATCTTCGATGATTCTGGCGCTGGCAAGCGCCGAAGGAAGCGGCTGTGGGAGATTAGGGTTGGTGGTGCCAGAGAGATCCAGTCGGCCGGGGATGGGGCGCTTGGGCTTAGTTTCTACTGAAACGGTCCTTGGTAATAGTGCAGGGCCAGACACTGGGGAAGTGCTGTGGGCCGGAGTTGAAGGGGCGGGCGAAGATGCTACAGGAGTGCCATCAGCAGGTGTACCAGTAGTCGCGCCCGGGGTAGGAGGCTCTTTGGCAGCAGCAGCAGCAGCTTCGTCTTCTTCCTGAGCCTTAGCAGCAGCAGCCTCCTCCTCAGCTTTGCGCTCGACCTCCTTCTCAGCCTTGCGCTTAACTTCCTCGGCTTCCTGGAGGCGAATACGTTCTGCTTCCTCGGTGGCTTTGCGTTGCCTCTCCCTTTCTTCGGCCTCCTGACGCTCGCATTCTTTGCGGTCCGCTTCCTCCTTGTCTAAGCGTTCCTTTTCAAGACGTTCTTTCTCCAGACGTTCTTTTTCCAGCCGCTCTTTCTCCAGACGTTCTTTCTCCAGACGTTCTTTCTCTAGACGTTCTTGCTCCAAACATTCCTTCTCCAGACGCTCTTTCTCCATAAACTCTTTCTCCACACGTTCTTTCTCTAAACGCTCTTCCTCGAGACGGCGTTGATCGGCGCGTTTCTTCTCCTCTTCTCCCTCGCGTTTGCGACGTTCCTCCCCGTCTTTCTTGCGTTCGCGATCGTCTTCCTCACGCTTGCGACGCTCCTTCTCCTCATCATCACGCCGTTTACGCTCAGCAGCCTCTGCATCACGTTTGGCCTTGACTTTGCTGAGCTCCTCCTTCTTTTTCTCCTCGTCTAAGCGCTTCTTGTGGGCTTCCGCGGTCTCCATACGAACCGGTGCGGATTTCCTTGGCTGCTCGAGCGTGGGCCCGTCTTCCTTCTTCGCCTTAGCGGCTTCCTCGTCCTTCTTCTTGGCGGCAGCAAGAGCTTTGATGTCCATCAGCGCGCCGTCTGGCCCACGAAGCGAAACCGAGACGGTGCGCTTGTTTTGCGGTTGAAACGGCGCGGCATTCGATTGAAGACGACTGCCAGTGATGGTGGGCGTATGCATCGAAGGAGTTGAAGGAGTTGGAGGGACGGTGGTATTCAGGCTGATAGCAGGGGAAGGCCGTGGAGAGATTGGTACTTGAGACTGGGAAGGCGTGGGAGGCATAGGGTGGAGCTGCATCGGAGTTTGCTGTGGAGTAGGTTGTTTCGGAGGTTGTGGTGGCATGTGAGGCGGTGGTTGGCCTTGCCAGAATTGTGGAGGCATGTTGGGGTCGTAATGGTAGTAATGGTACTGTAATGGAGGGTGAATAAGGAATTGGTTCGACGGGTATACTACCTACATAGGGATAGGGCCCCGGCCACTGCATCATAGGGGGGGGCATCCCGGGCATCCCCATACCATGTGGGACTTGCCCAGGTACAGGCTGAGGAACTTGCCCAGGAACATGAGGACCGCCAACAGCAGGACCATTCGGCATTCCGTTTTGCATAGGCATGTTTGGGAGCGTTGGCATTTGCTGCTGCGGCGTGGCCGGTGGGACCATCCTTGGGCTGCCGAGAACGCCCGGCTGAGTGCCAGGTGGACCACGGTGGCTGCCATTGTTGCTCAATCCTCGAGTAAAATTTGACGAACGGGGGCTGCTAACTCCATTGGGCTGTCGGAGATGAGGAGCAGGATATATGGGTCCGTTCTGCGGAGGACCGGCAGGCTGGCCGCCTTGTGAAGGAAGAGGTGTGTTTCGGAAAGAGGGGGAGTTGCGGGCATTAGCGGGTTCAAATGTATTTGATTGAAGAGCTGGAAGTCGGGGAGGAATGGAATCTTGGGGGGTTGCTGGAGCTACCTGAGTAGGGGTGGAGGGAACAGCGGATGGAGGAGCTGATTCGGAGGTACCACCACTGGGTTGTTGGAAGAGCTTGTGGATGTCAAGTTTCCTTTTGACCGTCTGGCCTGCGTTAGAGGCAGCCGTCGACGACGATCCTGGCAGAGACACCGCCGACTTGGTGACTGTCGGCGATGCCGAAGCAGTCGCTGGTTTAGGGGTAGCGGAAATGCTGCCAAAAGTTCTGACCTGCTTTGGATCCGTCAGCGTGGACGGAGCCGCAGGCGATGTAGACGGGGGAGCTGAGTTGTCGTCTATCGATCCAAACTGAACGTTGGATAGGCCTTTAGACGCTGAGCCAGGAACTGGGAAAATATGAATAAATGTTAGTAAATACTCCGAGAGGTTGAGATGACACTCCGAGATGTGTCTTCTGGCTCGGTCCTCCCAGGAGAGCCGTGACGTGAGAAGTTGCCACAGGAAACACGCCCCTACAGCGTTTCTAGGGGTCACCACGGCTCGGACTTAGAGAGCACAAGACACAGAGCCCCGAGCTGATAGCTGGAGAGGACTTATGTCCGGGTTGGCAATGAGCGTGCGCACGTCATGTGGGGCGTCTCGGCAGGATGGAGCCCGACCTCGGAAGGAAAAAGGTCGTTACCTACCTGGCTGAGCAGCAGCTTTACTGACGTTTACGGCACCCTTCAGCGTGCTGGTGCCCTGTTGGGGGATCGAGACGACCGCTGAGCCGCGCCTTGAGTGGGAGGCTTGGTAACCATTGGCGGTCGCGGCGGGGGCGGCAGAAGAGGCGACGGATGGCGACGACAACGATGCTGCGGCGGATGATATGCTCGGCGGACCGTTGTGCCAGGCGTTTTGAAGACGATTTACTGGAGCCTTTGGGTTAGTGGCAGGCGAAATTTTGCTCATTCTAGGAAAGAAAAAATTCGATGAGTGGGAGCACGTAGACAGCAACCACACACGCACGACTGAGTGGGGATGGAGGCGGGTGCTTGCGGCTTTTTGAGCGAGGGAGCTGGGGATGATTGTTGGCGCCGGAGCAGCGATCTTGCGTACGTAGAGGCAAACGGTTCGTGAAATACAGAACCTGCCTGCAGGCAGAGACTGAAAAACGAAGTAGAGAGGTGGTTAACGCGGCTGCGAAAGGGGCGAGCCGGAAGGGTTGGAGTGTCCGACAGATAAGGACGAGTCCAAGTTGGAAAACCTCATTTTCAGTCTCGATTCAGCCCACAATTCACATCCATTCCCAAAAATAATGCCCTAGATCACATCCATTTAGATCCACAATTAGATCGTAAACATGTCCTCCCGATTCTGCAGCAGCGTGAGTGAACTTTTGCTCCCGACGCAGCACAAGCCCTGCACCCACCACTTTTTGAGCCGTAGACAGCTGGACAAGCGCGTAAGCGACATCCTGACAGTTAGTTTATTTACTCACCTGCGGCGTTTGGGGCACCTTCCACGTTTTGAACACCATTCTGTACGGAGGTCAGTCGCGTCAGTATGTTGGCGGGGTGACCGACCCTGACGGGCACACACGCACAATATGGCTTCCAAAAGGTGCTGATAACTCTGTACGGCGGTTGACTCGATGAGCGCGTGTTCCTTCCTGGACTCGGACGCTCACCTGCTGAGGCATCTTCTCGAGGCATTGGACAAACGCTTGGGTCATTGCTCCCTGAAGTCACAGTAAGTAACATTCGGGAGAGCTTGCTGTGCATACCTTTTGGGCACCGCTCGCAGTGACGACCTCGTGTGAGTTTCCTGAATCAAGACACGCTGCCCACAACACGACATCTCCATTGCTCTGCTTCTTACGACCTTTAGCAGGCAGTCTAGTATCTGGAGGGTACTCTGCTGAGCCCGGCAGATGGTTGAGTACGGATCCAAACTGGAAATAGTGTGAGATATTGATTCAGGTGTCTAAACACCTACGGATACCGTGTGAGGGAGATCTACACGGTGAATCAATTCGTCTATTGTTCGGAAATTTTTGACGAGCATGTGCTTACCCAGGACGCCGTTGAAAGCCTCCGGCGTACGATTTGGTGTCAGATGCGGACTCTGAACAATGTCGAGTCCCGTCTCAGATGCGCAACAGTCACTGCATGAGAACCAATCAGTCACACATACCAGCGCCGTGGGATATTGGAAGATAGGCACGCACAATACTGCAGTCAATCGGCACCCTTTAGGAAGCTGTTTCACGAGGATATCATGTAGTTCCTAGACTGAACTTAATATCATTTGATCGACAGATTTGGAGAGCTCACATCGTCAACAATGAATTTTCCGTCCGCACAAGTAATCACTGCACCAAAGGGGTTAGCCGGTCCCCGAGATCATCCAACGTAGTTGCGTACCTTCATCTAAACCGTCTGCTTCGTCCCCGTCCAAATCAGGTATTTGTCCGCCATGTCCAGAGACTGAACATTGAACGAGTCAGAAAAGCTCGGGAGTACAGAGCACGACCCACAATGCAGGAAGAGGCTATCACCCGGCATGGCATCCCTTACGAGGATGCTCATGTGGTCTAGCTGGTTTTATGTAGTTGGTGGATTGGTAGCGTGAACATGGATGACACGATCAACGCACCACGACATCGCGTGTGGGAAATGTCTTTGAGTTAGGGTCTTCGTCTTTGAGTATCATGATTTGCCTCTCCTCAAAGTGGAAAGTATCTGCACAGTTCCATTCAGAGAATGAGTTATAAACCTGGTGGGTGAAAGTTCACTCGTGAGAAGCCTCTTCATATCATTAACATCATTATAGCATCCTAACAGTTGCTTGTCTCCCGTGTCTCTGATGCCGATCTAGGAAATTTAATTTGGCTTTCAGCTTTGCAACCTCCGAGTACGTACAAGCAGCGCACGGCGTTTTCTCCCTGCAGGTGGGGTTCCGAATTGATAACTATATTCCCGAGGCGTTACTCGAGGCGGAGACACGAACAACTGAGTCGGTGGAATTGCTACACATTGTGAGAGTAGCGACTATTCGGGATTGGTAGACACATACGGAAGGACTCGTGTAGTAGACTAGCGCGAGGAATGAGTCGATAAAATCGTGTGCTTCAAACTGATCTGCGACTTACTCATCCGGAAGGGGGCTCAAAGGTTCATCCAACGGATCGAGCTTATCCATCCTAGCTGCAACGGACTCGTCCTGGTGGTTTGGACTGAAGACACGGAAATCCCCCTTCCAAGTTGCACCCTCAGAGTCCAGACTAGACGAGTGGCAACAAGGTTTCCCGGGGCTGGAAATCAGTGCCGCGGTGGCTGTGATATGCATGTAAATCTCACGACATGACCTCGATTGGAGGTGAGGACATGACGGCGCCCTTCATCGAAACTGTCGAACCGGGATTGGATCGGAATTCGAACCCAAGTGCGTCGGCCATTTGGTTGATGGACTGTGAACAAGGCAGCACGTCTCGCAGATAGGACGCAGCCTGCAAGAGGCGGCGACAGTATTTTTCCCAAGTGGTGGTGGTGAGGATAAGCTCTTCAGACAAATAAAGCTGTTATTTATTTACAGAATTCAAAGCAAAGCACAGCGCGATCACGAGACCACTCAAATCACCGTCCATGTCGGACAGACGTTCATTCGCCATTGTACTCCTCTGGGACACCGTTCTTCACCAACTGCCAGCTTGGCCGGGATGAAATGTCAGCCCACCACCTCGCCACGCTCGGCCACTTATCACTCTTCAGGTAATCATAACCGCCCTCTGTCATCATATGGCCGTACGAGAGGCAGAAGATGTCGATGGCAGTTATTTCCTGTACATATCCCGTCAATTCCTGTCCAAGAATATAACAAAAGGGAGGGGTCTCACGTCTCCCGCAAGGTATTTCTGTTTCTTCAGAAGGCGCTCGAACCCGTCTAGCTTCCCAACCATCAATTTCTCGTAAAACTCCAGGAATGCGGGATCTGTCTGGCCCCCCATCATACTATACTGGTGTAAGATTCCAGCCCGTCGAATTGAAAGAGAATCACCTACGGCTTGAACACCTTTTCTTTCACAATTCCCGACGTGCCAGGTTCGAAGTTGGACGTCTCAATCGAGGCGGCTTGCTCGAAACGAGCAACAGCCTCGATATCGGAGGGATTAGGGAGGAGGGGAGTGCCAGAGCTTGCCCACTTTGCCGCGACGTATCGGCCAATAGCACGGCTTTCGAAAAGAATGAAACCATCATCCTATATGGTTTGGTCAGTTTCCTAGCACGGCGATCATTTTTTCTGTTTGATTGGTGAGTGCGCATACATCGATATAGGGCATCTGACCGAACTGTGCAAGGTCAGTTTGAAGTTCGAACGTCACACGCATCGGCTTACAGGCTGGCGCTCGAGCCATGCCTCCCCTTTAATATTCTCAGCAGGCAGGAGCTTGAATGGAATCTTCTTCTCCACCAAGGTAGCGGCGACGCGTCGTCCACAAGTGGACATCTTGTGCGCATAAAGTTTGAGGACCATTGTAGTGAGTCGAAGCTAGAAGCACAGGGGATTGGTTACTGGGATTTGACCATATGTCGGCGAGATTGCGCTACCTCTTTATACCAGATTGATCCTCCGCGGGAATTCTCCGTGCCTCGTAATAACCGACCCCGACACACGCCCGCGTAACCGTGATTTCTTGGTTTTGAACTGGGCATTGTGTTTGCGTAATGGTGAGGACGTAATTACCTCCTTCGCACTGAAGGATCGGGAATATACCACCTGACAGCACTTATTTAACCTGTCGACCACAATGGCATGACCGCTACGTGCAGTCGTAAGCGACAGCTTCGGCTGCCAAAGTTGGTCATCACCCAACAGCTTTCTTAGTTCCGGTCATTACAAATCCAAATTTGTCAATCGGGAGTTTTGGACGCCGGTAATGTTTGGGTGGCGTTGGAATAAAGAAAAAGCATTCAAAGACCAATGATATAAGCCAGAGAGACCGAACCAGCATGAATCCGATCCCTATCATTGCGATTGGATGAACTGTAAGTAATGAGGTCGGTTGCACTGTTTCTACTGTTTTCGGTCATCATCTCCACTACTTCTGGATGTCTTCAAGCGTTGCATGTGGCCCAATGATTGTCGTTTGCGTTAATTCGGAGGGCCAGGGCCCGAATGCCTAGTGTACCAATACTCCATAGTCTCTGGGCCTCCGGATACAGCGTGCAGAGTTTCCGCGTCGGTTGGATGAGTAGAGGGGTCTGTGGAAAATACAGGGATGGTTCTTTGTTGGTAATTCCACTAAAAAAATTCAGAGGTAAAAGGTAAACGGGGAGACAACTCGATCATCCAAGATTTGACTCACTGATCAGGGCACTGCTGGCACGCGAGTGCTTGAGGCTAAAACAAACCCTCGATTTGGGCGTATAGGGAAAGAATCCTCTGTATGATCTGTTGACGAGCTCTTTCAGGACTGGGATGCGGCTGCGTGACGTGGATGACGAGCTGTTGTTTGGCCTCTTCTCTTTTTGTCGTCATGCTGGATGGTCTGACTTAAGATGCCACCGGTTTGTCGCTTTTATGCGAGGGAACGTAACACTGACACAACCACCTCAAGACACAGAGAAAAAATTGCCAAGTTCAAGGTACGAGAACGCGTGTAACCGCAATGCCTTTCAACGAACTCCTGACACTTTGAGCCAGCTTGCGACCTCCAAAGCTGCCTCAATCGTAACACATACTCACCAGAAAAGTGTGATGAACACCTGAAACGCTTGTACGAGTGTTGTGAAGCACTGTACAAGGTCAAGCATGAAGAACGAAACCAGGCGGATCTCGATTTCACTTCATGTCCAATGGAGAACGTCGTCAATCGTTGGCTGAAACGAAGGAGGTCAGAATAGAGGCTACAAGACGCTCGGCCTCACCATTCAGACGAGGTATACGTGGAAAATCGAGCCTTCCCAGGTGACAAACGTCAAAACCCCACGTGCATCGTCAAAGTTCATGCATACCGCCACCAAAATCGACTCTTACTCTCCTTTCCGTAACTCTCCCCCCCCCAATTCCTTGAATGCCCACCACCGAAAAGCCTTTAACACGATCAAAATGATCATATGAATGCATGGCCAGACTCTTTGAGTAAATATCCCAACCCGGGTTCTAGTAGGTTGCCATCCACTCGCGCCGAAGCAGATCATCACATCGGGCCGTCAACTCATAGTTCTCATCCACTGAATTGGTAGATCCGTCCAATAGGAGCGCGAATGCAATGCCCCAATTCTTCGAGTGGGTAAAGGATGTATGCGTTCCGTTCCAGAGCGTCCGCGTTGTGAATGTACAATGGAATGGTGGCGGTATATCGGGCCCCTGGTATACTATTCTGTACGTCTGCCGTGGTGCTAATCGGATGTGCTGGATCCCTCCATCCTCCATGCTGTCAAATACACGTTGGGGCTGGGTATACGAGTGGACCCGAACGTGAGCGCCTGTGCGGATATCTGTATAATGATGTAGTTGATTTATTGCGTTTGTTCGTACTAAAAACCTTCTTGAAGATCCCTGGGACGGCGTATCAAAGGCCCCAACTAGCACTAGCAGGCTCACTGTCTCGCACCATTAAGCCCGTCGATGACCAGGGTCTTACGACGCCTCCATTCAATTACAACAACTTGTCCCGTAGCCAGCATACACAACCGGCAAGATAGCCCTCGAAGTTTGCAGCCGGACAGCCTGCTATAGGCGAGCGCACGATGCGAGTTAAGCTAGTGTCTTCATCGAGTATTCGGAAGGTCGAGATCGAGTGTCTCTTCTGGGAACTAACAGGGAGACATCTTCGAAAGAAAACTTCGGACGCCCCGTCCGAGGCGCGATCAAGGTACCAGTGGTTCAGACTCCCAATACAATTCCGACCAGTGCCCCGTGTCGCGGCGAATGAATGTGTTACCGTAGGTCATACTGTAGGTCATAACCATGCAGCGTCTGTCGCTGATGTGCTCCACCCGTCTAGCCCCATCCGTAAGCCGCTTGGCATGCTGGATGACGGATCGAGGAGTAATGCTAGCTTGCGTTCGAGTCTGTAGCCGAGTGTGAATGTATGCAGCAGGCCTGCTCGAGTTTCGGTCTTTGGTATATGGTCCCGGAAAGCGAATGGTACTGGCTTAAATCCAACAGCGCAGCCACGAGGACGCTTCGGTATTGGGAGTCTCGCAAAGACCCGACAGGTCTGTGACAGAGCAGTCAGTTCGCACGTCCTAACGTGAAGAAATCGCGGTGGCCAACAGAAACACAAATTTCGAGTAGAATTTGCAGGTTGAGTAATCGCAGGCCCATTGGTGAATCGCGGAGTCAATCGTTAGTTGGAGTCCAACCGCCAACCGCTTAGGGACCGTTCAAATTGTGCATTACTTTTATTTTACATGTGAATGCGAAAATCCCAAGTAGAGCTAGTGACCCGACCAACCATGGGAGGCAAAGACAAGAACGCCCCTAACTCCTGCGACGAATGGGCGGTGGATAAGTTTGGTGAGGACCCTAAGCTTAGCGATCGCTGCCTTCGCTCGCAGTTGATACCGCATATTCGCTGCCATGAGGACGCGGGAACCTCGGCGCTCCAATCCGTATCTTCCCTTGCTCTATCACAAGCGAGTGGGAAAGCGAATTTCGATGCCTTTGAGAAAGAGAAATATAACCCCAGAAATGAGAATTTGGAAATCGCACGGAGAAAAAAAAAGGGGGAGGGAGGGGGGGGATGAAAATGAAGTGGGGACAGACCTTGCATGGAGTGTTGGGCCGATAGACAGCGTTGAGAAGTTCCCGGGAAACAGGGGGTTCCCTGGAGTGCGCTCGAGGACGGGGCTTCTATAGGACACGGGTGAATCCATGGGGGTATGGTCGAGATTGTCGATCGACATCCGGCGGCTCCGCGAGACGATGGTTAGCCCGACCATGCGAGACGTATCTAGCGTTTCCTGGTCGGCGTCTAGACCGGTGGCGTCGGCGGCGCTTTCCAGCGCGGCGTCAGCGTCAGCGGCACTGGGCTTCTCCTCTTCGTCTTCTTCCCCGATCACTTCCATCGCGCCGTCCGCCTGTTCCTCTTCGCTGCCAGGGAGCGGCGGGATGGGAGGCGGGTTCGACGAGTTGGGATAGATCGGCTCCATAAGGAGGCCGGTCATACCGAGGGCGGATATTGGCTCAGCTAATTCCTCCAATCCGTCGTCATCCACTGCCGACTCGCCTTCTGGCTTGTGCCCCTTGCCGAAATCCTTGACATTGAGCCTGTCTTCCTCTTCCGTCTCTTCCTCCTCGTCCAGCTCTGGAGATATACCCAGAGCATTCTTGAGCTTCTCCCACAGGGCCTCACTCCTCGTACTGATGCACTTGCGCGCTTTTAAAACCCAAAGGCGGTCATTTACCTCGTGCCTATCCACTTTGAACATCCACCTCTCCAGCTGGGAGAATGGCCACCTTGTGGGATCATTAGACTCTTCAGTGAGAGTCTGTGGATAGATTTGCTTGATGAGGGCCCATAACCGACGAGGCGGACCTTGGGTGAGGAGCTGAGTGACTTCGCTGGGGCGGACGATGAAGGGAAGGTAGTGTGAGGACGGTAGAGGGTTAAACACCGCCGGCTGGGCACCAACGGAATCGGGTACAACCCGCGGGTAAATCGAGGTCATGGCGAGGTCGTAAAGCTGTTGGGGAGCAAGTGGAGCGGACAGTGTAGAAGGGTGCATGCGACGAGAACCCCCAGGCGACGGTGGGGTTGGCACAACGGGCTGCGCAAAGGACATGCGAAGCGCATCGGCTTTGGTTGAGGCACCACTAGATCGTCGTCGAAGATGGCTATGTTCCCGATCGACCTTTGCGAGTTCTTCTTGAGTAGGAGGCGGCAGGCGAACGATATGGAGGCGGGAGGTTGAGCTTGCGGGGGTCTCTACATGGTGTACGTCCCAGGGGTCGGGTGCGCTCGTACTGCCCCTACGGCTGAACGAAGAAAGACGCCTTCGGGGCATATCAACGCCTTTGGAGACGGGAGACTGGGGGTAGCTACTAGACATCTCTACAGAAACGAGGCGAGGCGAGGGGCTAAGTGGTGGTCGGTCGACAAGCGTCAGTGCCAGTGTCAGTCGAGGGTCGCATCGATCGGATCACGAGCAACTTCACCGAGATCCACTTTGCTCAGCCCTCGAGTGGTCGAGTGGAAGCACAGTCCAACGTGTGGGAGGGCGAGGTACAAGTTGAAGGGTCGATATAGCGCTCAATCGGGTGAGGAGCCCCGCACCCACCACTGGTACTGACCCAGGTGGACCATTAAGGTAAATTCCAATAATAATACCATAAGGGTCTCGGTGCGTGTGCGGTGTGATAGGAGCGTCATATTTGTGTGCAAGAGACGAACTCGCTCGAGTATGGTTCATTTGCACGCTCGCTTCACCCTCCTCTCTAGAAGAACCTTCATATTATTCACCTCAATACATGGATTTATCTTAAATCTCCGCTCGGTGATGATCACGGTGGGTATTTTTGTACCCGAATAAATGGAGACCCGCCCTGGAATTGATCATTTGTCCCCAGCGAAACGACTATATATGAATAAGAAGGTACAAAGGTAGCGATAATTCATGCGTGACACTGTCACGAGCATCTAATCCTCTTCACTCTCCAGTAGAATCCACCGTATACCTTACACAGGCCTATCAAATCATCAGAACGTGACATGCACAGGGCGGACAGTGTCACTCACTTCATGGACAGGCCAAGGACCGCGATGTCCGCATTCGAGCCAAGGGCGTCCTGCTGCTTTGCACCAGTGTTACGGACCAAGGCGCCCAACGCGTCGATTTGCTGGTTAATGAAAGCAATAGCGGGCCCGGCTTTGATCTGTTCGGCGTTCTGGACGACAATGTTGGAGGTCAAAGGCTGCTGGTCAGAGGTGATGAAGATGAAAACTGGGCCATCGGGCAAGCCAGTAGTAGGAACAACGCAGTTGTCAATGGGCTGCGACAAGGCGATGGGTTGGCCGGCGAGGATCATTTGGCAGAACAACTACGAGAGCGTATGAGCCGGGATCTCGGCAAGAATGCACCAGAGGGTGGCTTACTTGGTCACCTTCAATTCCGGCGAGGTCGAATTCAAGCTTGTTACCAGGGACAACTTCATTCTGAATCTTCACGGGCAAGTTGGCTGAGGAGGAATTGAGTACGGGGCTGTTCGGGGGGCTAGGGGTCGTTCACGCACGCTGAATGCCAAGATCGCAGCCACTGATGAGAGGAGCGGCCAAGGCGAGGATTTGCTGGGGGGTCAAGGCCTGGTCGAACGCCTGGGGAACGTGGCTGCCTCCATTGAGTGTGTTGAGGAGGCTCTGGTGGCGAGACTCCACCGTCAAAATAGTAGCGGCAGCGGCTAAGATGGATTTGCTAGAAACAAGTTGAGCAGCCCCCACTGGAGGATTGCGTGGTGCATTAGTGACCGCCGTAAACCATCTGCGGCGCACTCACGGAAGGCGGATACGCCAACTTGCTCCATGACCTGGGCAAAAGCGGTCATGGTCTCGACATCCGTCAATACGGAGCTGTAGTCGAATTGGCAACCAGCGACTACGTTATTGCTCAAGGCAGCTTGGAAGCTAGAGGCAGGTCAGGTCAGGTGAGTGAGTGGTAAGTAAGGTGGATGAAGACGTACAAATTGATGTGTGTCTGTTCGTCAGATTGAATTTTCCTGTTGAACAGGTGTGAGAGCTGTGCAAGGCGGTGAGGGAAGAGGGATGGGCGTACTTGAAGACCTCCTTGGGGACGTCGACGACACTGAAGCCGGCTGCAGAAAAGTCCGAGTCCTGGAACTTTTCGAGAGCCTGGACGTAGAATTGGGACTCGAGTTGATTGAGGACTTCGGCAAATTCTAAAGAAGAGTGAGCGGATATTCTTAGGCGAGGTGATAGTGATAGAGGATATAACTGACGAAGGACAAGAGTGTCTGTTTCGTTGAGTTGGCGGGTTTGGAGAAGAGGGGCGGCGTTGACGGCGAGGGGCAGAGCCGAACAGGCAAGCGAGATGACGGTGGAGAAACGCATGGTGGATTGGTTAATTGGTTGGTTGATTCGTGTAGAACAAAAAGAAGGTGAGAGGCGCTGGGGGCCGGGTGCTTAGATGCAAGATGCAAGCAAGAAATCGCTAATAAGGGGCACTGCCAAAAAAAAAAGGAGGAAGGAAAGCGGGACTGGGTAGCGATATGTGAGTATACGTGCAGAGCGGCGGGTGGTCGGCGGCTCACTCACCGGGGGTGGTGGACGAGGGCAAGGTCTGGGGTGTCTTTGTTTTTGACGGGGCCTAGATTAAGAGCACTGCTCACGGACCGACCGGAATAGCCGACTGCCAGGACGACGTGATGATCCTGTTCACACGTCCATTTCCTACTTACTTGGCTTGCTATGGCCGCGACCGCTGCGACCGCTGCGACCGCGCTTTGACGTGTGACCCATATGCTGTCCATATGCTGTATGCTGTATTCTAGCCAGTCGTCAGTGCCTCACCCCAAGTAGAATGTACGTATCCACTATTCCCCGATCTATTTGTGGAACGTGGAACCACTGGCTGAAGATATGATATGATAATTTAGTTTAGTCAGCGTGTCGGCAACAGCGGCAGCGGCTGCAACAGCGGCTGCAACAGCGGCTGCAGCAGCAACAAGCAGCAACGGTCTTGGACCCTTCCACTCCTCCCGTCATGCAACAGCAACTACCCTGCAACCACGTCCTTGCCGTCCCAAGACCCTCTCCCACCACTCCCCACTCCCCGCGTGCCTTCGATACAACCACACTTGCTGCCCACGACTTTGATGTCGATCCAAGGACGGGTTTTATGCCCCCAGACCCTCCCGTGACTCGACTCCCCGCCGACTGGGCTCCTTGGGAGGACGCGCTCGATCAAGCGATCGCATCCCGCCTCCGCGTAGCCGATTCACCCGATTCCGATCCCCTCGACGCGTCTGACGTTGAAAAGGCAAAGCAATGGCACGATCTCCTTCGTCAAGTACTTGAGTTTTTCGCGTCGCAGATCACGTACTAACTAATTCACAGCTCCCTCTGCTTCCCTTGGGTCGACTTGTTACCTCCGAACGCTTCTTGCGTAGGGCCCACCTCGTCCTCGCCTGGCTTCTACACATCTACGTCCACACTCAGCCACCAGGCCCCGATCCAATCACTATCCCCCGCTCCCTCTCTGCTCCCCTCCTCGCAGTCTCCCGCCAGCTCGTCCTCCCCCCCGTCGTCACCTACGCAGACACCGTGCTCTACAACTGGCGCGAGGTCGACGGCCACATCCGCTGCGTCACCCTCTTCACCGGCACGAAAGACGAGGAGCACTTCTTCCTCACCTCGGCCCGCATCGAGCGCGCTGGCGTCGCCGCCCTCTCGCTCATGCAGCAGTCCCTCGACGAGGCCTTCATCGACGACCACATCGCCCACCGCCGCATCGCCTCCTCCCTCCGCAAACTCTCCCCCGCCATCCGCACCCTCACCGCCATCCTCAACGCCGTCCGCGACGGCTGCGACCCACGCGTATTCCACGACCACGTCCGCCCCTGGTTTAACGGAGAGGACAGTGGTAAGCGGCCGTGGATCTTTCAAGATGAGCGTGGACACCCCGTCGATTTCGGACAGACGAGGGAGCTCTCGGGGCCCAGCGCCGCGCAGA
>Ga0307513_10004398_pt1 | contig 18812 bp, 17 predicted proteins | sample 15_EM_MG_FD_202174 | JGI IMG/M metagenome (GOLD analysis project Ga0307513, IMG submission 202174) | Populus trichocarpa ectomycorrhiza microbial communities from riparian zone in the Pacific Northwest, United States - 15_EM | ecosystem: Host-associated > Plants > Roots > Unclassified | place...
ATGAAATGTGGAAAAGAGTCTCGAAAGGAACTGCACCTCAATGGAAAATGCAGCGGAGAGTAATACTGCTGCGAGGAGAAATTTTGCGTCTAGGGTGAACATTTTCTCTTTGGGGTGGAGACACGAACCGTGAGAAACCAAAGGAGAGAAAGCGAGGCTTTATACATCAAGATCTGTGAATGGAGATCAAGTCCAGGTACAGCCCCGCAAGCGGGTAAGGGAGACATACACGGCGTCTAGTCTTGTAACAAAGTGCCCGGAAGGCAGTGCTGCCAGTATAACTTATTAAATATCAAATTGTTCACTGTGACATATTTGACATGGTATTCTTGTCCTCGACAGGAGACGTCAAAAAAAGCTATGTGGAGTGCTGAGCGGGCTCCCTGAGCCCCTCTGCCTCGCCGGACCGATGTCAAACGGGACTATTTTTTCTACTCCATTTTTTTTCACTCCAGCAAGCTTGAAAAACGAGAATTTTTGGTTTTTGGATAGATAATATGTTGTAGGCGATAACCTCTCTAAGAAGTAGGACTCGAGAGTCATTTAACTTCACAGAATAAATTCATTACCACCGAAACCTTGACCCTTGCCCTTGGCTTGCCCTGATTTTACGAGTAGAGGAAACTGATGGAAGTCCCTTAGCATGATGACGTGGACACCATCAAACGAATGCCCATCCAGATGCCCTGGCATTGTTTCGAGCAAGGACAAGGAAAGCTTTTCCTACTATATGGCATGTGGAAGCTAGCACCGAATTCGCAACGTTCGCCTTCGTTTCAGGATCATCTATAATCGCTGTGTCATTGAACACAGAAAGAGTACAGGTTCCTTAAAACTCGTTGGACAGACCTGCATCTGATCTAGAGGTACACTCACGATTTGGGTGGTCGGCGGTTTACACGATTCGGACTTATTAAAGAGGCAATACGCAACGTGGGATGTTATCGATCCCATGCAAAGATTATATGTGTCTGTCAAGGATTCAGGTAATCAACAATGTTGAATATCGGTTTAAGGTCAGCGCTGAGCGCTTGAACTGGACCTCTGATCTATGGCAGTTTGAAGGCGGGTAATACACTCATCACGAATACGTTGGAACGATGCGGTGGACTTGACGCAGGACTTTGTAAATATTCAAATAAAATATCCTCAGTAAGCGCTCGAGTTGAAGTGGGAGTGGTAGCGGACAAAATCAAGGCAAAACGGAGGCGTATTGTAGCTGAGTCACGTGTAAGAGGAAATGAAGAATCAGAGAGATGGCGCCTTGCGGTCAACCACGAAAAGGAAATGTTAGGGCAGTGGTCGCTGTCGAGGATGATGCGAGAAGACACAGTGGTACAGGACGTGCCGTATTTCAGTCCTTCCACGTCAATCCGCCTAGCCGGTCCGCAACTTCCAAACCGATCTCAGTTAGGCACTGCTTCGCAGCAAGTGTACGTTGAGCGCTAGGAAAGGCTGCTGATGCCTGAGCGTATGACCTAGGATAACACCGACTGCATCGCCTTCGCCTTCGCCAATGTAAGAAAGTTGTAAGAAAGTTTGAAGAAAGCCCAAATTGCGTGGGTCAGAGGGTGTTGCCACACATAACCAAAGCGGGATGTCATTCGATTTTTGATTCCTACAACCTCCAGTGTCCACGCGCTATTGCCGATACATTCAAGTAGCTTCCACGCTGTTTGGCCGCTCGTTAGGTGGATGTCGATTGACTCGGGAATTCAGACTGACCATTGCCAATGACAAACATGTTGCTCGTCCTCCATCTTGCTGCAAGTCAACCACCGTAGCTTTCGTGCGCCGGACGAACTATTCATGGCACTGTTGTACTCGATTTCACCAACATTCGCGTCTGCTCAATTTATGCGGTGAGATGCTGTGTGGTCTCTCCCTGAAAACAGATGCGTAGTTTGTCCCACGCATTGGCCGTGTCGCATACGATTTCATGAACCTCCGCCCTCACCCGGTTCGTTGATTTGTTTTATACCTTTCTGTAATCTAGTTTTTATTCAAGCGCGATTCCCCATTTTCTTCGAATCGGACTCAGTAGGTATGAATTCCTCCTCTCTTCTCTGTTTCGGCACTCTAACATTAGCTCATAGGCATAACCGTGGCCTTCTTCCACTCTCTTTCCATTGGAACAACCGTCCTGGGATCGGTCTTCGGTACACTCTCAAGATGACGACAACGTCGTCCCCTCCTCTGGAGACATGGCGCCGGCTATGGGAGGCGGCTGATATGACTGACTTGATTGTGGGTCGGAGTGCGGGAGGCGGAAAGGGGACAACAGCAGCACTGTCTTCGCATTGCGCTTTCGTCAACGGTGGATGTTATACGTTGCGCGAGGTAGGATAAGTACATTTATTCGACGGTACGGATTTTATCTATCCATTCGAAGTTCGGTTGGAGAACTAACTTCACCCTTCCTCTTGCAGCTGCATACAGCCACCTAGCCAACTTTATATATTTTGTGTTCGACACATTCGATATGCTGGATACCGTCGACAAGAGCTCCCTCGAGCGTACCGTATCCCTTTGCAGCATTCTACATACCCTATTTCATCGCCATCCCAGCATTATCCATCAAGCACGATATCTTCAACAGCATCTACATTTTACCAGCTCTTGAATTCAACACGAACTTGAATGACAGTAACCACTGCGACGGAGGAGGATGTTAGCATCCCTGAATCTACCCGTCCGAGTCATATACATCCGCACCCAGTGTTCGTCTTCCCATCGTCTTCTTGCAAACGCTCCGCCCTTATCTCCTCCGCCCTTATCTCCTCCGCCCTCGTCTCCCTCCCTCCTTGGCGTCGGATCTTCCTCAACCACCAGATCCAAAGCAACAAGGAGGGTCTCTTCCTCGGCAGGATCCATTCATTTTGCAGCGATCGGGCGGCACACCCTGGAGTTTATCGTTTTTCCCATCTGTATTATGGTGGCGCAGGGTTGGCGATACCGAAGATGGCAGTAGGTGATTCAGGCGGATATACGTCAGGCGGCGCTGAGGGGGAAACTGTTTGGTGCCTGGGTGTGAAGATTCATGAAAGCAAAAACAAGAGCAGGTTCCGTTGGATGCAGGGTTGGAGGATATAGATATGCAAGCGCTTCGAGTCGTACTGGTCAGCCTAGAATGGAGTGGAACTCCGGGCGGGAGGTTTGTGGCTGGGGGCGCACCGGGTAACGCTAGTCGGAGCGACATCTTTCGAATGTCTCTTCGTGGGCGGCATCCACTGTCCCTCTTAGCCCCCACGTTGATCTCGCGACAGTGGTGGGTCGAGGTGCGGGAGGTCCTTCCATGAATGCATGGCGTGTTGAGGTTCAGATTTTGTCTAGGTCGTCGTCGGTGGAATTCGTTATCGAGAGACCTGGATAAACAGAACGCTGGTGGTACGATTCCGCCGTTTCTACATCTCTCTCATCCTTCTTTCTTCATCCTTGCTCATCATCTCTCGCTTATGGGTAATATGGCCCTCTCTAACCCCTTCCCTTGAGCCCTACTTACCTATTGGTATTGCTCTCCTCGTGGCGGAGGTTTCGGTCGTGGATGCAGCCTGCCATCCACCTTCAGTCTTGACTTCGTTTCATCAATCTTGTATGGTGGAATTCGAAGGAGCTGGCGTAGCGGAAGTCTAGCCAAAGGCTGCATGCGCATCCCCAATCGTCATTTTCCCACTTGGAAGATTAAAGTCTTCCCACCTGTCACCTTCCCCACTGCGCCTCACATATTTCCAAATGCTGGGCGTGTACAACCACCAAACCCCACGGATCGATCACGCCAGCGGCCTCGAGATTAGTCGTTTATTCTGTGCGTTGGCGTATGCATTCCATAACCACCCGCACACGAAAAAACTATGTATCTCTCAACCCTTGGCGGATTCGATCCCTTGTTGTTCTACTTTGGGCGCTTCTTGGGCATGAGCGCTTTCTGAGGGATGGTATGGATTTACGTGTACTCTGCTCAAATTGATGGTACCAACCGACCCGTTATCCTCTGAGTCCATTGATCATGATCCCTACATCTACCATTCTAAAAATTACTGTATATGCAAGTCGCCAGGGTGTACAAAATTTATGCTACACCAAATGACGTTCATGCAATATCCGATATTTATCATTGAATGTATCCGCCTAACGAAAAGGAGTTGATTCTGAGGCACACACATATCATACGTACTACTGTCACTTGGAACCCAATGGTTGAGGGGAACCACGGACATAATCTCCTGGATACGGGGAGAAGCGGAAGAGTTCATCTGAACCGAATTAATCGGTTTACGATCACTTCGCACCTGCTGTTCAACAAATGTCCTTGAGAATGCTAATTATGTAGACTCTCAGATGTCACCGTTATCAAGGAAATTACCTAGGAAGTATGGGAAAGAATACGAATGGCACTGATTTAAATTGTACAACAGAATTGAGCTTCAGGTTAAATTGCAGAAAAGTACAGCAACAGAAACCCTAAAGCCTTGAAAGTGGCATAGCAAAGGATGGTTAATGAAATTGAGTGAATACGAAGAAAAAAAGATAGGACCTAAACAATCAAGTGGGAAAGAATGTGTATCCCCATAGTTCCAAACATGAGAGAGCGAAGACACGATCATGTATGTCTTCTGCATACAGTTGGTTCTTTTCTCGAGAAGGGAAACAACTGGCGTGAACGCAAAAAAAAAACATTGCTTTTCTTCGCCCTGACATAGTGTGATAGGATTTACTTGGGGATGAGCCCGCAAGAGAAACCGGGTACCGAAACACATTGCAGCTGTGCACGTGTATATGGAAAAGGACGGACAAACAAGGAAGGGCGGGACAGAACGGCGAGAAATCCATGACATCATGCCGAACAAGAGACTGAACAAGCTGGATATAAAAACAATAACAGGAAAAGGACTCCAAATGTGAAAAAAAAAAAACAGGTCAAGGAAGAGGAAGAAAAGAAGAGGTGTTGGACTGTAGTCTAGGTCAGGACGTCTCTCATTCTTCTCATCACGTGGCTACGCGTTTCCTTATATATCACGCTTCGCCTCTCTTTCCTTTTCTCCTCAGTTGTCACTTCCCTTCATTCCAGACACTGAGGACGTGAGTTTGTTCGTCGTTACCTACATGCTTACTGTAGCTAACTCCTCCCTAGCACGCCCTGTCGCGTCTAGGTGAATATCACTCAGTTGTCACTTCCCTTCATTCCAGACACTGAGGACCACGCCCTGTCGCGTCTAGCCCCTCAGGTTTACAGGTTATGGGCCCCGCCTAGGCTATAAACTCGACAAGGTGTCTTGGGAATTCCCTTGACAACTCGCTTTTTCTTTTCGCTCTCGAGCCCACTCGGTTTTGCCGGTGCGCATACATTTGACCCCGCCCGCTTTTTCGGATTCCGAGCGCGCATACACACACACCTCATGTACCGGACTCCTCCAAACGAGCAGGCCGAATGGGGAGGTACGACATACCAACCACAATCTCCTTCGGTATCTTCGATTGGCGATTATCCTCAGCAAACCCTCATTGGGCGGCAGGGACCCGATGGCCATCAGGCGTCCGGTATGAACCCTTCATCCCAGGTCCCCTTTACAGCTTCGTATTCCGATGATTTATTCAATCCCACTCTTCGGGCACCTTCAGTTTCCTCTGTTCCTATCTTTTCTTTGCCTGAAGTTCATTTTCCCCCAAATTCACGCGCATATACTCAGCCTCATGATACTTTTTCTCGTGTACGAGCCTTTCACGCAGACGTTCCACCTCATTTTTCTCGCACTTCTCCCATTGCCTTCTCATCACGACCCGCTCGACCAGCGACGGCTCCCCCAGCTCCTTCTTCTCCATTACCTTTTCGCAATGTTGCAAGTTCCTCCATTCCGGTTTTCAACCCGTTGTCGATTCAACTGCCTTATTTTCCTCATACTTCGTCTTTGATTCCACCACCTTTTGTCGCACCTCATGTTCCGGGTATGCCTCATCAATCTCATCAACCCGCTTCGAACACATTTTCGTACGCATCACAACCTTCATCGGCTTTATACAATCCTCCCATACAATATGTTTACTGTTTACCTGCGTCTTCGTCACCTCTGTCCTCGTCCTCGCATTTTCCTTCGCATACTTCTTCTAAAACTTTACCTTCCGTCTCGCATATTTCTCTTCTCAATTCTAAATCCGATTTTCATACCTGGGACGAAGGTGTCACCTCTTTGCTCCGTCATCTAGGACTGCTGGGTCATATCTTGGACCTTTCGGAACCATTGGATCCATCTCGACCGGATCGTATGCCTCTTCCTGAGCCTGTTCTACCGGCTTTGCCGACTCCCGCTGAGCTAACTGCGTTCACGCGTTGGTGGGATGATGATAATATTGCCCAACATGTCTTGATGGCCAGGCTAGGGAGCACTCCCCGTGGTCTCCTGCCCTCTTCGAACATCACAAACCGATCCGCCCGGTCCATCTACTCAACACTCACGCATTACTACGGGCTTTGCTCTTGGTCCGATGGTTCTGAGCTTCTGAACACGTTGAATGCATCGATTTGTACCCCGGGTCGCGTTCAGGAATATGTTTCCAAGTGGCGTACGGGCATCTCTAGGCTCAGGTCTGCGCGATTCCCGATCAACGTCAAGATCCTCATCAGCAACTTTGTTCATGGACTTCCCATTGCTCCTGCGTTTAATACATTGCGCGCAGAACTATCCTCTCGCATTTCTCGGGCAGGGGAACACGACTTAGGAGCCTTCATTGCGGTCACTGAGGCGGCATTGGATCTTGAGGCTACTTTCCGCGCTGCAGCCCAGGCTCAGAACCCCCGATCCATCCCTCCTACTCGTCCTTCTGTACATGTCGCTGCTTCAGTATCCGCTCCCACTCCCACTGCTCCACCGAACAATTCATCCGCTATCAAACCATCTACTACCAACGTTGTCGCACCAGCTGTTGAACGCATCAACCGGTCTGCGCTCCATTGCTCTAATTGCAATCGTCCAGGACATATATCGGCGACATGTTTTCAACAGGGAGGCGGCATGGAAGGCCAACGTGGGGAATACCGTGGAAACAAGGGGAAGGCAGTAGCGATGTTTGCGGAGATGATGGAGGATGCGTATAATTCTTGTGCTACACCGCCTCCACCCGAGCCCGAGCTCTCGTATCCTTTGGTCGATTCAGAAGAAGACCCTAACGTACCTTTGGCACCTTTGCCTGTATCCTCTTTCTTAGCGCCAAATCCCACTATCCGTCGCGATTATTTTGCTGAGCGTGATCCCGATAAGTTTCCGATGGCATTCATGAGCAACAGTGTTGAAGATTTCAAGTCAATTGCTTTCCTTTCACTTGGAGGTCGCTTTAATTCGGCATTAGACTCCGGGTGTACCGATCACATCATTTGCCATCGTGAAATTTTCCAGAATTACGATACTTCCAAGGCTGTGTCGATTGGAACTGCAAATTCTGGGTCATTGGAGGCTTTGGCTGGGGGTGACGTGTCTTTTCGTGTCCCGTATCATGATCGGCATGGTCAGGTCCAACAGATCCTTTTTACACTTCGGAACTGCCTCTATGCACCTGATGCACCAGTCAATCTTATTTCGGTTGGCGCCCTGAATGAACAAGGTCTCGTGGTAACGTTCAACCCAGGTGCTTCAACAGAGCTTTCTCTACCTCCTGACGACCCGGATTTACCTGGCTTTACTTTTCATGCGACTGTAATCCGAAGGCTATCTCTTCTTCACTGTGACTTCGTTCTCCCTGGTGACGACTTGCTCAAGCCTTCAGCTTTTCCCGCAATCTCTTTCCCTGATATTGTCCCATCTCCGTCACTTTGGCACCGCCGGTTTGGTCATCTCGGTAAGGATGCTACGCAGGCGGCTCTCACTCAGGATTACGTTCGGGGTGCTGTCTTCCAGGGATCTTTTTCACACGAAAACTGCATTGCCTGTATCATCGGTAAGAGCCCCCAGCATTCATATGCCCACAATGGTCGCCGAGCTTCGCAGATTGGGGAGCTTTTGCACATGGACTTGTGTGGGCCTTATCCGACTCAGGGTCCTCGCGGGGAAAACCATTTCTACGTCATCCTCGATGACTGCTCGAACGTCGGGTTTACCTTCTGCCTGCGCAAAAAGAGCGATGCGTTCGTCCACTATGAGAAGACCGAGGCTTATATTGAGCGATCTACAGGCTGTAAGATCAAAGCCGTTCGTGTTGATGGCGCATTGGAGCTCACTGCGGGGAAGATGGGTGCTCACCTTACATCCCGGGGTATTGCTATCCAGAAGACCGCACCGTACACGCATCCTCAGGCTGGGAAGATTGAACGCTACGTTCGCACCATCGAGGAAGGTGGCCAAACCCTACTGGCGGATTCCGGCCTCTCTATGTCGTTTTGGTACGACGCAGTCCTTACATCTCAGTACCTTCGGAATCGACTTCCTACTTCTACGCTGGCGGCAAACATTATGCCTTTTGAGGTCCTCACACGCACAAAGCCTGACGTCTCTCATCTCCGAGTGTGGGGGTGTCAGTGCTTCGTGGCTATTCCTGACGAGCTCCGGGATAAGGCTGGTTTCAAGCGTTTTGAGGGAATCTTTGTCGGCTACGAGGAGCATCGCTTGGGCTGGCGTGTTCGGGATTTAAAGGGGAAATATCATTTTTCTCGTGATGTTATATTCAATGAAGATTTGTCCGGACGTCTTGGAGTGCCTCGCTCCCTCCCACTCCCTACCCTGCCATCTTCTGATCCATCAGGGTCTTCACTTTCTTCTCGTCCTACCCGTGTCCGTGTCCGGACTACTGCTGGCCGTGCATATGACGATATCCTTAAGCTGAAGGAGTTGCGGCGTGTGGAACGTGACACCAGGAGGAAACTGGCCTCTCCAGAAGGGCGCGTTGGGGTTGTGATTGCGGATGGGGGTGCCGGTGTTGATGGGGATGTAGATGTTGATGGGGGTGCGAACGTCGCCTTGGCTGCATCTGTGGATCTCTCACCTTCTGCGGAGGCTATCTGTGGTATCCTATCTCTCCAAACATCTTCCAGTTTTCCGGATGCTGTTGACGTTGAAACGGAGTCTCTTGCGTTGACAGAGCCTGAAATCTTTCAGGTGTTTTCCCTGGCTGCTGTTGCACCCAGCCGGCCTCGTGTTTTTGACCTTACTAAAGAACCATCCTCGTATTCGGAGGCTATCGCCCGTTCTGATGCACCTGCCTGGAGGGCTGCCATGGCACGCGAGGAGCAGAGTTTGAGGGATATGGGTGCATTTGAGGAAGTTGATCTCCCTCCAGGTCAAAACACAGTTGGCCTCATCTGGGTCTTTGCCAACAAAACGGATGCTAACGGTGTCATAATCTCTGGAAAGGAGAAAGCTCGAGTAGTGGCTCAAGGATTCAGCCAACGGCCAGGTCAATTTGACGAGACTTACGCTCCTGTGGCGAAGATGGCGAGCGTTCGGATTTTGATCGCCTGGGCAGCTGTTCAAGACCTCGAGATCTTCCAATTCGATTGCAAGACGGCTTTCTTACATGCGAAGCTTCGACACCCCGTTTACGCCCGCCCTTATCCCGGATATCCTCGTCTGGGTCATGGGAAGGTCCTTCAAATTCTCGTTGCACTATATGGCCTACGTCAATCAGCTTATGAATTCTATATGCTCCTTCTCGACCTCCTCCTCGGCCTTGGAATGATTCGTTGCGAGGTTGATCATGGTGTATTCCTCGGCCGATGGATATCACCGCCTGATTCTTCAGTATCGATGCCGCTTGATGGCTCGCCTTTGGTCCTCTACGTACCCCTTCATGTTGATGATGGTCTCGCTATCACAAATTCTTCTCTCCTTTACCAATGGTTCATCAAAACGTTGAAGCGTCGACTTCTTATCATCGACATGGGTCCATGCGAGAAGTTTCTAAACATCCTCCTCATCCGCAACCATGCCAAACGCAGGGCTTGGCTCTCTTCTCATGCCTATGTTGCGGAGATTGTTGAAGAGTGGAACTTGACGAATTGCAAGACCACGGTTACTCCGTTTCCTTCCAAGCACCTGGACTTACCACCTGCTCCCCCCAATGCAGTGCCTGACGTTAGCGATGTTGATCTCGTTCCCAAATATCAGCGCTTGGTCGGTTGTCTTCTTTACCTCGCTATCACCACCCGCCCGGATATCTCATACTACGCGATGTGGCTTGGTCAGTATAATGCAAGGCCGAACCGCTCACATCTCCTCCTTGCCAAGCATGTTCTTCGCTATCTCGCTGGTACAAAGACTCTTGCTCTCAGTTTCGGAGCCCCTGCCGATTCGCTACCATCCTCATTGGCCGGGTACATGCAAAATGTGGGTTGTTCGGATGCGGACTGGGCGTCGGATTCCACAGACAGGAGAAGCATTTCGGGATATTCCTTTTTCTTCGAGGGTTCGCTGGTCTCCTGGTCGGCCGTTAAGCAGAAGTCTATCGCTCTTTCCTCAACGGAAGCTGAATATTATGCGATGACCCACGCTTTCAAGGAGGCGCTTTGGCTACGTGTTTTTCTTTCTTTTATGAAGTTCCCAGTTCCTCGCCCTTTTCCTGTTCTTTCCGATAATCAGGCAGCTTGTTCGCTCTCGAATTCCATTGCCATTTCCGCTCGGTCAAAACACATTGATATTCGTCACCATTTTATTCGCGCCCACATTCAGGATGGCTCTTTTTCTACCACTTGGATACCTACAACCGACATGCCAGCGGATATCTTCACAAAATCTCTTTCTTCCATTATTTTTACACGTCACCGTGCAGTACTCGGACTATCAGTTCCCCCTTCTCTCGTTTGATTTCATTCCGTCCTGATGGGGGTGTGTTGGACTGTAGTCTAGGTCAGGACGTCTCTCATTCTTCTCATCACGTGGCTACGCGTTTCCTTATATATCACGCTTCGCCTCTCTTTCCTTTTCTCCTCAGTTGTCACTTCCCTTCATTCCAGACACTGAGGACGTGAGTTTGTTCGTCGTTACCTACATGCTTACTGTAGCTAACTCCTCCCTAGCACGCCCTGTCGTGTCTAGGTGAATATCACTCAGTTGTCACTTCCCTTCATTCCAGACACTGAGGACCACGCCCTGTCGCGTCTAGCCCCTCAGGTTTACAAGAGGGGAATGAGAGTACATACCTTCCAACTCTACCTCTTGAAATAACCACCAGTCAACCCTTTCAGACGCTATATGCAGTGTCGTGAGCTCGACTGGAACTAGAGGATATTTTGGTTGGAAGGTAGGGTGATGAGAATTACAAGGAGGGTTCATGGTGATAGAGAAAGAAAGAAATTAAGTGAGCCTCGCTAAACACACTTGTACAGAACGAGGGCCAGTAAACCGATATTAGATGATTCATTATGTGTAGGTGTAGGATGGTGGCCTGAACCATCGAGTTAGAGTACCACCCAAAAAAAGGGAGAGCGGCGAATATACGAACATGAAAAGGCAGACCGTTCAAGAGGTTAAGTGGGTATAAATTGGGAGGGTTGAGACGGGGATGAAAGAATAGGGGACAAAGGACGTGCGATGCACAATAAGAGAAGTAGCACCAGACCTCTATAAATTGCTTGCCGCCCACGCATTTCCAATTTAGTACGAGGTGAAAGGGAGGCCCGGGGATCCTTTATTGGGGCACACCTTGGGAGCCCTCACCACATCTGCGGAGAGTCAAATGGCAGAGTCCGTCCTGCCGTTGGTGGTCGGAAAACTGGTCGGCTCTGAGGGCGGCGTATAGACAACCGGTTATAAATAATTGTACCAAGAAATATCCTTTTATCGATTCCATGGGCATACCGAGGATGGACGCAACGTAGAGGATGAGGCTGGGCGAGTGTGAGGGAAAAGCAAACCAGGCCGTTACCACATAGAGCCAAACAACAACTCCCACGCCCAAGATACGCAACTCGTGATTCACACCGACTGGGACACACAGCTCTGCATATGCAAGGGGGATTATATAATGTTGACTCTTGCTTTTTTATATGTCTGGAGTCAGTTTGAATGTTCCGACATGGGGCGGTAGCGATGTGCGATGTAGCTCGGACGTAGCCCCAACCAGGAACCTAGCCTGATTTTTCTTAATGTATCAATCTCCTGTGCCTGGCATGCTGTCTTACTGCCCAAAACGTCTAAAAAAATGGGGCTAGGCGACTGGTCCAAATTTTTTTTTAATTGATACATGCCATAATTTATTGACCGAATTAGAATCATTTTTTTTTTCTTTCATTCTGCAAGGTGTGGGAACAGTACTGGAGCATCGAGCTTAAGTGCAAGCAGTCACACCAAACCTCCCTTTCGTTAGATGAATTATAGTGAAAGCTCTTCAGGAGATAACTTGGACCTGATGCTCTAGAGTGGTCCAATAGATTGTGATTGTAACCCCCAATTTCTGGTTTACCTTGATCTTACCACCACCACGGTCCACTAAACAGGCAAGTCTTATCAACGACTTTGCTCAGGAAATCCTCCAAATACTTCCTAGGTTTCTAGAAACGGAATGTTATCTACTCGGTACCTATATTATTTCACTGATCAATTTCGACTCTATTGTTTATCCCAATGGGCGCTGTATTTTGCCCAAGGCCATTATTAACTCGGGAACAAGAGCACGTATTTGGTAATCCTATGATACAATTGAAAACTATTGAGCTATTGATGCACCTCCGGATTGAGGTGGTATGTACAGGTATGGAACTCTATGATAATGCAAATGTTGTCTAGCTCAGGATTTGCTTAATTCCTAAACTAACGAGTGTTCGTGAGAGAAATCACCGATGCCATGGGTCTACCACCTAGAGGGGAAGTAAACGCATCCTTCGCTCGAGGAGGAATTACACCATATCTGAAAGGCAAAGTGTTCAGGAAGGAGAGGGCCATGGGTCTCTTCAAGTACCCTATACCATCGTTTCCTCTTCTTTCGCTGAGCGGAGCCACCAAGTTGAGAGGGATGGGCAAGACAGTTGAATGCGGGATGTGGCGTATTGAAATATAATTAATGCGATGAATATCGCACCGATGCAGAGGGAGGAATAGGAAGGACAGATATGCTGGCAGATGATGAAGCCCCATTGAGATAGAAAAGCGATGATGCTATACAAGAAGAAAGCCTTTGGGAGGGCGTACGCAAAAGCCACACCCTGCATACCAAAATACCTTGACCGAATCGCTTCAAGATAGGTATGAGCTGGGCCCGCTCCGGCCATATCAAGTTCTTCGTGACGATGGATAAGGAGTACTGAAGTCAAGAGACCAAGACAGGAGAGACTACCCGAAATATAAGCAAGAAGAGGAGAGACAGGGAGGAAGAAGCATAAAATATGAAGGCTAAATAGGATGACCAGAAATTAGTAATTAGATCGGCAATGCTGGAAGAGTACACACAGAAGTAATGTGGCCGAATTGAAGCTTGATTGTTGCCATCCCTTCATACAGGATATCATGAAGGCATCCCAGGCATGTCCATAGACGAATTCATCGATAAACAGCGCCTCAAGATGGTCGGCGTATTGGTCGGCGGCTCGAAGAGACAGGACGGAGATGGGAGGTTTGGTCCATTGAATTTCTTGCCATTCATTGGCTATAATTGAGATTTCCCGCGAAAGCCGGGATTGCTCTTCGCCGTAATGCATTTCATATCGCGCATACACTAGAATATAGTCAGAATGATGGTTTAGCGCGGAGCACTACCCTGGCTTACTTATTATGGACCATAATCGGCCAACGATGGAAACCGTGCGTCCATCGTTAATTCGTTCTAAGTAAAATGGAGTTATCGCAGGGTAATGCAGAAAGTTTTCATTCCCCTTACCTCATGAAGAAATTAAGAGACTACGAAATTTTTCGCAGTCTGTGCTATTGTATGGGAAAGTTGATTGTGCAGAAGTGAGATTATCTATCATGATTGCGCATCGTCAGGTTTCAAGCTGATACACCAAATTAGAATTTGCCTACCGAGAAGAGCATGAGAGAAAGCATCAATGAGATCGTTGATTGTATTGAGAGGAAGATCATCAATGTGCATGCAAAAAATTTCGATGTGAGTCCAATATTGAGCTTCCAGCAGGGTTTCTATAATACAATATCAGAATTCCGTGGAACCAGCCAAAAAGGTTAGGCTTACTTAGATGTGTAGAAGAAACGACAGGCAAAATTCCAAGTTCAGAAGTGTCATATGTGTCAAGCCAGAAGAGCGTTCGGACACCATGATCCACAAAATAGTAGTTGCAATCATTTCTGTCAAGTTGAAGGAAGAGCTCTGTATGGTCTGTGAACGCGAAACCCTTCTGGGACGCTCGCTTTTCTACCTCTATGACCCATGCAAAGATGTTTTCGCCGATCACGGGGTTGGAGAGATAGGACTCCGTCACGACACGTAGACCAGAATTCCGGTGGAAGTAAATTTTTCCCTCTGGATGAACTGAATGCGACCATTGCGGCGGAAGGTAGGTTGGCCTGGTGGCGAGTTGGTTCAAAAAATACGAGAGTTAATTGAAAACGCCACCCACAAGGTTGAGAGAAATTTCCCAGGTTCAATAATACAGTTTGAGCGCTGAACTCTAGAAATTAGAGAGATTTAGTGCTTTATACATGGGTTTACAATTGAACCAACCCACTTGTTCATGATATCATACCTAGCTGTTCGTTGTGCTACAATGGGACGAAGGGATCCAAGATTTAGGGGGGAATCTTGAGAAAAATTGGCCGTTCCTTGTTGTTTCATTGGTAGAAAATATGTGGCAGATGTGAGGCAATGTGGTGGGGGAGTGGCGAGGACACGGTCCATTTTCCAGCCTTTATGTTTCTAATGCTCAGCCACATAACACTGCAGCCACAGCCAGTGGTTGACGTGACGTGACAGTTGCCACCATTGTTAGTGTCACAGCCACTTGTACACCAACCGAACACCACCACTTGACCACCACATTTTTATATATACTTATCCCGAGTTGGGTTGAAAAGATCCACAAGTCTGGGACTAAGTATCTTATGCCATTTACAGCTGGCTGTGGTTTTTAAAATACAGATCCCCCCTTTTTACTCCGGTTGGGTGCAGTGTGAAGTTTGTGTGAGGTGTTCTCGTCACTGTATGCATGAGTCATAATCTAATCTATCCTGTACTTCGTGGCCACTCATAACCAAACAGTGGCACCGATTTTGCGGTTCCTACCCCCAACTTCGATCGCCGTCTCCATCCATCCTCAGAATCTAAATGCATGAATTTTACCATTCACCATCGAAGCATAGACAAGCTCTACCGAAGCACTAGTTCTTACCCTGGCGGTTGTGATAGCGTTATCATTTTGTCTTCTGGATTTGCGGTGGTGCCGTAGGTTCAAGTCCCTCTCCTCGCTTGGATGCATGGAATCTGATACCTACCGTACTTTAGGCGCCGGACTCCTGAACTTGCTTGTTTCCTCTCCTAACGTTCGGCCTTATCAGCGTGGAATGTCCCGATCCTTGGCACTCTATTTCCTGTAAGTGCGCCTGCCATTCGTCGAGAGTCATTTCTTGATTTGATAATGAACCTGAGTCGATCCAATGGCGACACTTGTATGGTTGAGACCTGGGATCTCGGAACGGTTGCGTACACGATGAATTGAAAATATTGTAGTTCCGTGTACCCCCCACACCCTTGTATCCTCCTTCCAAGCATGCGCCTATTTTTCCTTCCTGTCGTTCATGTTACACCCACTCTTGCCTCATCCCATGGCACTTGAGCCGGCCATGGGGGTTCACGCGTTTGTCACTCCTTCATGGTGGATGTTTCGGCCGTGGATGCAACGTGCACACCACCACTTCACCACCTTCTCATTCATTCCATTTTTTCAATGGTGGAATTAGAATGATAGGGTGGTTTTCGTTCTGCACCCGCACCACGCACCCCTGATCGCCGTTGCTTCCCTACTGGAAGGCTACAGCCTCTTACCACAGCTTTCCTCATCACGCCTCAACTACTTCCATATCCCAAACGAGATATAAAGGTGAGAGCCGCCACCAATCGGATCGATCATGCCAAGAGGCATAGAGATATGTTGTTCGTCCCATATGCCAGTGCACGCCATAGCCCCCAGAATACGACATCATATCCATCGTAAGGCGGATGGCAGATTCGACCCCAGGGGTTTCTTTTCGTTGGTCGCTTGTTGTCACGGTGCACGGGACTGATATCTCGCAGAGTGATGTTGCGATTTCAACCGTATTACCTGCTTAAATCCATGTCCTAACCTGGCATCCTATTTTTTCTGTTTTTCCTTCGAGCAGCGAATTTTTTTCACGAGGTAATCCATGATTGGGTCTGGGTAGCACCGCGTGCGTGTCCGTTATGCACTGCGTTCATCTGTTCATCCATCTATAATTCTGATCCTATGCGAATCACCAGGTGTACAAAATTTAACACCAGCGGAACGACATTACATATACAATACCCTACGTGTTTAGTATTGAATGTCATACTCTCCTTCGCGACCACTCCGGCATCTAGTTGATGCATGTGGATAACGGAATTATGTTCGCCCATCCTACGTTCTTCATGCACCCAATTATCCAGTATTATGAACCGCGTGTGTTCGCCTACCACCATTCCACACCGATCCAGGACACCGATAATATACTATGGTTGGTCGAGCTGAGGATCCGTAAAGAGGCGAAAGGTATTTCTGACGTGTCCACGGCGCAGACTTGGTTGGAAATCTGAGGGGTCGGAGGAATTCAATCGGCATTCCAGCACATCAAGTAGTTTGAGTGAGATTTCTACCCGACTGAAAGATATTGACCTTTATCACAGGTGGTGTAGCTGGAGAGGAGGTCCGAGTTATAAGGGGACGTATATTTCTAAATGTCGGGAAGCAAGCGTCGTAACGCCAAAAAAAAAAAGATCGAAGAGCAGTCGAGGTTTATGAAAATAAAGGAAAACAGATAGAAGGTAAACGATAGAGCGGGAAGAAAATGTGCCCCCAGGACGTCAACTATGAGAGGGCAAAGAGAGAAGAATCTTGTCGTATGCATACCGTCGGTTGTTTTCCCGAGAGGGGTAACAATCGGCGTGGACGCAAGAAATACCGAGTTTCTTTGCCTTCTGACATAGCGTGACGATGGCGACGGAATCAGTTGGGAAGGAATCGCGTGATAAACCGAGTGTCGAACTGCGTCCTCGCAGGTGTACGCATGGAAATGGGCACAGGACGGAGAAACCAGAAAGGAAGAAATGACGAAAACACACCATACGACACCAGAACCCGCTCCTTGGCCAGTTACACGACTCTTGCCACATCCAATGTCATCCCGTCAAAAGCACTCATCCCAAAGCCAAATCACCCCAAAGCCAAGTCGGCAATAAGAATCCACCTTCAACATCACATCTTCGGTGTCCCAGACCTGCGCCAACCTAACCAAAATAGTGAGAACGACAAACTCGGGAGTGTGCTGCCCAACTTCTGCGAAGTAAATGGATCCTACCGAGAAAGAAGACATCCTCCGCGTTACTTTGGAGCTGGTGTTTGAGGATGGTCTGATTCTGAGGAGGGAGAAAGATGAGGGAGAAGGGAGTTAAGGTTGAGCGTTGAGCCTTTATGAGAAGAATGGGAGGGCGAACGTTGGGCGCAGGAGTGTCCGACTACAATGGGTAGATTCTGGGATGGTAACATAGTCCTTCTCCGCCGTAGTTGACTGTATTATTCAAGTTCTTGCCAAGTCCCGCGAAAAGACGCCTTTATTTAAATAGGGTGTGTAGAACCCTGCGAAGGGATACAGTCCGCTCGAGGGGCTCTCGTTGAGAGTATGCAGCATATCGAATGTGGTCGAGGACGGAACATGTCCAGTTGGCTGGGTGTGCCAGTACTTTGCGCCTGCGAGAGGAAAGGTGGAATTAGATTAGTTGACCAACAGAACATCGAATGGATGGATAAAATACGTACCGCATATTCAAGGAGTTATGTGCCGGTAAGGTGATGTCAGAACGCCGAAATAGAATCTTGCGGGATGTGCACGCCACCGCTGGTATAATAATTAATTTGCTAAGCAGGTGGTAGTCGTTGGGGTGCGCTGAAGTGATCGACAAAGAGTCGATCGCTCCACGGGGCGAAGGACGATGGGATGGCGGATGAACCCCCCATCCGCTCGTCCTCCTCTACCTGGTGCCTGCATGCAATTAATTGCTGATGAGTCTGAAGAAAGGTGTGGGTGGGCGGGGAGAGAAAACTTGACTTGGCCTGAGAGGAGGCGCGAGTGACGACGCGAGGGAATAAGATGAATGAATGAGTAAAGGATTACAAGTGATAGTTTTAGTTAAGACGAAAGGCGGTGCGCTGGCGCTGTCCCCAAGAAGAAACACCATGTGACTTGTCACTTGTGTGTTTTCCAAGCAGAGGAGGAACCGACGTGAATTTCAGACGTCAGAAAAGCGTCGACGATGACAAAGCGAAGGTGATAAAGAGAACGAGACGGTTTATTTCATGCCAAATACAACTTGTAGGAGGGTCATTGAGAAACAGGTTGCATATCGATCTGTCATCGGCAAGAGAAATCAGAATAAAAGAGAAAAAGAAAACGAACCTAACTGGCTTTGGTTATGTGTGGCAACGCCCTCTTTAGGGCTGCGCACCGTAACCGTAAGCGACGGGTTTACGGCCGGGTCTGACGGGCATTTTCCCGTCCCGTCTGAGGTTCGGATGCATACCGTTGGACCCGTCCGTCGAGACCCGTTACGGCCGTCGTACGGGTACCTTGTAGATTCACATTATTTTCCTATTATCAATGGGTAATTAGATGCTAAAAAAAATTACCTAGTCTGTGCGATACTTTGTCCATGTATAGACGACAACCCACAGCTGA